>Ga0315912_10002449_pt1 | contig 19765 bp, 18 predicted proteins | sample VfabasoilMG_FD_204469 | JGI IMG/M metagenome (GOLD analysis project Ga0315912, IMG submission 204469) | Garden soil microbial communities collected in Santa Monica, California, United States - V. faba soil | ecosystem: Environmental > Terrestrial > Soil > Garden | place: USA: California...
GAGAGCGTGCTCGAAGTGCTCGAAGGCGCGGCGCGGTTCATCCAACGCGCGCCGGTCGCGACGCTCGATCAGCCCGGATTGCACAGTCTCATCGACGACATCCAGCTGCGCATTTCCAACGTCCATTCGCGGCTCGCCGAGATCTATTTCCCCTCCGGCGAGATCAGCGGAGTGCAACGCATGACGGGTCAAGGCCAGTCCCAGCGCCAGACGTCCCTTTCTTTCGGTACCGCAAAGGCCTGATGAACTTGTTCCGTCGCGCCGGTATCTTTCCGGCGTGCGCAACAAGATCGTCATCCTGTCCGGCTCCGGACTTTCCGCCGAAAGCGGCTTGCCGACGTTTCGCGATGCCGCCGGACTCTGGCGTCAGTATTCCTGGGAGCAACTAGCTAGCCCCGAAGGCTGGCACGCAAATCCGGCGCTGGTCCTCGAGTTCTACAACGAGCGCCGCGCGAAAGCCTGGGCGGCCGAGCCCAACGCGGCGCACCTCGCCATCGCATCACTCGAACGCAAATACGACGTCGTCGTGGTTACCCAGAATGTTGACGCACTGCACGAGCGCGCCGGATCGACGCGCGTGCTGCACGTTCACGGCGAACTGGCCTACGCACGCGGCACGGGGCCCGCTCGCAGGCGCTACCGGATCGACGGCGCGCCGATCGCGCTCGGTCAGCGTTGCGACGAAGGAACGCAGCTGCGTCCCGACATCGTGTGGTTTGGCGAAGAGACGCAATTCATGGGCGAGGCTCGCGATCAAGTCGCGTCCGCCGACAAGGTGCTGGTCGTCGGCACTTCTCTCAGCGTCTATCCCGCGGCTTCGCTCGTCGATGCCGCGCGGGACGACGCTGCCAAGGTTCTGAACTCGCTGGAGATGGACGACGTGCCGCGTGGATTCGCATTTCATGCCGGCCCAGCGACGCGCGTGTTGCCGCGCATCATCGCCGAGTGGCTGAACTAGACGAGCGAAAAGGGCCGGAATATACAGAGGGTCATGCGACACCTCGTCGTCGTCCTTGCAATCGTGTCGGCCACTTTGGCCGGCACCACGGTGTACTTCGCGCGCGAACTTCAGCTCGAGCGGGAGCGCCCGAAGGCGGCGCTGCTTCCGATGACCGTGGTGACGTCCGTCGTTCCAGCCCGAACTACTACTGCCGGTGGTCCACACGCCCCCCAACTCGTGCAGCAGGTGCCAAAGGCACCGGTGGTCACGGAAACCGAAAAACAACAACTCCGGAAATTGCACGCCGAGCAGGCGGGCCGGATCTTGAAGACACTCGGGGACCCCGAGCAGCGCGAAGGCATGCTTTTCGAATACAAGATGACGATGCGCAACTCGTACCCGCGTGTCGCACAGGCAATCGGGCTGTCCAATGACGAGGCCGAGCGACTGTTCATGCTTCTCGCCCAGCAGCAGATCGAGATGCAGGACAGGCACGCGCGCTGCATGGCCGATCTCGATTGCAATACTCCCGACGGAAACGCCCAACAGGTGGATCCCAGGGACCAGGAGATCGCGGAACTTCTGGGCCCGCAGCGCCAGCAGGAGTTCGAGACGTACAAGAACTCGCTGATGGAACGTGAATCGGTTACGCAGTTGCTGAACCGCCTGCCGGACGCGAATCGACTGTCCGATACCAAGGCCGAGGCGCTCATCGCAGTCCTCGCGGACGAGCGGCAGAGAATTCACGTGGAAGCCGCTCAACGGGGCTCCGGCATGAATGGCTATGGCACGGGCGTCGGCATGGTCTTCTCGGCGGTTGACGCCACGACGCCCGATGAGCGCATGGAATCCGCGCTCGCGAATAGCCGCCGCATGCACAACCGGGCCGAGGAAGTGCTGAACGCCGAACAACTTCGGGTGTTCGATGCCATGCAGGACGAGTTGCTGATCTCGATGCGGAATCAGTTGCGCAGGAAAGAAGAGTCGGCACCAGGCTCATCGGTCGCCACGGCCACGGTCGCGAACTAGTCGTGAAGCCCGGCTAACTTCTGCGAGGCTTGTGTCCGCAAGGTTCGGGCGCTATCTTCCCGGCGCGCGGAGGAGTTTCACTTGAACAAACTAGCAGCCGGGCTGGCTATCAGCACCTGCGCCTTCGCCACGTCTGCCTACCTTCTTCGCAGCGAGCTGGTCGCCGCGCGCGAGCTCAACACGAACTTCATCGCCACCCAGCTGTCCGCGGGAGGACCTCCATCTCCCATCGATGCGGGCGCGGGTCCGGGCGCTCCCGGTTCGGTCGCGACACCCACCAGTCTCACTACGCCCGAAAGCCAGGGCGCGCCGGGCTCGGTCACTGGCGGCTCGGCGCCTGCCAGCGCCTCTACCGCACCGCTCTCTCCCAGGGCGGCACGCAAGGCCCGGGCGGGTGTCTTTGCCGCCGACTTTCTCAAACAGTACGACAGTCCCACGGGTCGCGCCGACATGCGCATCGATGAGATGGCGCGACTTTCGAGGTCGCTGGCTGGCCTCCAGGAAAAGCTCGGGATCGACGACGCGAAATGGGAAAAGTTCAGGAACATGATGGTCGATCACGAGATGGGAGTTCGCGCGGCGTATGCGCGGTGCGACCTCGACCCCGCGTGCGAAAACCCAGACCCGAAGTTCATGCAGCGATTCGACTACAGCGAACACCTCATGCGCGAACTCCTGGGCAACAGCGATTTCAAGGCCATGCGGGAGTATCGCCTGCTGGCGTTCGAGCGCGGTGTGGTCGCCAACCTTCAGGAACGCCTGCCGGCGAATCTCGCCTTGTCCGCGAAGCAATCCGAAGCGTTGGCAATCAAGTTGCGCGAGGTGCGTATCGCCCAGATCGATGAGCTCGCGGCACGCGGACTCGACCCGGGTTCATACGGAGGAGCCGGGATGTCGGTGGTGTATCCGAGGGGTTCGGCCACGCAACAGCAAGCCATGGAGTCGGCGCAACAGTTCATGCAGACAGTTCGCGACAACGCCGGCGCGATTCTCAATGCGGGACAGATGGCCGTGTACAACCAGATGCTGGATGACTCGATGATGATTTTCCGTCGATATCATCGCCAGGAAACCGCGCAGCGAGAGCAGCAGCCATGAACAAACTGGCCATCCTCTTCGGTACGACGACCGTGGGATTCGCGGGACTCACTTTCTACTACGCGAGTGAGCTCCAGAAGGAGAATGAGTTCTTCGATACCCAGTCGACGCTCGTCCGCGCCGCGCCCGCGCCCACTCCGTCCGATTCCTCATCCATACCGCCTGCACAGCGCCCGACTACCGATGCAATGGTTCCGGGCACGAGCGTGCCAGTGTCGAATGCGCCAGTGCCGCAGGCGGGGAGAGCCGCCAACAATCCTTCACCCAACGCCGCGGGCAAGCCGGCTGCGAAGATGTCGGCCTCCGACATCGATTTCCTAAAGATGTACGCGGATCCACAAGGACGGCGCACGCTCATCGAAGAAGCGTTGATGGACCAACGCAACGGCATGCGCGGTCTCGCCGAGAAGCTCGGACTTACCGAAGAGCATTGGCAGCGCGTGCTCGAGGTGTTTGCCGAAAATCAGGTTGAGGGCCACGCTGCCATTCTGCGCTGTCGTGCGGACCCGGCCTGCAAGTCGCCATTCACTCCGCAGCAACTGGCCGACCAGAAGCAGGCAGTACGCGACGCCATCGGCGAGGACAAGTACGACGACTACGACCGATACGTGAAAACGATGAATGAGCGGCGCGCAGTCGCCGAATTGCAAAAGCAGCTCACGGGTTCGCTCGCATTGACGCCGGACCGCGCCGAAGCCCTCATCGCGGCCCTGGTGGACGAACGTGAAGCGGCGTTGCGTGAAATGACCGAGAGCGGCGGCCAGGTCGGCGGCGTCGGTGTTCAGAACGGATTTGTCTACTACAACACGAACGCGCCAACCCTCGAGGCGCGCATGGAATCGGGGATGCAGTATTCGAGCCGAATCCGGGATCGAGCGGCAACCGTGCTCAACGGGAACCAGCTCGTCGCGTTCAACCAGATGCAGGACCAGCTGATGGCGACATTGCGCAGTTTCCTCGCACGCCAGGAGCCGCAGCCACCCAAGCCGCCGAAAAACGAAAACAAGGCCGCGCAAAAGGCCGAACAGAAAATCGCGAAGACCTGAGTTCAGCTTCCTTCGCGCTTCGACGCCTTTCTTCCGCCTCGCTCGATGCTGGCGTGCGCAATCTCGCGTTCCAGCAGGCACTTCGACATTTCCGACGCGCGCCCCACCAGGTCACGCGCGCCCGCCCGCAGCCCCTCGCTCGACTTCACGAAGTCCATGTTGCGCTCCATCTCCTCGGCTTCCCAGCCGAGCGAATGCGCGATGAACGGGAACTGCGGCAGTAGATAGCCGATCTCGCTGAAGAATCCCATCATCTGGCCGGCTACCGCCTGGATGCCGTCCTGCCCGCCCGTGATGATGAAAGCCGCCACCTTGTTGCGGATGAGCACCTTGTTGTTCAGCGTGATCTGGTTCTGGATGCAATTCATGCGCTCGACCATCTTGTAGTACAGCGAGCTCGCTGCTCCCCAGCGGATCGGCGTCGCGATGAGCAGGATGTCGGCCCAGTGCACGGCCATCTCGTAGACGCGGTCGAGCTGGTCGGTCTTGTCCATCGACGTGACCGAACATGGCCACGTGCAGGCCTTGGCGGCTTTCGAGTAGTAACCCTCGCAATTGCGGAAGTGGAGATCGTTGAGCTTGATGAGCTTCGTCTCGGCGCCGAGCGCGGACGTGGCGTGCTCGAGTGCCACTTCGAGCAAGTGCTCCGAAGTCGAGAAGCGCGGATTCTTCGGATCCATGGCGGTCGTCGAGATGCCGCCGACGCGAAGCCCTCCGGGCGCGCGCTCGGTCGAGCGCGTAAGCGGATGCGGCTCGTGCGGCAGGTGGCCACGTTTGCTGGTCGGCTTCGCGGTTACTAACAACCTGCCGCTTTCCTCCTTCACGCCGTAGCCCGGGACCTTGTCGGCCTCGTAACCCGGCTCGCCCTCGCCCGTGCAGCGATGGAATTTGTACTGGTGCCACGGGCAAACCACGAACTCTCCGTCGAGCTTGCCCTTGCCGAGCGGCCCGCCCACGTGGTTGCAGAGATTGGAAATCACGCCGAACTTGCCGTCCTTGAACGACACGGCCACGAGCCGTTCACCGAGCTTCGCTTCGCGCAATGGCACGCGCTTGAAATCTTCGGCCGCGCCGACGTCGATCCATTCATCCGTGTCGCCCATGGTCGTCCCCGCGAAACTTTTGATGGGCCGGCATCATATCGCCCATCCTTTTCGCCTACACTGGCGCCCGCATGCAGGGAGCAGAAGACACGGCGGCGCTCGAGCGCCAGACCATGCGCACCGTCTACTGGCGGCTGCTGCCCTTCCTGCTTCTTCTCTACATCATCTCCTGGCTGGACCGCGTCAACGTCAGCTTCGCAAAGCTGCAGATGGGCCCGGACCTCGGGATCGGCGACGCGGCCTTCGGTCTCGGCTTCGGCCTCTTCTTCTTCCTGAGCTACGCACTGTGCGAGGTGCCCAGCAATCTCATGCTGGCGCGCTACGGCGCGCGCGTGTGGATAGCCCGCATCATGGTCACGTGGGGAATCATCTCCGTCTGCATGATGTTCGTGCAGGGCACGTGGAGCTTCTACATCCTGCGTTTTTTACTGGGTGCGGCGGAAGCGGGATTCCTTCCAGGCATCATCTATTACCTCAGCCACTGGTTTCCGCGGAGCTACCGCGCCAAGGCCGTGTCATGGTTCATGATCGGCATCCCGCTGTCGGTGGTGTTCGGCGCGCCGCTCTCAGGCTGGATCATGCACAGCATGGACGAATACCTCGGGCTGCATGGCTGGCAGTGGATGTTCATCGTCGAAGGCACTCCCGCCGTGCTCCTGGGCTTCGTGGTGCTGGCATATCTCACCGAAAAGCCGGCGGAGGCAAGCTGGCTCACTGAACGTCAGCGCAACTGGCTCAGTGCGCGCATCGAAGCCGAACACGTGGAAGCGCAATCCCGCCATGGGCTCGAACTCATGACCGCGCTCAAGCATCCCGTGGTGTGGCTGCTCGCGGTGATCATGTTCTGCTGCCAGACCGGCAGTTACGGCCTCACCTTCTGGGTCCCGTCCATCGTCAATGGGCTTTCGGGCTACACCACCCTGCAGGTCGGATTGTTTTCGGCCATTCCCTACGTGGCCGCGGCACTGGGAATGATCCTCGTGAGCATGAGCTCGGATCGGACGGGTGAACGCTTCCTGCACGTTGCCATTCCCTCGCTCGTGGGCGCCGTGGGCTTCATCGCGGTTGGATACTTCGCATCACCCGCCTGGGCGATGGCGGCGCTGGCCGTTGCCGCCGTGGGCGACTACTGCACTCGCGGCCCGTTCTGGGCGATGCCCGGCAAATTTCTCTCGGGTACGGCGCTCGCGGGCTCCATCGCACTCATCAACGCCATGGGCGCGGTAGGCGGCATCGTCGGGCCTTCTGCCGTCGGCTGGCTCAAGCAAACCACCGGCGGATTCGAGGCGCCGATGGCCGCGCTGTCCGGCGTGCTGATTCTCGGCGCGGCGCTGACCTTGTGGCTACGCCGGTCTCCGCTGCTGCGCTAGTTAGCCGGGAATCATGAAAGCGACTATCTACGGCATCAGGAATTGCGACACCATGAAGAAGGCACGGGCCTGGCTCGACACGAAGGGTGTCGAATACGACTTCCATGACTACAAGGTTTCCGGCATCACGCGCGAGAAACTCGCCGGGTGGATAAAGGTGGCGGGATGGGAAACGCTGCTCAATCGCGCCGGGACCACGTTCCGCAAGCTGCCGGACGATGCGAAGCAGGACATCGACGAGCGGAAGGCGATCAAATTGATGCTCGAGCAACCCTCCATGATCAAGCGGCCGGTGCTCGAGCGAGGCCGGACACTGCTCGTCGGCTTTACAGAAGAGCGCTATTCGGCGATTAGATAGCCGGATGCGAAAACCGGCCGTTTCGTTGCGACAAACCCCGAATTCACGTAGATTTCGCGCCCGCTGAGCAGAAGATCAATTTTTCGGGAGCGCCCATGTCCGTGCAATTCGCCAATGAATCGGAAGCCTTTCTGTCGGTGCTGACGCTGGTCGCCGGAGCTGACCAGTCGGGCAGCCTCGAGGAACGCGATTTCCTCTTCAACAAGGTCAAGGGCCTGCCGCTCTTCGGAAACCCCTCCACTGCCGACTTCTCGAAGCTGCTCGGCAAGGTCACCGATGCGGTTTACGAAGGCCTGCCGCAGGTGGATGGCGAATTCACGGCCGCCGGAATCGACACGCTGCTGGCCGACGTCAAGAAGAAGCTGAGCCCCGAGCTTCGCAAGTCGCTCGTGAAGATTGCGGGTGAGCTCTGTGATGCCGACGGAACCGGCGCGAATGAGGTCGAGCTTCTCGACAAGGTATGCCGCGCGCTCGCCTGAGCCGCGGACGCTCCTTCAAGCTGTCGAAACATCCGGCGCTGTCGCAACCTGTGGCAGCCCGCGCGGATACTTTCGGCCGTTGAGAAACTTCCCGATGAAGGTCGATCGCACCAGGTAGTGATAGCTCGCGAGCAGCAGCACACCGGCGATCGAGAGGATCAGCGCGTACTTGATCGCCCAGTGAAGCGGCCATTGGAGCATCCAGGCCTGTAGCGCCCAGACGATGGGCACGTGGATCAGGTACATCCAGTACGAAGCATCCGACAGATAGCGCCAGCGCGCGCTCGGCGCCGAGAGCCATGCCAGCGCCGCGCCCGTGAGCCCGAGACACCAGCACCACACGGCGAGCATGTAGGCGAACGCGTAGGTAGCGCGGATCTCCGGCGTCATCTCGATGACGGTCAGCGCTTTCATCTTTACTCCGACGAGAGACAGGGCCACTGCGGACGTCGCGATCGCGACCGCGAGGTACAGCAGGCAATCACGCCGCAGGAGTTCGAACAGCGACTGCTGCCGATGCAGGCACCAGCCAAAGATCACCGCGCCGCCGAAGCAGGCAACGGCGGGAAAGTTGGGCACGAACCCCGCGAGCGGCGTCGGTATTCCCGACCATTGCAGCCACCAGGGCGTTGCATACAACAACGCTGCCAGCGGCGCGGCCAGCAATATCGGCGCGACGCGATATTCGAGCGCGACGCGAAGCACGCGATCGACGAGTGCACGCAATCCTCCATTGCGGTCCGCGGCCACGACCGCCGCGCGGCCAACCAGGACCAGCGCGTACAGCACCAGCAGTAGATAGAGAAACCAGAAGTGACCCCAGCTGAAGCCCTTGGGGAATCCCGCCGGGGGTCCCGCATGCGCACCACTTGCGGCGGCCTGCCTGGCAGCCCAGATGATCGGCAGGATGCAGAGCGGCATGATCAGCGGAAAAAACGCCAACAGCGGCAATGCGATGCGGCGCAGCCGATTCTTGATGAAACCACCGACGCCCAGTCGCTCGTGGAGGAGACGCGCGAAGAATCCCGCGACGAGAAAAAACGCCGCCATGCGGAAAATGTGCACGACGTAGAAGAACACGCCCATCGACGCGCTTTCCGAGACATCGGAGATGGGCCAGCCGGTGTCACGGAATCCCGGCAGGAACGACATGGTGGCGTGCAAGGCGATGCCGAGCAGCAAGGCGCCGGCGCGAAGCGCATCGAGCGAATGGAAACGTTGCTGATCGGTCATTCCGGCTCTCCACTGATGTCGTGATGGCAACCCGCACTTTCCAGAATCATGACTTCAGCCTGTCCTTCAGATATTCGAGGCGCTCGTGCCGGGTGCGCGAACGCCGCATCAGCACCAGGTTCCACACGAGCGCAGCGACGACGCACACGATGGCGATCGCACCTGCGGTCAGCGTCAGCGCCGGCGGCAGCTCGTGATTCCGCAACTGCGACCCGGTTGCCTGGACGATCGCGAACAAGGCGACGAAGCTCGAAGCCCTCCCGAATCGCAACTGCTCAGCTATCCAGTCCTCGCGGTCCAGGGAATCTTTCAACGATTGAAGGACGTCGACGGAGCCCGTGGGCGGCGGCTCGCGGCGCATGCGAATCATCACCACGGTCGACACCAATGCGAACACTCCGACGACGAGCCCCATCCAGCGGTACGGCGACATGAATGTCAGCCAGGCTGCGCCCGCGATGCCAATGCTCAAGCCGAGAAGCTCTCCCAGCATTGCCAGGCGCATCTGGCGCTGATGCCGCTCGAGATGTGCATCGATGTCGTCGATCGACACCGCGGCGGCTGCTGCCTGCCAGAGTTTCGCGAGATCGTTCCAGTCCGACGCGAGCTTTTCGTTCACGGTCATTTCTCCAGCAAGGCGCGCAACAGGTCGCGCGCGCGAGTGCCGCGGATCGACACGGCATTGGGTGTGAGGCCAAGCGTGTCGGCGATCTCCGCGGGCGAGAATCCTTCGAGCAACAGGATCGCCACCTCGCGATAAGCGATCGGCAATGTGCGTACCGCGCCGAGGAGCCGGCGGCTTTCATCACCTTGAATGGCAAGTTCCTCGGGGGTGGGCGCGCCAGCGACGATGTCTTCGGAAAGCTCGGTCAGCGGCGGCCGCCGCATCGCGCGGGAGATATGCGTGGCGATACGGTTGTGAGCGATGCGCGCGACATACGTGCGTTCCGAACACTGCTGCCGAAACGCCGGCCAGGCGCGCCACACCGCCACGAGGATTTCCTGTGCGAGATCGCGCGCCAGGTCCGCGTCGGCTTCATGGCTCGAGGCGAGGCGCTGTGCCAGCGCCGAATGGCTTCGCAGGATTTTTTCGAGGCTTGAGTCTGCGTCGGCCATCCAATCGAGGATAGTCTCGCGCCGCTTTCGAACCTTTCAGAATGAAAAAGGCGCCGCCCGGATATATCCGAACGGCGCCCGTTCAAATGGAGACCGGGATCGTCCGCGTGACGACCCGCGCAGTCTCCAGCCCCCCTCTGGTTAGCAATTCGCCGGATTCGAGTTCGCGTCCCCTTCCGGCGGCGACGTGCACGCATAAATACGCCAAGAGAGGCCAAAAGAAAAGCCATTTGTGGTGAATGTGAGACCGGGAAATCCCTGAAAACCTCGTTCGTAAAGTCGTTTGTGGAATAAATGCAACGAGTTGGTGCAATCGGAGGTGTCAGAGCCGCCTGACCCTTGTGAGGGATTGCCCGAGGCAACGCCCGGTCGCGATCATGCGTCCGAGGGGAATGGAGTCTTCATGAACATCGAATGGCGCAGGTCGGCGCCGTGGTACTGCCTGGCGCTACTCATGGCGCTCGCGATACCGGCGCATGCGGAAGAGCAAGGTCGCTTCTACGGCATGTTGCGCTCGCGCGATCTGACGCCGTTTGGCTTCCTGCGTCTCGACATGCGACCTGCGCACGCGGTGAACATCGAGACGCACACCTTTGCGTTCGAAGCAGAGCTCGGCTACCAGAACACCTGGGCGCTGAGCGAGAACGTGGAGAAGTACCTCAAGTCGCTCGAGCCCACCGGCCGCCGCGTGCTCGGCCCCGCGGAGATCGACGCGATTCGCAACCTTCCGGGCGAGAACTACCTCTTCGACCTGGAGTCCGCGACGCTCGACATGGCCGTGCACTACAAGATCTCGAGCCAGTGGACCGCCTATCTCTTTGCCACGGCGGTCTCCTATCAAGGCGGCTTCCTCGACTCGGGCATCGAGGGATTCCACGATCTCACGCATCTCAACAGCTATGGCCGACGCGCGGTCGAGCGCAATGGCACGTACCTCATCTACGACCTCAAGAAGGCGAAGGGCGTGATCACCGAAGCTCCGCGGAGCCCGGGACTTCTCGATCCCACTTTCGGATTGCGCTACACCGGCATCTCGCTGCCCGGGCGCTGGCAGATGTCAGTCGAAACCGCGGTGAAGATTCCGATCGACGGTGCGCGACCGCTGCTTTCCACGGGCAACACGGACTACGGAATGCAGGTATCGGTTCGCCGGCTCGGCGAACGCAATGCACTCCATATGGATTTCGCGGGTGTGTACTACGCGGGTGAGGAAACGCCGTCAGAACATCAGTCGCAGATCGTGCCGACGATCGTGGTCGGCTGGGAACGCGTGATGACCGCCCGGACCAATCTGAATCTGCAGGCCTACGCGAGCAGGAGCGTCTACAAGCGAGCGCAGACCGACCTCGATGAACTGCTGAGCGACAAGTTCCAGATGAGCCTGGGGATCAGGCATCGACTCGATAGCTGCCTGCTGTCGTTCGGCATCACCGAAAATCTGCAGAATCTCAACAACACGCCGGACATCGGCTTCCAGCTGGGGTTCGCCTGGGTGCCGCGGCTCAAGCCGCAGTAGCCGCCTCAGGCGGTGCGCGACTCGAAGTCGTCGTCCTCGTAGGCGTCAGGCGCGCGTAGCGCGGCGGTCACCGTCGAATCGCCGGCGACCAGCATCGCCGTCGCATTGAATTCCAGGATCCACGCGAGACACGGATCGGGCGGCAGCGCGCGCGTATAGCGGAAGCCTTGCGCGAAGTCGAAGCCCGCGGCCGCGAGGAAGCGGACATCCCATTCCGTCTCAGCGCCTTCGGCGACCAGCCCCAGCTTCAATGCGCGCGCCATCTGCGCCGTGGACTCGACGATCACGCGATCGTCGGTGTTGTTGCGCATTCCCATGACGAATGATTTGTCGAGCTTCAGTGAGCGTACGGGAAGATCGCGCAGGTAGCCGAGCGAGGAGTAGCCGGTACCGAAGTCATCGATCGACGTGAGGACGCCGAGGCCCGCGATCTCCTGGATCACACGCAACGCACGAGCCGGGTCGAGCATCATGGCGCTCTCGGTAATTTCGAGCTCGAGCGAAGTGGCCGACACCCCCGCTTCCTTCAGGAGTTGCGCAAGCCGCGCGGGGAATGCCGTGTCCTGCAGCAGGCGCGCCGACAGGTTGACGGCGATACGCAGATGCAGGCCGCGCTCGCGCCAGGCGCGAATCTGCGCAAGCGCGCCGCGCAACGTCCATTCGGTCAGCGGCCGAATCAGGTCCGTGGCCTCGGCTATCGCGATGAATTCTGCGGGGCTGATCGCGCCCTGCGTGGGATGTTGCCAGCGCAACAGCGCTTCGACGCTTTCTACCATTCCGCTGCGCAGGTTCACCTGCGGCTGGAAATGCAACTCGAGCTGATTGCCGGCGATGGCCGCGCGAAGTTCTCCGCCAATCGCAAGCTTGCGAACGGTGTTCTCGTCGTACGCGGCGTCGTAGTACTCGTAGGCTGTGCCACGGCGCTTCGCCACGTACATGGCGACGTCGGCGTGGCGGAGCAAGGACTGCGCGTCGCCGGCATCCTGCGGGAAACGCGCGATGCCGATGCTCACACCGACTTCGATGGAAATCCCGGCGACGTCGATGGGTGCGCGCAGGCAATCCGACAGGCTCTGCGACACGGTCGAGATCGATTCGATACCCACGGCCTGGTCGAGCACCACCGTGAATTCATCGCCGCCGATGCGCGCGATGAGGCCGCGGTCGCCGAGCGTCTTCTGGAACCGCTGCGCGACGTCGCACAGCACGCGGTCGCCGACGTTGTGGCCCAGCGTGTCGTTGACCTCCTTGAAGCGGCAGAGGTCCAGCATGAGCAGCGCCAGCGGCGGACGCGACGCGTTGGCGCCGACCGAAGACTCGAGCCGCGTGAGCAACGCGGTGCGGTTGGGCAACGAGGTCAGGGCATCATGCGTCGCCTGGTGTTGCAGGCGGCGCTGCTGCGCGCGCCGCTCGCGGATGTCACGCACGATGGCGGTGTACAGGCGCTCGGTATTCAGGCGCACGCGGCTCACGGAGATCTCCACCGGGAACACATCACCGTCGAGAGTTCGCGCATCGCACTCGCGCAACACACCGTGCATGGCGCCAAGCCGCGCACCCGCCCCATCCCCGGCCAGGAGAGTGATGAACTTCGCGACCGGCTCGTCGAGCAGTTCGTAGGCGGGACATCCAAACAATTTCGAAGCCGCGGGGTTCGCCGTCTTGATCACGCCCATTTCGTCGATGCACAGGATGCAGTCGGTGGAAGACTGGACCACGCTCCTGAGCAACGCGTCGCGGCGACGCATGCCCAGTGCGTACGACAGCGCACGCCAGGTCTGGGTCTCGAGCGAGAACACGATCGCCGCGATGAAGAGCAGCGTGACGAGCAGCATGGGCGCCGCGGTATCGATCTGCAGTCGTCGCCAGGAATACGCGAGCAACGAAATTCCGACGATGGCCGCGAGGGAGAATGCGAGCACCGCGACATTTCGCGGCCACCGCGCGCCATAGAGGACCACTGCGAGCACTGCCCAGAACGCCAGCAAGGCGAGCGTCGCCCAGAACGGCACCGGGCTCGGCGCGCCCTGGTTGACAGTCTCCGCCGCGAGCGCCTGGACGACGATACCCGGAAGCGAGCGATACACCGGAACCGACAGCATGTCGTTGAGCTCGACTGCCGTCGCGCCGACGTACACCGTCTTGCCGGCCAGCATCGTGCGAGGAATGCGGCCTTCCAGTAAGTCGACATACGAAACGTAGGTGAACGAGGTCGGTGAAATCGAGAAGTCGATGGGCACCGCCTGGTCGTCGACCAGCACGCGGCGCGGATCGATGATGCTCGCGACGCGCGCACCCTCGAGCGTCCAGAAGGTCCGCCACTCACGGGTGCGACCATCGGACCCCGGTTCGCCATTGACCACCGCGCGCTCGGTGCGGCGCGCGAACCGGCGAAGGGGTTTGCTGATCACGAGCGATCCGTCGTTCGTGCGCTGGAAGAACGTCGGCAGCGCCAGTGGATAGTCGCGCGGCCTTGCGAGAGCGGATTCGAGCACCGCGTCATCGAGCGCGTTCGACTGGGAGCTGAAATCGATGTCCAGGAAAACGCTGTCGGGTGCGCCGTGCGTGAGCTGCTCGACGAGTTTTGCGTGATGCCGGCGTGGCCACGGCCATTGATCAAGCGCAGCCAGGCTCTTTGCATCGATCCCGACGATGACGATGTCCGACTGGACTTCACGGACCATCCATCGCGCGCGTGTGTCGGCCACCGCATTTTCGAGTGCCTGCAACGCACCCGTGGCACGTAGCGCCACCACCAACACAAGAGCGGTGGCTGCGACCAGCCACCAACCGTGACGGCGGCCGACGCGGATCATTTCTTGTTCGGCCTACGGACCAGGCTGTCTAACAGTTCGGTGACCTCGGTGGACGATCCATTTCCGTTTCCATTCGAATTGCCATTTCCATTGGCATTGCCGTTGTCGCTGCCACTGTCGTTGCCATTGCCGTTATCTGTACCGTAACCGTTGGCGTTCCCGTTCCCGTGACCACTGTTGTCGGAGTCGAGTCCGAGCGCGGCGCCGAGATCCTCGGTGCCTGTCACGAGATCCAGTCCCGTGTTGACCGTGCCGGTGACTGCGTCCACAGCCGACTCCGAGCCGACCTGCACTTCGACCTGCCCTGCACTCGCGCCGACGGTGACGCTCGCGCCACTGACGCTCGCGCCACTGACGCTCGAATCCAGGCCGACTCCCACGTCCACGGCGACTTCGGGCGTCGACGGAATCGCGACGATCGGCGCGGCTTCGACGTCAGGAACACTCACGCTCACGTCGGTGCCTGCGGCGACGGCGGCCGGAGTCTCGACGACCGGCGCGCTCACGCCCACCGAAACGTCCGCGGCGACGCCGACACTGGTTTCGACGACTGGCGCACTCACCGTGATCGCAGGACCTGCGTCGACGATGGCAGGAACCGGATCGACACGTACGGCGACCGTTTCGATCGGCGGAGCCGCGGGTAGGGCGCTCGCGACGGCCGATCCGACGTTCACCGGAGTGGCGGCGTTTTCCACGAAGACCGAGTCGCGATCCTGCCCGTGCGGCGTGCTACGCGGCGAAGCCGGACTCGGATCCTTGCCGGGGCCGTTGCCCGAAGATGGGCGAGGCGCGATCGGCGGCGCGGCCTTGGGCGCATCCTTGCCGGCGCTCATCTTGAGGACGCTGATGTCCGGGGCATCGTGACCGCGTGAAGCGATTTCGCCAGCCTTCAGATCGACGACACCGGAACCGTCGGCGTCGCGAACTTCGAGCAAACCTTCAAACAGCGAAATGGTTGTCGCGCCGTCCCCGGCTGCGACATTGAACTGCGTACCCTTGACGACCCCGACGAGGTAAGGCGTTTCGATGCGGAGCTTGCGGCCGGGACGTTTGCCGATGTCGTAGAAGACGTTGCCGAGCGGCTGCACGATGCGATCGATGGGCGCGCCAGGCTTTTCCAGCGCGGGAAATTCCAGCAGCGTTTCCGGTCCGACACTCAGCGTGGTCGCTCCCTGGCGAAGCTCCACCGCCCCGTCACGGCCGGTGCGCAACGTGACTGGCGGTTCGAGCAGACCGCCGGCGCGAATGCTGCGTGCACGCCCCTGCATGGTGAAGTGCACTTCACCCTTGAGACTGACCACGACGATGTCGCCGGCATCGGTCGCGGACGCGATGGATGGCGCAAGAAACGCCCCCAGCGCGAGCACCGCGAACAGCCTAACTACTGAAGTCATGGTCGGTGCCTGTTTTTGACAGCACGACATAACCTTGGAATCCCCTTTTGTTCTTCGCGGGATCCTACTAATAGAGGTGCCGCCGCAATGTGAGTCGCATCCCATCATCGATCGCGGGCATCGCGGAGAATGCACGCCGCCAATCTGCCGCCCGGGGAACATGCGCACACAAATGACAATAAGCGGCGTCGCAACCCGCTTTTCCAGCTTCGCGCGGGCGCGCACCTACGGGGCTGTCATAATCGCCTGCGCCGCAGGCCTGCTCGACGCGAACGCTTCCGCGGCACTCCAGCCCCTAACTACCCCGCTGACCACGGTCATCGTCGAGGGCTCGGATGCCTACGCGCAGCCTTCGCTGTTCGCCGTGTATCGCGACCAGCTCGGGCAACCCGTCTCGAAAGCCGGCTCGCGCGCCATTGTCGCCAGGCTCACGGACCTGTACGCGCGCGATGGCTACGTGAAACCCGAATTGACGGTCGACGACGCACTCGGCGCGAGAGGCGTGCTGCGGGTGCAGGTGTACGAGGCGCAGGTCACCCACGTGGTCTTCGAGGGAGACGACGGCGGCTTTGGCGATGCGCTGGACGAGATCGGCGCGCGTCTCGAGTCGAGCCGCCCGCTGCGCAAGGAGGATGCGCCGGCCGCGCTGCGCGCCATGCGCCAGATCGCCGGCCTTTCGGTGACGGCGACCACGCGCCGCGATGCCAGCGTCCGCAACGGTTTCGAGCTCGTGGTACGCACGGAGTTCTCGCCCGTGGACGGTGTCGTGCGCATGAACAACCGCGGGACCGACCAGGTCGGTCCGGCCTTCTTGTTAGGCCAGCTGTTCGTGAACGGCCTGCTGGGCAAGGGCGAAAAACTGGGACTGGTCTTCGCGGCGGCGAACGACCACGAGGAATACCTGGGAGGCGGACTGTATTTCGACGCGCCCGTCGGGTCGTCGGGCGCCCGCGGCAACGCGCTGCTGTTCCGTTCGCACTCCGCGCCGAACGAATCCCCGGTCAATCTCGATGACGAGTATGTGCGTCAGCGCGCGACCCTCGGGGGCTCGCGCCCTCTGCGCCAGGACTCGAGACTGACGCTTTTCGCCAGCGCCACCTTCGAGGCGGACGACCTCACCATCGATCGAAGCGGCGTGGCGATCCGCGAAGATCGCTTGCGCATCATCGATGCCGGCCTGCGTGCGTCCTGGCAAGGCGCGACGGCCACGCAATATTCGTTGAATCTCAGGATGCGCAAAGGCCTCGACGCCTTCGGCGCCGGATTGCACGCGCTGGATCTGACCGACGATCCCCGTCGCGCCGATTTCCTGATCACGCTGCTGCAGGGAAGTTCGTCGCGCCACTTCGCCGAACACTGGACGGCGCGCTTCGACGGGTTCTCGCAGTACTCGGGCCATGTGCTTCCCGACACCGAGCGGTTCAAGATTGGCGGTGACCGCCTGGGGCGCGGATTCGAAGTGGCCGAGATCGCGGGCGACAGCGGCGTCGGCGGCAAGGTCGAACTCCGTCGTGAACTCGGGAACACCGAATCCTTCGCAGGGCGCGTTTCGGCCTACGGCTTCTACGACTATGGCATCGCCTGGAAGAACGACTCGCCGGGACGCGAAACAGCCGGTACCGCGGGCAGTGGCATCGCCATTTCTGGCGGCTCACTTACCGGGTACCTCGAACTGGCCGCACCAGTCTCCGGCGCGGACATCGAGGGAAAATACAAGCCTTCGGTGTTCGCGGAGCTCAGCTACCGGTTCTAGAATGAGCGCGTGTTGAAGCGCACATTCGCCCTCGTGTTGTTAGTGCTCGGCGCCGCCGCAGGCGCCCGGGATCCACCCACCGTCGAGCGCATCACCTCGCTCGCGGCAATGTTCCCCTCCGCGGAAGCAAAAGCCCTGGGCGCCACGCTTCCGGCTGACAAACCATTGCGCTATCGCGTGCGCATTCCGCCTGGGCCAGGGCCGAACGGCGTGCTGGTGTTCGTGAAGCCCGTCGATTCGGGAGAACTCCCGGAAAACTGGGCGGAGGAACTCGATCGCCGGCATCTCGTCTGGATCTCCGCCGACGACTTCGGCAATGAGCACCTGCGTGCGCAGCGCGTGCTCGCGGCACTCGCGGGCCTCAAGCTCATCGAGAGCACCGAAGCCATCGATGCGAAGCGCATCTACATCGGAGGCATGTCGGGGGGCGGGCGCGTCGCGAGCACGCTCATCACTCGCTTTCCACAACACTTCCGCGGCGCCCTGTACATCGTGGGCGCGGATTTCTGGACGTCGGCCGAAGAGCCGCTGAAGCCGCGCATTGCCGCGAATCGCTACGTGTTCGTCACCGGCAGCCGCGATTTCAACCAGCGCGAGATGCGCCGCGTGTTCGCGAAGTACCAGGCGGCCGGTGTCACGCAGGTCTCACTCATGGACATGCCCGGATTCGGACACGAATACCCGAATGCCGGGAAGCTCGGGCAGGCCATCGACTTCCTCGACGCTCGCTAGGCCGCTTTCCCGCTCATGGCGCGCTTGATGAAGAGCGCCACCACGATGACCGCGAGGCACGCGAGGCTGGCCCACATCTCCGGTTGCTTGCTGGGCATGACCGACATGGCCACCATGACGGCGATCATGGCGAGCGCCGCTCCGCCGGCGATCAGCTTCGCGCCGCCCGAACTGCGCAACTCCGGACGCGAGTACGGAAATTTGAAGTGCGCCACCACCACGAACAGGTAGGTGAACATCATGAGCGCGCCGCAGGAATTCAAAAGGAAAGTGAAGAGTTTCTCGGGCGCGATCCAGTTGAGCGCCATCACGAAGAATCCGAAGGCACTCCCGAGCAGGATCGCGCGCGCGGGAACCTGGCGCTTGTCGACCTGGATCAGCCAGCGCGGCGCGTCGCCTTTGTCCGCCATGGCGAACAGCACGCGCGCCGTCACGTAGACGCCGGAGTTGAGGCAGGACAGCACCGCCGTCAACACGATCACGTTCATGATGGCCGCCGCGCCCGGAATGCCGACGCGATCGAGCGCCAGCGCGAAAGACGAGTCGCCGGACTTGAACTGCGTCCACGGCACGATGCAGAGGATCAGGAGGATCGACAACACGTAGAAGAGCAGGATGCGCAGTACGACAGTGGCCGCGAGCCGCGACAGGGTGCGATTCGATTCGGCCGACTCGGCCGCCGCGACGGTGACGATCTCCGCGCCCACCATCGAGAAAATCACGGTAGTGACGCCGGCGAAGATGGCGCCCCACCCGAAGGGCGCGAAGCCGCCTTGCGAGGTGAGATAGGAGACGCCCGGGCTCGCCGCATTGCCGACACCCAGCAACCACGAAGCCCCGACCACGATGAACACGACGATGGCCGCCACCTTGATGGACGCAAACCAGAACTCGAACTCGCCGTAGGATCGCGCCGAGGCGAGATTCACGGCGGTCAGCACGGTCATCAGCGCGAGACCGATCTGCCAGCCTTCGAACTGCGGCAGCCAGAGGTGGATGACCTTCGCGCCTGCGATCGCTTCGATTGCGACCACCACGACCCAGAACCACCAGTAGAGCCAGCCCGCGATGAAGCCGGCACCATTCCCGAGGCCTGCGCGCACGTACTCCGTGAAGGAGCCGAGGCCGGGCTGGTCGAGCGCCATGCGAGCAAGGATGAGGATGACCCCGTAGACGACGATGCCCGCGAACACGTAGCTCAGGATCACCGCGGGACCGATGCCCTGGATCGCGGCGCTGCTGCCGACGAAGACGCCGGCACCGATGATCCCGCCGATGGAGATCATGACGAGGTGGCGAGCGAGCAGGGATTTCGAGAGCTTTGAAGATGCCGGGAGGGCTGCGTCGGAGGCGTTCATGAGGCGCTCTTGTTGTTGGTGGTCAACCGTATCGAATCTTCAGCGCAAGGATGGTAACGGCAAGGCCGAGAGTGACGGTATTCGCCAGGATCATCGGCCCGGAATCCACCGCGATGCCATACGCGAGCCAGAACGCCACGCCGACAGTGAAAATCATGTACATCCCGCGGGAAATGCCACGCGTGTCTCGCGTGCGGATCGTCATGATGGCCTGCGGAATGAAGGAGACGGTGGTGAGTACGGCGGCGATGTATCCGATCCATTCGAGATTCATGGCGCGAAGTATCAGGGTGACAGCCGTTCGGTGCCACCCTCGATGCTGGCTCGGTAGAAAACTCCGTCCTTTACTGCCAGCGCTTCCATGTGCGCCGTGCCAGCGTCATCGCGAGTCGGATAGACCTGCACCGCGACGACTTTGCCG
>Ga0315912_10002450_pt1 | contig 19763 bp, 18 predicted proteins | sample VfabasoilMG_FD_204469 | JGI IMG/M metagenome (GOLD analysis project Ga0315912, IMG submission 204469) | Garden soil microbial communities collected in Santa Monica, California, United States - V. faba soil | ecosystem: Environmental > Terrestrial > Soil > Garden | place: USA: California...
TAACCGAAACTAGCCCCCGCTGACCCCCGCTCCTGCAAACTCCGATCGACGCCGACGCGGGATTGAAGTCGACTCGACCGTGGGTTGCAGGCACTCGCGTACAATCCTGCGCTTTGCCGCGGAGTGCGCCGTGCGATCGATCCTGCTGTCGTTTGTCCTGCTCGCGCTCGCCGCCTGCCAGCGCGAGGCGCCTGCGCCGGCGGCACCGGTCGCGCCGCCGGCACCCGCCGTGATGCGCCCGGTGACCACGCCGCCGCAGGGCGACCACGCGTTCGATGCCGCGATCACGCCGGGCGACTTCGCCTGGCACGTGCAGAAGCTCGCGTCCGACGAATTCGAAGGCCGCGCACCCGGCTCGCTGGGCGAGCGGCTGACCAAGGGCTACCTGCAGGAGCAGTTCGAGCGCATCGGGATCCGGCCGGGCAACGGCTCGAGCTACCTGCAGTCGGTGCCCATGCTCTCGGTCGTGACCACGCCCGAAACGCGCCTGTCGTTCAAGCAGGGCGAGGAAACCGTCGCCCTGCGCCTGGGCGAGGATTTCGTGCTCAGCTCGCGCGGCGGCAAGGCCGATGTGGCCGCGCCGGCGAGCGCGGCGGTGTTCGTCGGATACGGCATCTCCGCGCCCGACCAGGGCTGGGACGACTACGCGAACGTGGACGTGAAGGGCAAGGTCGTGGTCGTGCTGATCAACGATCCGGGCCTCGCGACGAACGATCCGACCGTGTTCAAGGGCGCCACCCTCACCTACCCCGGCCGCTGGACCTACAAGTTCGAGGAGGCGGCGCGCCGTGGCGCGCTCGGCTGCCTGATCGTGCACGACACGCCCGGCGCGGCCTACGGCTGGGACGTGGTGCGTTCGAGCTGGGGTGGCGAACGCCACTTCCTGCCGCGCGACCAGGTCGCGGGACCGCCTCTCGAGTTCGAGGGCTGGTTGTCGGGCGAGGCCGCGGCGAAGCTGCTGGGCGCCGCGGGCGAGGACCTCGCCGCGCTGCGCAAGGCCGCCGCGACGCGCGGCTTCCAGGCGCGACCGCTCTCCGCCCCGATCGACGTGGACCTGCGCACCACGCTGCGCTATTCGCGCTCGGACAATGTGATCGGCGTGCTGCCCGGCACGACGCAACCCGACCAGGCCGTGGTCGTGATGGCGCACTGGGACCACCTCGGCCGGCACGACGGCGAGGCCGGCGACAACATCTACAACGGCGCGCGCGACAACGCCTCGGGCGTGGCCGGCGTGCTGGAACTCGCCGAGGCGTACGCGCGCCAGCAGCCGGCGCCGGCACGCTCGATGGTGTTCCTGTTGCCCACGCTGGAGGAATCGATGCTGCTCGGTTCCCAGTACTACGTCGAGCATCCCACCGTGCCGATCGAGCAGACCGTGGCGGCGATCAACCTCGACGACCTGCCGATCCGCGGACGCACGCGCGACATGCTGGTGATCGGCCACGGCGAAAGCGAGCTCGATGACCTGCTGGCCGAGGCCGCGAAGGCGCAGGGACGCGTCGTCGGACCGGACCTGGGCTCGCTGCTGTCGGGCTTCTACTTCCGCTCCGACCATTTCAACTTCGCGCGCCGCGGCGTGCCGGTGCTGTACGCACGCAGCGGCATCGACCAGGTGAACGGCGGACCGGACGCGGGCAAGGCCGAGGAGGCCGAGTACGTGAAGAACCGCTACCACAAGCCCACCGACCAGTTCTCGCCGGACTGGGACCTCTCGGGCGTGATGCTCGACCTCGCCGCGCTGCAGCAGGTCGGCCGGCGCCTGGGGTCGGGCGAGTTCACCCCCCGGCTGAAGCCGGGCGCGGAATTCTCCCGGTAGCCTCGCGCCATGCCGCTGCTCGTCATCCTCTCGCTCGTCGTGCAGTTCTACTGCCTGGTCCACGTGATCCGCACCGGGCGGCCGTACTGGTGGATCCTGATCATCATGCTCGGCTCGTTCCTGGGCGCCGGCGTGTACCTCGTCACGCAGGTGCTGCCCGAGCTGCGCGACAACCCCACTGCCCGGCGCACCGCCAGGCAGGTGCGGCGCGCGCTCGATCCCGAGCGCGAGAAGCGGCGCATCGCGCAGGAACTCGAGGTGGCCGACACGGTGCAGAACCGCATGCGCCTGGCGGGCGAGTGCCTGGCGCTGGGTGACATCCTCAACGCCGAGGAGCTGTACCAGAGCTGCCTCAAGGGCCCGCACGCGACCGACCCCTACCTCATGCTCGGCCTCGCGCAGGCGCAGTTCGCGCGCGGCGACGCGGCGGCCACGCGCCGCACGCTCGAGTCGCTCATGGCCGCGAACCCGGACTTCAGGTCCAGCGACGGCCACCTGCTCTACGCGCGCGCGCTGGAAGGCGTGGGCGACCTCGACGGCGCGGTGCACGAGTACGAGGCCCTGGTCGAAGGCTACGCCGGCGAAGAGGCGCGCGCACGCTACGCGCTGCTGCTCAAGCGCATGGACCGGCCGGTCGATGCGCAGGAGATGTTCAAGAAGGTGCTCGCGCGCGCGAAGGTGGCGCCGGCGTACTACCGCAAGGTGCAGCGGGAGTGGATCGAGCTGGCGAAGGAGCAATTGCGGGCGTAGCAGCGACTGGCGCGGGTGCTGGTACGTCCGAGACGCACCCTACGACGCGTGCGCGGAGCAATCGCCGTCGAGACTACGCGCCCTTCGTGACGTAGGGTGCGTCTTGGACGCACCGCTCAGCCCCGCATCGAATCGAGGAACCCCGCCAGCACCTGCCCCGTCTCCCGCGGCTTCTCCATCATCGGCATGTGGCTGCACTGCTCCACGATCGCGGTCTCCACGCGCGGCGCGTCCGTGAGGCCGGCGCGGATGACGGGGACGGAGGAGACGTCGAGCAGCGCATCGCCGCGGCACCAGAACACGAGCGTGGGCACCCGGATGTCGGGCAGGCTGCGCTGCAGCAGGTCGGCGTTCGGCCCGGTCGAGAGCACCTTGAGCAGTGCGGCCTGGAATGCGTGGTCGCGCACGTTGCGCTCGACCAGCTCGTCCACCACGCGCGGCGGCAGCCAGCGCGGGGAGACGAACAGTTCGTGCATGAAGGCGTGGAACTCGGTTGGGCTGGAGTAGTTGAACGGCGCCTCGCCCGCCAGCACGCGGCGCACGAACGCGTTGGGCTCGAACCGCACGCCGGCCGAATTCATCAGGGTGAGGCTCAGCAGGCGCTCGGGATGGCGGGCGGCGAACACGCCCGCGATGTGGCCGCCCATCGAATGCCCGACGAGGTGCACGCGATCGAGGTCGAGCGCATCGAACAGCTGCAACAAGCGGTCGGCCTGCGCGGAAACGTCGTAGTCGGCGCCGTCGATGCGCTGCGACGCACCCCAGCCCGGCAGGTCGGGCGCGATGACGCGATAGCGCGGCGTCAGCTCTCGCGCCAGCTCGAACCAGGTCTCCTTGAACGCCGAGAAGCCGTGCACGAGCACGATCGTTTCGCCGGTGCCACCCGTCTCGTAGGCGATGCGGTGCATGGCGGCATCAGTGGCGTGCGGCGTCATGCTCGCCAGCCATTCCAGTCGCTGGAACTCGGCCTCGAGCAGCCAGTCCGGGCGGAACTGGTGGATGCCGAGCATCAGCGCCACGCCGGTGCCCGCGAGCACCAGCAGCAGGCGAGGCCAGCGTACGCGCGTCATGCGCCCGGCGGGCCCGACTTGCCGGCAACCGCCGCGAGCGCGGCGCGCAGACGCGCGCCATGGCCGGGGTGTGCGCCGGCCGCCACCGGTCCGATCACGCTCCAGTCCTCGATCAGGCCATCGAGTTCGTCGGCCTGGGCGAGCGGTGCGCCGGACAGGCGTTCGGCCAGCCGGCGCATCTGGATCTCGCGCCGGAGCGCGCGCTCGGACTCGGGCGAGTCGATGCCGGCGAGCAGCTCCGCGCGCACCACCAGCTGTGCCGCGCTGCGCGTGGCCTCGGCCACGTCGTCGGCATCGAAGGCCGCGCCGTCCGCGATCGCCGCGGCCCAGCGCGCCCGGAGATCGGACGACGGATGGGCCGCCGCCAGGCATCGCTCGCCGCGCTCGCGCAGCACCGCGTCCACGCCCTCGCCGCGCACGCGCGCCTGCTCGATCGCGTCGCAGCACTCGACCAGGTCGAACAGCAGCCCACGTCGCGCCGCGCGCTGGCGCTGCTCGGCAGCCGCGCGCGCCGCGTGCACCGACGCCACCGCCCGGTCGTACTCGCGCTCGCGCGGGTGCTCGACGCGGCGCGGGCGCCTGGGGCGCGCATCGCGGCCACCGCGGTTGTCGTCGCGACGGCCGCGGGCATCGCCGCCGCGCGCGGACTCGGCTTCGGGTTCGGGCTCGGGCGGTGCCAGCGCGCGCCACCGTTCGGCGAGCGGCAGCAGCCGCGATTCGGCCTGGCGCAGGGTCTCGTCGTCAGAGGCGGCGAGCGTGGCGAGGTCGGCGAGCACGGACGTCGCTTCCTGGATGCGCGCCGTCTCCGCCTGCGCGAGTGCGCTCTGCTCGGACTTGGCGCGCTCGAACCAGGGATCCACCAGCTCGCGCAGCGCCTGCGCGAGCGCCGCGTCGCGCTCGCGGCTGCCGCGCGCGAGGCGCTGGAAGCGCGCCTGCGCGTCCTGGCAGAGCGCGATCGCGTCGGGCAGGCTCGCCTGCGCGAGGCCGCGCTTGAGGTTCGCGAGCAGCTTCGCCTTTTCGGCCTCGGCCTGGCCGCGCTGTTCGCCCAGGCGCTCGTCGATCGCCGCCATCGCCGCGCGCAGGCGCTTGCCCAGGGCACCGCGCGCGCGCGGATCGACCTCGTCCAGGCCACGCATGGCCTCGCCCAGCGCGCGCCGGCGCGCGACCAGGGCGCCCGGACCGCTCGCCGCGTCGTCGGCCGCGAGCAGGCCCTCGACCTCGGCCGCATGCTTGGCACGCAGCTCGTCGCGCTTGCTGAAGTAGCCCTTCGCCGGCGCCAGCGCACGATGGCAGAGCGCGCGGAAGCGCTGGTCCAGGCCCGAGGGCTTCGCGTTGCCGGCGGCACCCGGTTCGCGCTCGCTGAGCTCGAGCCGATCCCACTCGACGCGCGCGTCCTTGATCTTGTTCGCCACGCCATCGGGATGCATGCCGCTGCCGATCAGCGCCTCGATCTCGTCGCACAGGCGCGCACGCGCCTTGTTGTTCGCCCAGCGCTGCCACTGCGAAAGCTTGTCGTGCGCCGCGACCAGGTCCTGGTAGCGCGCACCACGCGCACGATCCATCCCGCGCCCGAGCCCCTCGCGCGCCTGCTCCAGCCGTGCACGCGCCACTTTCGCCGGTTGCAGGCGCTGCTCGGCGATCGCCGCCTCCCAGTCCAGCAGCGCGGTGTCGAAGAGGGCCCGCGCATCGTCCTGGCGTGCGCGCGTGGCCGCGGCGGCGGGATTCTCCCGTGGGACCGTAGTCGCTGCCGCAGGCGGCGCATCGACGGCCTGCCCGACGCCGGACTGGCCGTCCGCGGAAGCCTCGCCCGCGACGGGTGCGGCCTGCGCCTCGGATTCCGTCCGGGACGGCGCCGCCATGGCGACCGTGTCCCCGGCCTCGCCGGATGGCGGTGCCGGCAACGTGACGGTCGCCTCGCCATCCGCCGTCGGCGCGGCCATCGTCACCGTCGCGGCGTCCTCGATTCGTGCTTCCTGCACGGCGGGACCGGCCTCCGGCGGCGATTCCGCGGTGGTCGTCGACTCCGCGGCCAGGCGCGGATGCATGGCGTCGTGCAACGCCCGGGCGTAGCCATCGACGCGCAGCGCGAGGGCCTCGGCCACGCGCGGGCGCAACGCCGCCCATTCGCCGACGAGTTCGGCGGCGCGCGACGCGAGGTCGGCCGGCCGCTCGCGCCGGAGCTGGTCGAGCAGATCGCCGATCGCTTGCGCGCGCTGCGCCAGGGCGCCCGCGTCGCCGGCCGCGCGCTTGAGTTCGTCGGCACGCTCGCGCGCCGCACGCGAGAGCCGCTTGTCGGACTTGCGCGCGCGTTCGGCCACGCGCTCCAGCGCCGCGATCTCGAGCCGGTCGAGCAGCGCCATGCGCAATTCGGGGTCGGGATCGGCCAGGCAGCGATCGGCGAGGAAGCCCGCCCGCGTGATGCGTCCGAGCGCGATCCGACGCAGCGAGGCCTCCGGCGCTTCCGCCGCGACCAGGGTCAGCAGTTCGACCTCCTCCTCCACCGCGACGTAGCGCTCGCGCATCTCCAGGCCCACCGCCTCGCTCGCGTGCACGAGCGTCTCGCGCAAGCGCGCACCGGCGACCCTGCGGACCTCGGCATCCCCGTCGTGGCGCGAACGATCGCCCAGCAGCGACAGGTCGGACAGCCGGCGCACGGCGGCGCGCCGCACCTCGGGCGCCGGATCGTTGCGCGCGAACTCGGCCAGGCGCGACAGCAAGGCGGGCTCGGACGAGCCGGCGACCGCGTTCGCGCGCGTGGCGGCATCGCGGCTTTCCCAGCCGGGCTTGAGGAACTTGGAGATCCAATTCATGGGGCGGTCGCGGTCGCGGCGAATGGTCGGACGGCGAGTCTAACAACCGGGACCGCCAAGGGGCCGGGTTTCGCGTGCGGCGGATCGCGCGCTGGCGATCGGCAAGCGCCTCGACGCAGGGAGATGCGCGCGGCGCGCTACACCCGGTAGCCGGCGTGGATCGCGACGATGCCGCCGGTGAGGTTGCGGCAGGAGACGCGCTCGAAGCCGGCCTCGCGCATCATCGCGGCCAGGGTCTCCTGGTCGGGGTGCTTGCGGATGGACTCGGCGAGGTAGCGGTAGCTGTCGGCATCGCCAGCGACCGCGGCGCCGAGGCGGGGCAGCACCTCGAAGGAATACAGCTCATACATCGGCTTGAGCAGGTCACTCTGCACGGCGCTGAACTCGAGGATGGAGGCACGGCCGCCGACCTTCAGCACCCGGTGCATCTCGCGCAGCGCGAGGGCCTTGTCGGTGACATTGCGCAGGCCGAAGGCGATGGTCACCTGGTCGAAGGAACGGTCGGGGAAAGGGAGGAACTCGGCGTTCGCGAGCGCGTAGCGCAGGTTCGCGAGCAGGCCCTCGTCGGTCAGCCGGTCGCGACCGAGCGACAGCATGGCGGGATTGATGTCGGTCGCGGTCACCTGCCCGCCCTCGCCCACCGCCTCGGCCAGCAGGCGCGCGATGTCGCCCGTGCCCGAGGCGAGGTCGAGCACCACGTCGCCCTTGCGCAGCCCCGCCGTGCCGATGAAGTCGCGCTTCCACAAGCGATGGACGCCCATCGACATCAGGTCGTTCATCAGGTCGTACTTCGGCGCGACCGAGCGGAACACCTCGCCCACCAGGCGGGTCTTGTCGGCGACGGGCACGTCGCGGAAGCCGAAGTGGGTGGTCTGGTCGCTCATCGGAGCGCAGGATCGCGCGTGGCGCCGGCCGCCGCCAGCTCCTCGAGATAGCGGTCCCAGTTGCGCGCCTGGTGCCGGCCGAGTTCGTACAGCGTGACCCAGGAGTAGATGCCCGTCTCGTGGCCGTCGCTGAACTTCAGCAGCACCGCGTAGTTGCCCACCGGCACCACCTCGGCGATGTTCACGTCGCGCTTGCCCACCTGCAGGATGCGCTGGCCCGGGCCATGGCCCATGACCTCGGCCGAGGGGCTGTTGACGCGCAGGTACTCGCACGGCATCCGGAACGTCTCGCCCGTGTCGAACACCACTTCGAGCACGTGCGAGGCCCGGTGCAGCCGGATGTCGGTGGGGCGGGGGTTGCTCATGCCGGCGGGACGCGGGTCGGGCGCGGAATCCGCGACCCGGCCGCGCTCACGTGAGCGATTCGCGCTGCTGGGGCTTGAGCGGCGGCGGATCGCCGGCGACCTGCGCCAGCGCCTCGCTGTACGGACCGCCGTAGGCCACGGCCGAGACCTCGTCGTGCCCGAAGAACGAGGGCTCGGTCAGCCACTCGGCGTTGGGCGTGATCTCCTGCATGGTGAACCCGTCGGATTCGAACGCGAGCAGGCGTCCGACGTAGCAGACCTCGCTCTCGCCTTCCGTATCGACGTGCACGGAGATCACCGGCCGCTGCACGGAGGCCGCGCGCACGATCTGGGTCACGTCGTCGAGCGGGAACTCGGCCGGCCACGAGGGGTTGAGCCCCTTGAGCGCGAGCGCCTTCTCCAGGAAGCCGTGGTTGCTGTCGGGCGACTCGAGGTTGGTGACGTCGCGGAAACGCAGGGCATAGAGCCCGTCGAAGCCGATGTAGTCGCCGACCGACCACAGCAGGAAGTATTCCTGGCCCACGTGCGCGACGTAGCCCGAGAACGCGCCGGTCTCCAGGCCACCGCGCCACAGGCGGATCAGGGTGCCGTTCTGCCACGCCTGGCGGATCTCCGCGCGCACGCCGCGCGCCTTCATTTCGACCACTTTGCTCATGTTCCACCCGCGCGTTCTGTACCACTGGACTGCGCATTGTAGCGGAGTGCCCTGGAGCAGGGCTTCGGTGACCCGACCCACCCGCCACGCGAGGCGCCCCCTACCTTTGTAGGAGCGCGCTTCAGCGCGCGATCTTTCCGACGCGCCGAACCGTAGCGGAAACGCGAACGGATGGCGCGCCGAAGCGCGCTCCTACAAAGCATTCAGGCCTTCGGGCTAGAGGATGTAGCGGCTCAGATCCTCGTCCTTCACCAGGCCGCCCAGCTCGCGATCCACGAACGCCGCATCCACCACGATGGTCTCCCCGCCACGCTCGGAAGCGTCGTAGGAGATCACGTCGAGCAGGCGCTCGAGCACGGTGGCGAGCCGCCGCGCGCCGATGTTTTCCTGGCGTTCGTTCACCTGGAAGGCGATTTCCGCCAGGCGCACCACGCCCGAGTCCTCGAAGCGCAGGCCCACGCCCTCGGTCTCCAGCAGCGCGCCGTACTGGCGCGTGAGCGCGGCCTTGGGTTCGGTCAGGATGCGCTTGAAATCCTCCACGCCGAGCGCGCCCAGCTCCACGCGGATCGGGAAGCGGCCTTGCAGTTCCGGGATCAGGTCCGACGGCTTCGCCACGTGGAACGCGCCCGAGGCGATGAACAGCACGTGGTCGGTCTTCAACGGACCGTACTTCGTGCTCACCGTGGAGCCCTCCACCAGCGGCAGCAGGTCGCGCTGCACGCCTTCGCGGCTCACGCTCGCGCCGCCCCACTCGGAGCGCTGGCAGACCTTGTCGATCTCGTCGATGAACACGATGCCGTTCTGCTCGGCCGCGTCCATGGCCTGCTGGCGAACCTCGTCCTCGTTGACGAGCTTGCCCGCCTCCTCCTCGACCAGCAGCGGCAGCGCGGCCTGGATCGGCAGCTTGCGCTTCTGCGACTTCTGGCCGGCGAGCGAGGAGAACATCTGCTTGAGCTGCTGCTGCATCTCCTCCATGCCCGGCGGCGCGACGATGTCCACGCCCACGTTCAGGTTGAGGTCGAGTTCGATCTCGCGCGCATCGAGCTTGCCCTCGCGCAACTGCTGGCGGAACTTCTCGCGCGTGTCGAGGTGCTCGGGCGGCGGCGGCTGGTCGTCGCCCCACACGCGCGTGGCCTGCGCGCGCGGCAGCAGCGCATCGAGCACGCGCTCCTCGGCGCGCCGTTCGGCATCGGCGCGCACCTTGGCCTTGGCGGCATCGCGCACCATCTTGACCGCGGCATCGGCGAGGTCGCGCGCGATCGATTCCACGTCCTTGCCCACGTAGCCCACCTCGGTGAACTTCGTGGCCTCGACCTTGATGAACGGCGCGTTCGCGAGCTGCGCGAGCCGGCGCGCGATCTCGGTCTTGCCCACGCCCGTGGGCCCGATCATCAGGATGTTCTTCGGCATCACCTCGTCGCGCAGCGCGGGGTCGAGCCGCATGCGGCGCCAGCGGTTGCGCAGCGCGATCGCGACCGCGCGCTTGGCCGCGTGCTGGCCGACGATGTGCTTGTCGAGTTCGGCGACGATCTGTTGCGGGGTCAGGTCGGACATCACAGTTCCTCGATCGTCACGTTCTGGTTCGTGTAGATGCAGATCTCGCCGGCGATGTTCAGCGCGCGCTCGACGATCTCGCGCGCACCCAGCGTGCTGTGCAGCATGAGGGCCCGGGCCGCGGCCTGGGCGAAGGGTCCGCCGGAGCCGATCGCGATCAGCGAATGCTCGGGTTCGAGCACGTCGCCGTTGCCGGAGATCAGCAGCGAGGTCTCGGCATCGGCGACCGCGAGCATCGCCTCGAGCCGGCCCAGGCGGCGATCCGTGCGCCAGTCCTTGGCAAGTTCCACGGCGGCGCGCGTGAGCTGGCTGTGGCGTTCGAGCTTTTGTTCGAACAGTTCGAACAGGGTGAAGGCATCGGCGGTGGCTCCGGCGAAGCCGGCCAGCACCTTGCCGCCGGCGAGCCGCCGGATCTTGCGCGCGTTCGCCTTCACCACGGTGTTGCCCAGGGTGACCTGGCCGTCGCCGCCGATCACGACGCGGCCGTTGTGGCGCACCGACACGATGGTGGTGGCGTGGAAACTCTCGGGTCGTGCAGTCATCAGGATTCTCCGTGAAGGAGGCGAAATGGGGTCTTGCGGGATGATTGCAAGCGCCGCGGCGGCGCCGCGCGGCGCGGCGCGGCACCCGCTCCTGAACGGATCAGATCAGCCAGAGCTTGCCGGCCGCGATCAGCAGCACGATCGCGAGCAGCCGTCGCAGCGACGGTATCGGCAGCGCGCCCCGCCCGAACTGCGTGCCCACGAGCGCGCCCACGGCGACCGCCGCGAACCAGGCGGGCATGGCGGCGGGCAGCAGCAGGGGATCGGGCGCCGCCGCGACCAGGCCCGAGATCGAGTTCACCAGCACGAACACGGCCGACGCGCCTGCCGCGATGCGCGTGGTCGCGTAGCGCATGAAGATCAGTAGCGGCGTGAGGTAGATCGCGCCGCCGGTACCGGTGAGCCCGGCGACGAAGCCCAGCAGCGCGCCTATTCCCAGCGCCGCGGCCAGCGGCAGCGGGCGTACGCCCGCGTTCGCCTCGCGCTCGAGCGCGCGTGGCGCGCTGAACAGCAGTTGCAGGGCGGCCGTCGCCAGGATCACCGCGATGATGCGCTGGTAGAGCTGCGCGGGCAGCTGCAGGGCGCCACCGAGGTAGGCCATGGGCGTGGAGGCGATCGCGAGCGGGACCACTAGGCGCCAGGGCACGAGGTTGACGCGCGAGAAGCGGAACACCGCGATGCCCGCGACCAGGATGTTGAGCGCGAGCGCGACGGGCTTGATGGTCGCGGCCGGCACCGAGAGCAGCGCCATCGCGGCGATGTAGCCCGAGGCGCCGGCGTGGCCGACGGAGGCGTAGAGCGCGGCGATCACCAGGAAGGCGATCGCGAGCGTGATGTCGAGCTCGCTCATCTCACGCGGGCGCCCGTCGCTTCGCGCGCGGATGCGCGGCGTCGTACACCTTCGCCAGGTGCTGGAAATCCAGGTGCGTGTAGACCTGGGTGGTGCCGATGTCGGCGTGCCCCAGCATCTCCTGCACCGCGCGCAGGTTGCCGCTGGATTCGAGCACGTGGCTGGCGCAGGAATGGCGCAGCAGGTGCGGGTGCATGCGCTTCCACACGCCCTGGCGCCGCGCCCACGACTTCAGGCGCGCCTGCACGGCGCGATGCGAGATCGGACCGCCGTCGCGGCCGGGGAACACCGGCGCCTCGTCGTGGCCGCCCGATTCGCGCCGCCAGGCGGCGAGCGCCTCGAGCGCGGGACCGCCCACCGGCACGATGCGCGTCTTGTTGCCCTTGCCGAGCACGCGCACCAGGCCCTCGTGCGCGTCGAGGTCGAACCAGCGCAGGGCGCACAGCTCGGAGAGACGCAGCGCGGAGGAGTAGAACAGCTCGAACATGGCGCGATCGCGCACGGACAGCGGCGCATCGTCGGGTAGCGCGAGGAAGGCGCCCATTTCGTCCGCATCGAGCACGTTGGGCAGCTTGCGCGCGCTGCGTGGGGCGCGCACGCCCAGGCCCGGGTTCGTGCCCGCCTCGCCCTTCCGCACGAGCTGGCGGAACAGGCTGCGCACCGCCGACAGCCGGCGCGCCACGCTCTTTCCGGAGAGACCGCCGCGATGCTCTGCGGCGGACCACGCGCGCACGTGCTCGGGATCGACCTTGCGCCAGTCCGTCACGCCCTGGTCGTGGAGGAAGCGCGCGAAACGCCCCAGGTCGTCGCGATACGCGGCGATGGTCAGCGGGGACAGCCGCCGCTCCACCGCGAGGTGGCCGAGGAAGGCGTCGATCGCGGGCGCGAGGGCGGTCGGCATGGGGGAAGTGTACCGATCAGGCGATCGTAGGCCCGATGCCAAAGCTGCAGGTCAGTCGACCTGCCGATGGGCAGGAATCCGTCGCCCCCGCGAAGGCGGGGGCCCAGTGCCTTGGCCTTGATCCGGTCATGGAGCGAAAGTCACGGGGCTCCCGCCTTCGCGGGAGCGACGAGATCCATACCCGCGGCGCTGTTGGGCGGTTCTTCGCCTCAACCGCGGTACCGCGTCAATGCCGCCGCCGTCGCCTCCGAGATCAGCTTGAGGAACATCGTCCCCATGCCCGGATGGAAGCGGTTCGCGTCGCGGCTGCCGATGGCGAGCATGCCGTGGCCGGGGATCGGCAGCAGGACGGCCGAGCGCACGGCCTCGGACTCCGCACCGAACAGCACGTCGAGCTTCTCGGGCAGCAGCCGTCCGCACAGGGGTTCGCCGGTGACCAGGAACTCGCGGAACGGCGCCAGCGCGGGACTCTCGCGTTCGACAGCCGTCAGCCACGGCTCGGCCGCCATCGCGGGCGCGGGTTCGAACAGCACGATGCGCACCAGCTCCCCGTGGAAATCCTCGCTCAACACGGCATAGGTGCTCGTGAGCGTGGCCTGCGCGTCGCCCGCGCGCATGAGCGCGAGCGTGTAGGCGTGCACGCGCACCATCAGCTGCTCGTTCTCCTGCGCAATCGCCACGAGGTCGCCCAGGCGCCGATGCAGCGCGCGGTTCTTGTCGCGCAGCACCTCGAGCTGGTAGCTCGCCAGCGTGGTGCTGGCGCCGTGCTCGCGCGGCACGGTGAGCACGAACGCGAGCTCGGGGAACGACGCGAGGAAATCGGGGTTGCGGCGCAGGTAGGCCGCCACCTCGAACGTGGTGAGGTCGCGTCGGATCGCCTGTTCGGTCATGAATCGGGTTCCTGCCAGTGGCCTTCGTAGACGAATTCCGCCGGACCCTGCATCCAGATCGGATGCCCGGGACCGGCCCAGTCGATCTGCAGCGTCCCGCCGGGCAGGGACACCGCGACGCGCGGGCCCACGCGACCGCGCCGCGCCAGCACCGCGACGGCCGCGCAGGCGCCCGAGCCGCAGGCGAGCGTCTCGCCCGCGCCGCGTTCGTGCACGCGCAGGCGGATGCTATCGGGTCCCAGCACCTGGGCGAAGCCGATGTTGCAGCGCTCGGGGAATGCCGGGTGATGCTCGAGTTCGGGGCCGAGCGTGGCGACCGGCGCGGCGTCGACCGACGCGACGTCGAGAACGGCATGCGGGTTGCCCATGGACACGGCGCCGATCTCGACCTCGCCCTCGCGCACCGGCAACCGGTACGTCGCGCGCTCGTCGTGCGCGAGGAACGGCAGCGCCGCCGGCGAAAAATCGGGCACGCCCATCTGCACGCGCACCTTGCCGTCGTCGTCGCGTTCGGCCTCGATGCGCGCATCGGGCGCGTCGAGCGCGACGCGACCGCCCGGCCAGCTCCCGTCCCGATGCAGCCAGGCCACGATGCAGCGCGCGCCGTTGCCGCACTGCCCCGCGATCGAGCCGTCGGCGTTCCAGACGCCGTAGCGGAACGGGGCGCCGCCCGGCGCCGGCGGTTCGATCGTGAGCAGCTGGTCGAAGCCCACGCCGCGACGGCGGTCGCCGATGCGACGGACGAGGTCGGCCGGCAGGGGCGAACGATCGGTGCGGCGATCGAGCACGACGAAGTCGTTGCCCAGGCCGTGCATCTTGCTGAAGCGGAGCGTGCTCAAGGCGTGGCAGTCGCCTCGGACGGTGCGACGACGCCAGGTTTCGAGTCGACCGGTTGCGCCGACTTCTTCGCGTCGTCCGCCTTGTCCGGCAACACGAGCGGGCCCTTGTTGCCGCACGCGGCGAGCGACGACGCGAACAGGGCGGCCAGGATCAGGCGTGTGGACGGGATGCGCATGGGGATTCCGGACTGGCGAACGTCGGCACTGTACGGCACCCGCGCGCCGCAAGGAATCCCCGCCCGGCCACCGTCGCAGCGCGGAGTGCGCCGCAGGCGCTCTCCGCGGCGTTGTCGTTCCAACGCGCCGGGGAGCGCGCGGTGCGCGCACTCCGGCCTACGCGGAAGGGTGCTCCGAGCTTGGACGGGGGCGTCAACGGCGGCGCTGCGCAGGAACCGGCGCAGGCCCCGCCATGCCCAGCACCTCGAGGATGAAGCTGTACTCCAGCGCCGTGTCCTGGAACGCCTGGTAGCGCCCGGGCCTCCCGCCATGCCCGGCATTCATGTCCACCGTCAGCAGCACGGGGTTCGCGTCGGTCTTGCGCGCGCGCAGCCGGGCCACCCATTTCGTCGGCTCGAAGTACTGCACCTGGGAATCCCACAGGCCCGTGGTGACCAGCATCGCGGGGTACGCCTGCGCCTTGACGTTGTCGTAGGGCGAGTATCCCAACAGGTACTCGTAGGCGGCCCGGTCGCGCGGGTCGCCCCATTCGTCGTATTCGTTGCTGGTGAGCGGGATGGTCTCGTCGAGCCCGGTGGTGATCACGTCCACGAACGGCACGCGCGCGACGATGCCGCGGTAGAGGTCGGGACGCATGTTCGCCACCGCCCCGACCAGAAGTCCGCCGGCGCTGCCGCCCACGGCGACCACGCGTTCGCGCGCCGCGTAGCCTTCGCGCACCAGGAATTCGGTGGCCGCGATGAAGTCGGTGAAGCTGTTGCGCTTGTTCAGCGCGCGTCCCTGCTCGTACCAGTCGCGGCCGAGTTCCGAGCCGCCGCGCACGTGCGCGAGCGCGACCACGAAGCCGCGCTCGAGCAGCGACAGGCGCGCGGCGACGAAGGTGGGATCGGCCGATTCGCCGTAGGCGCCGTATCCGTACAGGTACAGCGGCGCGCGCCCGTCGCGCGGCAGGTCGCGGCGACGCACGAGCGAGATCGGCACGCGCGCGCCGTCCGGCGCCCGTGCATGGACCAGTTCGGCCTGGTAGCGGCGCTCGTCGTAGCCGCCCTGCACGGCGTCCTGCTTGAGCATTCTGCGCGTGCCGTCGGCGAACACGTAGTCGTAGGTGATGGTGGGCGTCGCCAGGGCGGTGACCCGGTAGCGCAGGGTTCCCGACTCGGGGTCGGGGTTGTCGCCCAGCCACATCGAATAGCTGGGCGCGTCGGCCGCGATCACGCCGTCGCCGGTGCCGTCGAGCCCGAGCACGCGGATGCGTCGCGTCGCGTGCCCGCGCTCGACCACGGCGACGCGCCCGCCGAAGCGCAGGAATTCCTCGACCAGCACGTCGTCGCGCGCACGCACCAGGTCGTGCCAGCGGGCGGGGTCGGAGATCGTGCCGGCGTCCGCGAGCGACAGCCTGAAGTTGCGCGCACCGATGTTGTGGCGCACGAGGAAGCGCTCGCCGGCATCCTCGACCTCGTACTCGACGCCGGGCGTGCGCGGGAGCAGCACGTGGAACCCGAGCGCCGGATCGTCCGCATCAGCCAGCAGTTGCTCGGTCGCGAGCGTGCTTTCCAGGCGGATGTTCAGGAAGCGCTCGCTGCGGCTCTTGTGCACGCTCAGGAAATAGCGGCGGTCGCGCTCCTCGTACACCACCGGATCGATCGCCGGATCGGTGCCCATGAGATGCTTGCGCACGCGCACGCCGAGCAGCGTGCGCGGATCCTTCTCCACGTACAGCACGGTGCGGTTGTCGTTCGCGATCGCGATGCCGGGTTCGACGTTGTCGATCGCCTCGTCGAACGCCTCGCTGCCGTCCAGGGCGCGGAACTGCAGCCGGTACTGGCGCCGGCCGACGCGGTCCTCGGTCCAGGCCAGGCGGCTGCCGTCGACGCTGACCGCGTACTCGCCGAGCTTGTAGTACGCGAGTCCCGCGCTGCGTGCCGGCGCATCGACCAGCATTTCCTCGGGCGCGTCCAGGGTGCCGCGACGGCGCGCGACCAGCGAGTGCTCGCTGCCCGGCGCGTGGCGCGTGTAGTACCACCACTCGCCCTTGCGCCAGGGCAGCGTGTAGTCGTCGGGCTTGAGGCGTCCGGCGATCTCGCGGTAGAGCCGCTCCTGCAAGGCACGACGCGGCTCGAACCAGGCGCGCGCGTAGGCATTTTCCCGCTCGAGGTGGCGAAGCACGGCGGGATCGGCGCGGGTGTCGTCGCGCAGCCAGTAGTACTCGTCCTCGCGCGCACCGAACGGCGAGGGAACCTGGTGCGGACGCGGCTCGGCCAGGGGCGGCGAGAGCGCGGCCCGCTCGCGCTGCAGCGGGGAGGGGCCGGCGCAGGCGGCCAGCAGCAGGACGAGCCAGGGCAGGCGTCGCGCGTGCCGGTCCGGCATCGACACTGCGGGCGCTGGGATACGGGTCATGCGATGCATCGGTCTCGGTGGCGCAGGGACTCCGATGCTAGGCGAGAACGCGGCGGGCGCGCGTGAATCCGCGCGCATTCGGGGATGCCGGGCGGGTCACAGCTGCTTTTGGTAACGCCAGGCGTCGGCACCATCCTCGTAGTACCCGCGTTCGATCCCGATCCGCTTGTACCCGCGCGACTCGTACAGGCGCCGCGCGGCCCGGTTGCGGGCACGCACCTCCAGCCGAAGCGTCCCCGCACCGCGCGCAACCGCGATGCCCTCGGCGGCGTCGAGCAGGCGCGCACCCAGGCCGTGGCCGCGGGCATCGGGCGCAACCGCGATCGAGTACAGGCGCGCGATCGGGGAGTTGCGGCGGAAGAACAGCAGCAGATGTCCCAGGCAGCGCGTCCCCCGCATCGCCACGCGCAGCTCGGCGCTCGCGCTTCGCGCATGTCGCACGAACTGGCGGCGCGTCAGCCGGTCGCTCCGGAAGCAGCGTTGCTCCAGGTCGACCAGCGCCCCGGCATCGTCCACGGTCGCGGCGCGCAGGGTGATCGGGCCTGCTGCCGGCCGGGGGTCGGCGACGGTCGTTTGGTCGGACTTGGCGGTCATCGGGACGTGCGCGTCTGCGGTGTCGCAAAGGGTATCCGGTCCCGCCGCAGGCCAGGGCGGCTGACCCCGCGCCAGGAGCCGTCGGGTGCGCCCGCGCAGCGCCCGCTCCGACGACTCCCACTGGTCGCGGAACAATGCGACACTGCGCGCCGCCATGAGCCGACCCGCCGCCGAACCTCCGCCCGCGCCCAGCACCGCGACCGCGCCATGAGTCGCCTCTACATCGTGGTGGAGAAGGCGTCGGACTGGGGATCGTTCTTCCCGTCCGAGAACGTGATCGCGGCCATGGATTACCTCAAGCAGCCGATCCCGACCGAGACCGAGCGCGTCCAGGTGATCAACCTGTGCCGCAGCTACAAGTACCTGGGCATCGGCTACTACGTCTCGCTGCTGGCCGAGGCGCGCGGGCATCGCGTGATCCCCTCGGTGCGCACCATCAACGACCTGCGCAAGCGCTCCATCTACGGCCTCGACATCGAGGACCTGAACCAGAAGCTCACGCGCTTCCTCCCCGCCGAGGGCCGGGACACCACCGATTTCGGCCTGCTCGTCTACTTCGGCACCACGAGCTACGCGCCGCTGGGCGAGCTCGCGCGGCAGGTGTTCGAAATCTTCCCCTGCCCGATCCTCAGGCTGGAGTTCGAGCGCCAGAAGGTGTGGCAGATCACCGCGATCAAGCCCTCGGGCCTGCACACGCTGACCGATTCGCAGGAGGACGCGTTCGCGCAGGCGCTGGATTCGTTCAGCAAGAAGCTCTGGAAGAAGCCGCGCACGCGCAGGAAATACCGCTACGACATCGCCATGCTGCACGACCCCGGCGAGGCCATGCCGCCGAGCAACCGGCGCGCGCTCAAGCAGTTCGTGGCGGCGGGCAAGGAACTGGACATCGAGGTCGACCCGATCTCGAGGAACGACTACGCGCGCCTGGCCGAGTACGACGGCCTGTTCATCCGCGAGACGACCGCGCTCGACAACCACACCTACCGGTTCGCGATCAAGGCGGAGAAGGAAAGCATGGTGGTGATCGACGACCCCTCGTCGATCCTCAAGTGCACGAACAAGATCTACCTCGCAGACCTCCTGAAGTCGCGCAAGCTGCCCACGCCCAGGACCGAGATCGTGTACCGCGAGGACGTCAAGCGCCTCGCGGAGCTGCCCGACCTGCTCGGCTTCCCCATCGTGGTGAAGATCCCCGACGGCTCGTTCTCGCGCGGCATCTACAAGGCCGAGAACGTGGACGACCTCAGGAAGGCGTCCGAGGAACTGTTCCAGCAGACCTCGCTCATCCTCGCGCAGGAATACCTCTACACCGAGTACGACTGGCGCATCGGCATCCTCGACGGCCAGGCCCTGTACGCGTGCCAGTACTTCATGTCGAACGGGCACTGGCAGATCTACGACCACGCCGCGAAGCAGGGCCGCGCGCGCTCGGGCGCCTCCAAGACGCTGCCGATCCGCGAGGCGCCGGGCGACGTGGTGAAACTCGCGGTGCGCGCGGCGAACGCGATCGGCGACGGCTTGTACGGCGTGGACATCAAGGTCTCGGGCGATCGCCCGGTGATCATCGAGGTGAACGACAACCCCTCGATCGACGCCGGCGTGGAGGACGCCTACCTCGGCGACGACCTCTACCGGCGCATCATGGAGGAGTTCCTGCGCCGGCTGGAACGCAAGCGGCTGGGCATCACGGACTGAGGCCGAGCGCGTGCCCGCGAAGTCCAAGGCGGTGCTGTCGTCGCGACGGATGAGCGAGGCCGCGCACGCGCGCGTGGCCCCCGATGCGATCGAACCCGTGAGACGGAAATCGGCACCGCGCCCCGCGCCATACAAGATCGCCGACCTCGAGCGCCTGAGCGGCGCCTCGCGCGAGACCATCCGCTACTACCTCAACGAGGGCCTGCTGCCGCCGCCGATCAGGAGCGCGCGCAACATGGCCTGGTACTCGGAGCGGCACCTCGAGGCGCTGCAGGTGGTGCAGACGCTGCGTCGCGAACGGTTCCTGCCGCTGCGTGCGATCCGCACGCTGGTCACCGGCAGCGACGAGCCGCTGTTCACCGATGCGCAGCGCGCGATGCTGGCCGAGATGAAGGCGCGGTTGCACGCCGGCGAGCTCGGACCCGCGCGCACCGGGCGATCGGCGCCGGCGCGCCGGGCCGCGAAATCCCCGCGCACGGGATCGCCGCTGGCGGCGCCGGCGGCCGGCAGCAAGCCGAGCCTGTCGCGCAAGGAACGCGTCGCGTTGTTCGACGTGCTCGCGTTCGATCCCACCTCGTCCGCCGACACCGCGCACGCGATCGAAGCGGCCTGGACGGCCATCCGCCAGGCCGGCCTCACGGCCCGTCGCGGCTTCAAGCCCGCCGACCTTGCCTTCCTCGCTCGCGCCGTGGACGGCGTGGTGGAAGCCGAACTCGAGATCTTCCGCCATCGCATCCCGTCGCTGGGCCACCACCCCGCCGCGGGCCTGGTCGAGGCCGTGGTGCCGAACCTGAGCCGGTTGTTCCAGCTCGTGCACGAGTGGCGGGTGGCGCGGCTGGTCGAGCAGCTCGCGCAACGTTGAATCGCGGCGGCGCGCGCGAACCCACGAACCGCCGAGGCGGTCGGGACGGAATGTAGGAGCGCGCTTCAGCGCGCGATCTTTTCGCCGCATCCTCATCCCGAGGCAGGTC
>Ga0315912_10002451_pt1 | contig 19758 bp, 23 predicted proteins | sample VfabasoilMG_FD_204469 | JGI IMG/M metagenome (GOLD analysis project Ga0315912, IMG submission 204469) | Garden soil microbial communities collected in Santa Monica, California, United States - V. faba soil | ecosystem: Environmental > Terrestrial > Soil > Garden | place: USA: California...
CCGCCGGCGAGGTGCGCGTCGAGGTGCAGCAGAACGTGCGCGCCCGCGACGTCTTCGTGGTGCAGCCGACCTGCGCGCCGACCAACGAGAACCTGATGGAGATGTGCATCCTGGTGGATGCGCTCAAGCGCGCCAGCGCGCGGCGCATCACCGCGGTGGTGCCCTACTTCGGCTATGCACGCCAGGACCGCCGGCCGCGCTCGACGCGCGTACCCATCAGCGCCAAGGTCGTGGCCAACATGCTGCAGAGCGTCGGCGTCGAGCGGCTGCTGACAATGGACCTGCATGCCGACCAGATCCAGGGTTTCTTCGACATCCCGGTGGACAACATCTATGCCTCGCCGGTGCTGCTGTCCGACCTGAAGAGCAAGAACTACCAGAACCTGGTGGTGGTCTCGCCCGACGTCGGCGGCGTGGTGCGCGCGCGGGCGCTGGCCAAGCAGCTGGGCTGCGAGCTGGCGATCATCGACAAGCGCCGCGCCAACCCGAACGAGTCCGAAGTGATGCACGTCATCGGCGACATCGACGGCCGGCACTGCGTGATCATGGACGACATGATCGACACCGCCGGCACGCTGGTGGCCGCGGCCGAGGTGCTGAAGCAGCGCGGTGCGAAGCGCGTGTTCGCCTACTGCACGCACCCGGTGTTCTCGGGCCCGGCCATCGAGCGCATCCGCGAGTCGCAGATGGACGAGGTGGTGGTCACCAACACCATCCCGCTCAACGATCAGGCCAGGGCCTGCAAGAACATCCGCCAGCTGTCGGTGGCCTTCCTCTTTGCCGAGACCATCCGCCGCATCAGCGATGGGGAATCGGTGACCTCGTTGTTCGCCGAGCAGAACAATAACTTCTAGGAATGGAGAGCGGGCTCGCGCCGCGAGCCCTTTCCGTGTCGGTGCCTGGTCGCGGGCGCCTTTCTTTGTCTGGAGTGAAACCATGAAATTCGTCGCATTCGAGCGTACGCAGCAGGGGACCGGAGCGAGCCGCCGCCTGCGCGCCGCCAGCAAGGTGCCTGGCATCGTCTATGGGGCCGGCACGCCAGCCATGATCGAGCTGGACCACAACGCGCTGTTCCACGCGCTCAAGAAGGAGGCCTTCCATTCCTCGATCCTGGAAATGGAACTGTCGGGCAACGTGCAGAAGGTGCTGCTGCGCGACTACCAGATGCACCCGTGGAAGCAGATCATCCTGCACATCGATTTCCAGCGCGTGGACGAAACCACGCGGCTGCACAAGAAGGTGCCGCTGCACTTCGTGAACGAGGAAAACTCGGTCGCGGTGAAGACCGACAAGTGCCTGGTCAACCACGTGCAGACCGAACTCGAGGTCGAGTGCTTGGCCTCGCAGCTGCCCGAGTTCATCACCATCGATCTGGCGCATCTGGTCAAGGGCCAGTCGATTCATGCCAACGACCTCAAATTGCCCGATGGCATCAAGGCCGTGAAGCACGGCTCGCTGAACCCGGTGATCGTCTCCGCCAACGCGCCGCGCGTGGAAGAGGAAGCCGCAGCACCTGCCGCGGTCGTGGCGCCGGCCGCCGCGCCCACCAAGGCCAAGAAGAGCGAGAAGCAGAACAAGAAGTGAGGCTGGCTGCCGCTCGCTGCCAAGCCCCGCCCCGGCGGGGCTTTTTGTTCTGCGCGGCGACCTAGAATCCGCCTCCAACGAGCCCCTGGACTGCGCATGATCCGCCTGCTGGTCGGCCTGGGAAACCCGGGTCCTGAGTACGAGGCCACCCGCCACAACGCGGGCTTCTGGTGGCTGGACGCCGCAGCACGCAAGCTCGGCGCCACGCTGCTGCCGCAGCGCAGCTACTTCGGTCTGGCGGCCAAGGCCGGCACCGTGCACGGCGGGGTCTGGCTGCTGCAGCCGATGACCTACATGAACCTGTCGGGCAAATCGGTGGCGGCGCTGGCGCGCTTTTACAAGATCGCGCCGCAGGAGATCCTGATCGCGCACGACGAGCTCGACCTGATGCCCGGGCAGGTGAAGATCAAGTGCGGCGGCGGCCATGCCGGCCACAACGGGCTGCGCGACATCCACGCCCAGCTGGGTTCGGCCGACTACTGGCGGCTGCGCCTGGGCATCGGCCACCCCGGCGTCAAGGCCGAGGTCGTCGACTACGTGCTGCGCAAACCCACGCCCGAACATCGCGAGCTGATCGAGCAGAGCATTGTGCGTTCGGTCGATGCACTGGACCTGCTCCTGGCCGGAGACATGGAGCGCGCGATGATGAAGGTGCATGCCAAGCCTGCGCGCCCGAAGCCGGCGGTCGATACCGTGCCCAGCGAAGGTTCGGGGCGATGAAAGCGCATCACTTGCTTGCGCTGGGTGGCTTGCTGCCGCTGCTGGCCCAGGCCGCACCGCCGCAGACCGTGTACCGCTGCGGGCCGGACGGCCGCGTCTATTCGCAGGCACCCTGCGCCGACGGCAAGGCGCTGACCGTGGACGACCCGCGTTCGGCGAGCCAGCAGAAGGCGGCGCGCGAGGTGTCGGCGCGCGACGCCGAACAGGCCAAAAAACTGGCCGACGAACGCCGGCAGCGCGAGGCGGCGGCCAAGGGCCAGGCGGCCGCCGGCATCCAGGCCTCGCCGGCGGCCGATACGGCCTCGGCACCGGCGCGCAAGCCCAAGTCCAAGCCCAAGACTGCCGCGACCGACCCGTCGATGAGCCCGCTGATGCGCGTGCCTTCGCAGACCGCGACGACCCGATAGTCAGGATTCGGCCATCGGCTGCCGGGTCAGCCGCCGGTACTTGGCCCAGAGCTGGTCACGGCTTTCCTGGAAGTCCGGGTGGATCGGTATGCAGGCCACCGGGCACAGCTGCACGCACTGCGGCTCATCGAAATGGCCGACGCACTCGGTGCACTTGTGCGGGTCGATCTCGTAGATCTCGGCGCCCATGGCGATGGCCTCGTTCGGGCACTCGGGCTCGCACACATCACAGTTGATGCACTCGTCGGTGATCAGCAGGGCCATGGTCGTTCACGCTTCGGGCTGACTGACCCGCTCCTTCAGGCGTTTGAGCACCGAAGGTGCCACGAACTTGGAGACATCACCGCCGAGCATGGCAATCTCGCGCACGAAGGTGCCGCTGATGAACTGGTACTGGTCCGAGGGTGTGAGGAACAGCGTCTCCACGTCGGGCATCAGCTGGCGATTCATGCCGGCCATCTGGAACTCGTAGTCGAAGTCGCTCATCGCGCGCAGGCCGCGCACCACCACGTCGCCACTGGCGCCGACGACGAAATCGCGCAGCAGGCCGCGAAAGGGAGTGACCTCGACGTTCGGGTAGGGCGACGCGATCTCCACCGCCATCGCGAGCCGCTCGTCGATGGTGAACATGGTGCGCTTGTGATGACCGACAGCCACCGCCAGGATCAGACGGTCGAAGAGGTGTGCGGCACGGCGCATCAGATCCTCGTGACCCAGCGTCATCGGGTCGAAGGTGCCGGGGTAGACGGCGGTGAGCGGTGTGACGGTGGTCAAGGCTCGTTTCTCCTGGGCGTGCCGCTGTGGCCGGGAGTGTAGCCGTCGGGCGTGCGCTGCAGCAGGTGGAAGTGCACCGCGCCGGCGCGGCCTTGGCGGTGGATCGCCCAACCCCCGGGCGGCGCCGGCAGGGCCTGGCGCGCCTCCAGGTAGATGAAGCCGCCATCGGCCACCAGCCGCGCGGCCAGCGGCAGCGCCCGTTCGGCCAGGTCGCTGCCGAAGGGCGGGTCGAGCAGCACCAGGTCGAAGCTGCCGGCCTGGGCCCGGCCCATCCAGGCGATGGCATCGCTGCCTTCGACGCGTAGCGCCTCGGCCTGCAGCCGCTGCCGGCTGGCCTGCAGGCTGGCCACCAACGCCGGGTCGCGCTCCAGCAACAGCACTTCGGTGGCGCCGCGCGACGCGGCTTCGAAGCCGAGCGCGCCGCTGCCGGCAAAGGCGTCCAGGCAGCGCCAGCCCGACAGGTCCTGCCCCAGCCAGTTGAACAGCGTCTCGCGCACGCGGTCGGGTGTGGGTCGCAGGCCAGGCTTGTCGGCCACCGGCAGCCTGCTGCGCTTCCAGTGGCCGCCGATGATGCGCACCTCGTGCGCCCCCTTGGTCACAAGCGCACGGGGATGCCGTCGTGTGCCATCAGCGCCTTGGCCTGCGCGACGGTGAACTCGCCGTAGTGGAAGATGCTGGCCGCCAGCACCGCATCGGCACCGCCCAGGCGGATGCCATCGGACAGGTGCTGCAGCGCGCCGACGCCGCCGGAGGCGATCACCGGCACCGGCACGGCATCGCTGACCGCGCGCGTCAACTCCAGGTCGAAGCCGATCTTGGTGCCGTCGCGGTCCATGCTGGTGAGCAGGATCTCACCGGCGCCCATCTCCGCCATTTTGGTAGCCCATTGCACCGCGTCCAGCCCGGTGTTCTTGCGTCCGCCATGGGTGTAGACGTCCCAGCCGCCGCCCTCGCGCTTCTTGGCGTCGATGGCCACCACGATGCACTGCGCGCCGTATTTGTCGCTGGCGTCGCGGATCACCTGCGGATCGGCCACCGCGGCCGAGTTGAAGCTGACCTTGTCGGCCCCGGCATTGAGCAGCCGGCGCACGTCGGCCACGCTGCGCACGCCCCCGCCCACGGTGAGTGGGATGAACACCTGCGCGGCCACCGCCTCGATGATGTGCAGGATCAGGTCGCGGCCGTCGCTGGTGGCGGTGATGTCCAGGAAGGTCAGCTCGTCGGCGCCCTGCTCGTTGTAGCGCGCGGCGATCTCGACCGGGTCGCCGGCGTCGCGCAGTTCGACGAAGTTGACGCCCTTGACGACACGTCCGCCGGTGACGTCCAGGCAGGGGATGATGCGTTTGGCAAGCACCGGCTCAGTCGCCGCCCAGTTCATCGGCGCGGGCCTGCGCTGCGGCGAAATCGAGCGCACCGGTGTAGATCGAGCGGCCGCAGATCACGCCGCTGATGCCCTCGCCTTGCACCGCGCACAGCCGCTCCACGTCGGCCAGGTTCGACAACCCGCCGGAGGCAATGACGGGAATGCTCAGCGCCTGCGCCAGCTTGACGGTGGCATCGATGTTGATGCCGGTGAGCATGCCGTCGCGGCCGATGTCGGTGTAGATCACGCCTTCGACGCCGTAGTCCTCGAACTTCTTCGCCAGGTCGATGACCTCGTGGCCGGTGAGCTTGCTCCATCCGTCGGTGGCGACCTTGCCGTCCTTGGCGTCCAGGCCGACGATGATGTGGCCGCCGAAGGCGGTGCAGGCGTCGCGCAGGAAACCCGGGCTCTTCACCGCCGCGGTGCCGATGATGACGTAGCTCAGGCCATCGTCGAGATAGCGCTCGATGGTGTCCAGGTCGCGCAACCCGCCGCCCAGCTGCACCGGGATCTCGCCGTCCACCTCGGCCAGGATCGCCTTGACCGCGGCTTCGTTGACCGGCTTGCCGGCGAAGGCGCCGTTCAGGTCGACCAGATGCAGCCGCCTCGCGCCGGCATCGAGCCAGCGTCGCGCCATCGCGGCCGGGTCGTCGCCGAAGGTGGTGGAGGCCTTCATGTCGCCTTGCTGCAGGCGCACGCACTTGCCGTCCTTGAGATCGATGGCCGGTATCAGCAACATGGCGTCGAGCGGGGGTTGGGAGAAAGCAGCGCTCAGGGATTCCAGGCGAGGAAGTTGCGGTACAGGGCCAGGCCGTGCTCGGCGCTCTTCTCGGGGTGGAACTGCGTGGCAAAAATGTTATCGCGGGCGATGGCGCTGGTAAAGCTGGCGCCGTACTCGGTGCGGCCGGCCGTGTGCCGCGGGTCGCGCGGCTGCACATGGTAACTGTGCACGAAATAGAAGTACGCACCCTCGGGCACGCCCTGCCACAACGGGTGCGCGTGACCGTCATGCGTCTGCTGGAACACACGGTTCCAGCCCATTTGCGGCACCTTGTAGCGGCTGCCATCGGGCTGGCGCTGGCCCTCCAGGCGGAAGCGCAGCACCTGGCCGGGGACCAGGCCCAGGCCCGGCGTGTCCTGCTCCTCGCTGTGCTCGAGCAGCATCTGCATGCCCACGCACACGCCCATCAGCGGCTTCTTCGCTGCGGCGTCGAGCACCGCCTCCTTCAGGCCAGAATCCTGCAGCTCGCGCATGCAGTCGCGCATCGCGCCCTGCCCCGGCAGCACCACGCGTTCGGCGGCCAGCACCTCGTCGGGCCGTTGCGTCACCACGACCTCGAACGCGCTGCCCTGGGCGACATGCATCACCGCCTGCGACACCGAGCGCAGGTTGCCCATGCCGTAGTCGACCACCGCCACCGTGCGCGCCATCGCTGCGTTCCTACAGGCTGCCCTTGGTGGAGGGTATGACGCCGGCCGAGCGCGGATCCAGCGTCAGCGCCATGCGCAGCGCGCGCGCGAAGGCCTTGAACACCGTCTCGCACTGGTGGTGCGCGTTCTCGCCCTTCAGGTTGTCGATATGCAGCGTGACCAGCGCATGGTTGGCAAAGCCCTGGAAGAACTCGAAGGCCAGCTGCGTGTCGAAGCCGCCGATCATGCCGGCCTTGAAGGGCACGTCCATGTGCAGCCCGGGGCGCCCGGAAAAGTCGATGACCACGCGCGACAGCGCCTCGTCCAGCGGCACATAAGACTGCCCGTAGCGGGTGATGCCCGTCTTGTCGCCCACGGCTTCAGCCACCGCCATGCCCAGCGTGATGCCCACGTCCTCCACCGTGTGGTGGCCGTCGATGTGCAGGTCGCCCTGGGCGGCGATCTCCAGGTCGATCAACCCGTGGCGCGCGATCTGATCGAGCATGTGGTCGAAGAAGCCGATGCCGGTGGAAAGCTGCGCCTGGCCCGTGCCGTCGAGATCGACGCGCACGCGGATCTGCGTTTCCTTGGTGTCGCGGCGGACTTCCGCAATGCGGTTCATAGACTGGCCTTCAGTGCCTGGATCAGGGCGTCATTCTCTTCGGGACTGCCCACGGTCAGGCGCAGGCAGTTGGCCAGCAGCGGGTGCAACCCGGCGATGTTCTTGACGAGCACGCCGCGCGACTTCATGCCTTCGAAGCATCGCTTCGAGTCGGACACGCGCACCAGGACCATGTTGGCCTCGCTGGGAAACACGGTCACGCCGCCCAGCGCAGCCAGCGCCGCCGAGACACGGGCGCGCTCGCTGCGCAGCGCGGCTGCTTGGCGGCTGTATTCATCGGCATGCTCCAGCGCGAACAGCGTGGCCTCGGCATTGAGCACGCTGACGTTGTAGGGCGGGCGCACCTTGTCGATCTCGTCGATCAGCGCCGCATGGCCGCACAGGTAGCCCAGGCGCACGCCGGCCAGGCCGAACTTCGACAGCGTGCGCATCACCAGCACATGCTCGTGCTGCGCGAGCCGCGGCAGCCAGCTGCGCGACGAGAAGGGCTGGTAGGCCTCGTCGAACACCACCAGCCCCTGCTGGCGGCCCACCGCGGCGACGAGGCGCTCGACGCTGCCCTCGTCGAACAGGTTAGCGGTGGGGTTGTTCGGGTAGGCGATGTAGGTCAGCGCCGGGCGGTGCTCTTCGATGGCCGCCAGCATCGCTGCCTCGTCCAGCTCGAAGCGCGGCGTCAGCGGCACGCCGACGAAGCGCAGGCCGCGCAGCTGCGCCGACATCTGGTACATCACGAAGCCGGGCAGCGGCGCAACGATGCTCGCGTCGGGCACGTCGCAGGCGACGCTGAGCATGTCGATCAGCTCGTCGGAGCCGTTGCCCAGGATCAGCTTGCAGCCCGCCGGCAGCTCGACGAACTTGGTCAGCGCCGCCACCACGTCGGCCGTGCTCTGCACCGGGTAGCGGTTGATGGCGACGCGGCCCAGGCGCTCGCCCAGCGCGCGCTGCAGCTCCTGCGGCAGGCGGAAGGGGTTCTCCATCGCGTCCAGCTTGATCAGGCCGCGGCTGTCCTGGATGGCATAGGCGTGCATCGACTTCACATCCTGGCGGATCGTGTGCCGGATGCGCTGGGCCAGGGTGATCGCGCCCGTGGCTATGTCCTGTCCCATTCAGCCCTCGCTCAGCGTCAACAACATCTTGTGCTCGCCATCTTCCACCACGCCGGTGTAGCGAAAGCCCAGCTTCTCGTAGAAGGGCCCGGCGTGGCCCGGCTGCATCACGTGCGACAGCCCGACCTCGCGCAGGCCCAGGCGGCGCGCCTCGGCGATGACCCAGGCCATCGCCAAGCGGCCCAAGCCCAGTCGCTGGTAGCGCGCATCGACCATCAGCCGCCACACGTAGAGCTGTTCGGCCGCCTCGTCCTTGTCCTGCCGCGCGTCGTACAGCAGCAAAAAGCCCACCGGCGTGTCGCCGTCGTACAGCCCCAGCGGCCGAGCGGCCGGTTCGTAGGCCGCCTGCGCCAGCGAGCGCATCACCGGCGCGACGAAACGGCGCTGCCCCTCAGCCACGTCCAGCGCCATCAACGGCTCGGCATTGTCGCCATTGACCTCGCGCACGTTGAAGGCCGGGATCGCCCGCGCGGCAGCGGGCATGCCGACCAGCCGCATCTCGGCGGCGCGGGCATGGGCCTGCAGGCCCTCGCCATAGGCCAGCTCGGCGGCGATCGGCCCCAGCAGCTGCGCGCCGCGCTCGCTGACCTCGATCAGGCTGCTGCGCTTGACGAAGTCGTACACGCCCAGCGGCGAGCTGAAGCGCGCCGTGCCCGAGGTGGGCAGCACATGGTTCGGCCCGGCACAGTAGTCGCCCAGGCTCTCGCTGGTGAAGGCGCCCAGGAAGATGGCGCCGGCATGGCGCAGCAGCGGTTCCCACGCTGCGGGCTGCTTCGAGCTGATCTCCAGGTGTTCCGGCGCGATGCGGTTGCTGATCTCGCAGGCCTCTTCCATGCTGCGCGTGAGGATCAGCGCGCCACGCCCTTGCAGCGAGGCGCGGATCACCTGCTGGCGCGGCATGCCGGGCAGCAGCCGTTCGATGGCCTCGCGCACCGCCTCGATGTAGGCGGCATCCGGACACAGCAGGATGCTCTGCGCCAGCTCGTCGTGCTCGGCCTGGCTGAACAGGTCCATCGCCACCCAGTCGGGCGGCGTGCTGCCGTCGGCCAGCACCAGGATCTCGCTGGGCCCGGCGATCATGTCGATGCCCACCTGGCCGAAGACATGCTTCTTGGCGCTGGCCACGTAGGCGTTGCCCGGGCCGGTGATCTTGTCGACGCGCGGGATGGTCGCGGTGCCGTAGGCCAGCGCCGCTACTGCCTGCGCGCCTCCAATGGTGAAGACACGGTGCGCGCCCCCCAAATAAGCGGCGGCCAGCACCAGCGGGTTCTTCTGCCCCTGCGGCGTCGGCACCACCATGACGATCTCGCCGACGCCGGCCACCTGTGCGGGTATCGCGTTCATCAGCACGCTGGACGGATAGGCGGCCTTGCCGCCGGGCACGTAGATGCCCACGCGGTCCAGCGGCGTGACCTTCTGGCCCAGCAGCGTGCCATCGGGGTCGCGGTAGCTCCAGCTGCGCGAACTGGCCTCGAGCTGGCGCTCGTGGAAGCCGCGCACGCGCTGCGCCGCGACATCGATCGCATGGCGCTGCGCCGCGGGCAACGCATCGAATGCGGCACGCAACTCGTCACGGCCCAGTTCCAGCGCGGCCACCGAAACCGCCTTCAGGCCGTCGAAGCGCGCGCTGTACTCCAGCACGGCCGCATCGCCGCTCGCCTTGACGTCGGCCAGGATCTGCGTCACACGCTGCTCGATCTGCACGTCGGTCTCGGCCGACCAGTGCAGCAGGCGCTGGAACTCTGCCTCGAAGTCCGAGGCGTCGCTGCGCAGTTGGCGAAGCTTCAGCGTCATCGGCGGTCGGCCACGGCGGCTTCGAGGGCGTCGATCAGCTGGCGCATCGGCTCGCGCTTCAATTTCAGCGCCGCTTGGTTGACCACCAGCCGCGCCGAGATGTCCATGATGCGCTCCACCTCCACCAAGTGGTTGGCCCTGAGCGTGGCGCCGGTGGACACCATGTCGACGATGGCGTCGGCCAGGCCGGTCAGCGGCGCCAGCTCCATCGAGCCGTAGAGCTTGATCAGGTCGACGTGCACACCCTTGTCGGCAAAGTGCTGCCGTGCCGTGAGCGTGTACTTCGTCGCCACGCGCAGGCGCGAGCCCTGGCGCACGGCCGCCGCGTAGTCGAAGTCGTCGCGCACCGCCACGCTCATGCGGCACTGGGCGATGCGCAGGTCCAGCGGCTGGTACAGACCTTCGCCGCCGTGTTCGATGAGCACGTCCTTGCCGGCCACGCCCAGGTCGGCGCCGCCGTACTGCACGTAGGTGGGCACGTCGCTGGCGCGCACCAGCACCACGCGCAGGTCAGCGCGGCTGCTGCCGATGATCAGCTTGCGGCTCTTTTCCGGGTCTTCCGCCATGCGGATGCCGGCGGCTTCGAGCAGCGGCAGCGTCTCGTCGAAGATGCGTCCCTTGGACAGCGCCAATGTGATCATTTGATGCGCTCGATATCCGCGCCCAGCTTGCGCAGCTTGGCTTCCATGCGGTCGTAGCCGCGGTCCAGGTGGTAGATGCGGTCGACCACCGTGTCTCCTTCGGCCACCAGGCCGGCGATCACCAGGCTGGCCGAGGCGCGCAGGTCGGTGGCCATCACCGTCGCGCCGGACAGCCGCTCCACGCCGTGCACCACGGCCGTGTGGCCGTCGACCTCGATGCTGGCGCCCAGGCGCAGCATCTCGTTGACGTGCATGAAGCGGTTCTCGAAGATGGTCTCGGTGACACGCGCCGTGCCCTCGGCGATGCAGTTCACGGCCATGAACTGCGCCTGCATGTCGGTGGGGAACTGCGGGTACTCGCTGGTGCGGATGCTCACCGCGCGCGGCCGGCCGGTGGCGCGCACGCGGATCCAGTGCTCGCCGCATTCGATCTCGGTGCCGGCCTCGCGCAGCTTGTCGATCACCACCTCCAGGTGGTCGGCGCGCACGTCCTTGAGCAGCACCTCGCCCCCGGCCGCCGCCACCGCGCACAGGAAGGTTCCGGCCTCGATGCGGTCGGGAATGACGCGGTGCCCGCCTTCGGGTGCGTGCAGCCGTTCCACGCCCTCGATGCGGATGCGGCTGCCGCCATGGCCTTCGATGCGCGCGCCCATGCGGATCAGCAGTTCCGCCAGGTCGACGACCTCGGGTTCCTGCGCCGCGTTCTCCAGCACCGTCTCGCCCTCGGCCAGCGTCGCGGCCATCAGCAGGTTCTCGGTGCCGGTGACGGTGATCATGTCGGTGCTGATGCGTGCACCCTTCAGCCGCGCGTTCTTGCCGATGACGCGCGCCACGATATAGCCGTGCTCCACGACGATGTCGGCGCCCATCAGTTGCAGGCCCTTGATGTGCTGGTCCACCGGCCGCGAGCCGATGGCGCAGCCGCCGGGCAGCGATACGCGCGTGGCGCCGAAGCGCGCCAGCAGCGGGCCCAGCACCATGATGGTGGCGCGCATGGTCTTGACCAGTTCGTAGGGCGCCTCGGGCGCGCCGATGTGCGCGGCATCGATGCGCAGTTCGTCGGGTCGCTCGGCATGACGGTCGGCCGACGCGCCCATGTGGCGCAGCAGCTTGAGCATCGTCGCCACGTCCTGCAGCTGCGGCACGTTGTGCAGCGTCACCGGCTCGGCCGTCAGCAATGTGGCGCACAGCTGCGGCAAGGCCGCGTTCTTGGCGCCGGAAATCAGTACCTCGCCCTTCAGGGGGCGGCCGCCGCGGATGAGGAGTTTGTCCATGATGGCTGTGGCTAGTGTCCGCCAGCGCACAGTGGGGGCGTGCAAGCGTCGGCGCAGCGGCGACGGCTTGAGGCCACCCGCAGCGCACCGCGGGCCGTGTCAATGGGGGTGGTGGACGGGCGCCGACTGCCCGGCCGCGCCTAACGCGGCCCATTCGGCAGGAGTGAGGGTCTTCATCGACAGCGCGTGGATCTGCTCGCGCATTCTATCGCCCAGCGCCGCGTAGACCTGCTGGTGCCGTGCCACGCGCGTGCGCCCGTCGAAGGCCGTGGAGACGATGGTGGCAAAAAAATGCCGGCCGTCGCCCTCGACCTCGAGGTGTTCACAGGGCAGGCCGGCGGCGATGAACTCGCGCACCTGCTGGGGGGTGGGCTCCGACATGATGGGCGCAATTATCGCCGAGCCCTCAATGCCGCAGCTTGTAGCCGGTCTTCAGCAGCCGCAGCGCGACGGCCGACACCCCCAGGAAGCTGCCGCCGACCACGCCGAGGCTGAGCCAGGGTGAGACGTCGCTGACGCCGAAGAAGCCGCGGCGGAAGCCGTCGATCATGTAGAAGAAGGGGTTCAGGTGGCTGATCGAGTACCAGAACGGCGGCAGCGAATGCACCGAATAGAACACGCCGGACAGAAAGGTCATCGGCATGATGATGAAGTTCTGGAAGGCCGCCATCTGGTCGAACTTGTCGGCCCACAACCCCGCGATCAAGCCCAGCGCGCCGAGCATGCCGGCACCGAGCAGCGCGAACACCAACGCCCACAGCGGCTGCGCCAGCCCCGGCGGCGAGAACCAGGCCGTGACGGCGAACACGCCCAGCCCCACGCTCAGCCCGCGCACCACCGACGCACCGACGTAGGCCACGAACCAGGCCCAGTGCGACAGCGGCGTGACCAGCAGGAACACCAGGTTGCCGGTGATCTTGCTCTGCACCAGCGAGCTGCTGCTGTTGGCAAAGCTGTTCTGCAGCACGCTCATCATCACCAGCCCGGGGATCAGGAAACGCGTGTAGCCGATGTTGTCGAAGACCTGCACCTTGTCCGACAGCACGTGGCCGAAGATCAGCAGGTACATCACCGCCGTCAGCACCGGCGCGGCCACGGTCTGGAAGCCCACCTTCCAGAAGCGCAGCACTTCCTTGTACAGCAGCGTGCGCACGCCATTCATGCCGGTACGCCCTGCATGATCTCGAGGAACACGTCCTCCAGGTCGGCGCGGCCGATCTCCAGGTCCTCGACCCTGACGGCGGCGGCGCGCAACGCGGCCAGCAGCGTCTCGACCTCGGCCGCGTCGTGCGCCTTCAGTTGCACGATGCGGCCGGTGACCCGTGCCTGCGCGGCCAGCGCCGCCGGCAGCGCGTGGTCGGTCTTGAAGCGCAGCATCGTGCTCGCTGTGCCGGCCAGCAGATTGGCGGTGCGGTCCAGCGCCACCACGCGGCCCTGCTTGAGCATGGCGATGCGCGAACACAGCGCCTCGGCCTCTTCCAGGTAGTGCGTGGTCAGCAGCACGGTGTGGCCTTCGCGGTTGAGCCGGGCGATGAACTGCCACAGCGTCTGGCGCAGCTCGACGTCGACGCCGGCGGTGGGTTCGTCGAGCACGATCACCGGCGGCCGGTGCACCAGCGCCTGCGCCACCAGCACGCGCCGCTTCATGCCGCCGGACAGCTGGCGCATGTTGGCGCCGGCCTTGTCGGCCAGGCCCAGCTCGTCCAGCAGCTCGTCGATCCAGGCCTCGTTGTGGCGCAGGCCGAAGTAGCCGCTCTGGATGCGCAGCGTCTCGCGCACGCTGAAGAAGGGGTCGAACACCAGCTCCTGCGGCACGATGCCCAGCGCCTTGCGCGCCGCCGCATAGTCGGCGACGACATCGTGGCCCATCACCGTGACCCGGCCGCTGCTGGCGCGCGTCAGCCCGGCCAGGATGCTGATCAGCGTGGTCTTGCCGGCGCCGTTGGGGCCGAGCAGGCCGAAGAACTCGCCCTGTTCGATGTCGAAGGACACCGTGTCCAGCGCGCGCAGCGCGCCGCGCGGGCCTGCAAAGGTCTTGGAGATATTCTGAAAGCTCACCGCAGGCATGGCGCGCGATTGTAGGCAGTGGCCCTGCAGCGCCGCGTTGGTGCTAGATTGCCGCCACCATGGCGACCAAGAAACCTCGACGCACGGCCGAACGCATCCTCGAAGTGACGCTCGAGTTGTTCAACCGCTTCGGCGAGCCCAATGTCAGCACCACGCTGATCTCGGCCGAGCTGAACATCAGCCCCGGCAACCTGTACTACCACTACCCCGCCAAGGACGAGCTGATCAATTCGCTGTTCGACCGCTACGAGCGCGCTCTGGGCGAGCTGCTGCAAGCCGCCGACAGCGTACGCAACATCGAGGATGCATGGCTGCTCTTCCACATGCTCTTCGAGCTGATCTGGCAATACCGCTTCCTGTACCGCGACCTGAACGACCTGTTGTCGAAGAACCGCCGGCTGGAAACCCATTTCCAGTTCGTACTGAAGAACAAGTCGCGCGCAGTGCAGCAGGTGCTGGACGCGCTGTCCGTCGGCAGCACGGTGCGCGTCGATCGCCGCCAGGCCGAGGCCGCCGCCAACGCGATGGTGGTGGTGCTGACCTACTGGCTCAGCTACGAATACGTGCGCGACCCGCGCAAGGCGCTGGAGCCCGAGAACGCCGCCGCGGCGCTGGCGCGCGGCGCCTACCACGTGCTGTGCCTGCTGATGCCCTATCTGGATGCGGCATCGCAGGAGCACCTGCACACGCTGGCCGGCGAATACCTCGGCAGCTGAACCGGCTATGCCTCCCAGGGCAGCATCAGCGTCAGCCACAGCAGCTTGTCCAGTTCGGGCGCGAAGCGGTCGATGACCCGCTGCGGATCGGGACACAGTTGGGCATCGGTGATCAGCGCGAACTGCACGCCGCCGCCATAGGAGAAGATGCTCACGCCCACTGCCACATCGCCGGACTGCGGCACCCAGAAGATGCTCTGGCGCAGCGTGGAGCCGCAGAACTGGAGCAGTTGCGCCGGGCCGGGCACGTTGGTCATCACCGCGGTGGCCTTCTTGGCGAACAGGTTGAGCAGCGCATCCTGGCCGGACTTGTTCAGCAGCCCGGCCATGGCCAGCACGCCGAAGGCCATCGCCGGCTGGTAGCTGCCCTTGAGCTCGCTCATGCGCGCGCGTACCGCGACCACACGCTCGATCGGGTTGGCGATGCCGATGGGCAGCAGCAGCGGTGCCAGGCCGAAGCGGTTGCCCAGCTTGTAGGCCTCGTCCTGCGCTCGCAGGTTCACCGGCACCATGGCACGGATCTTCTTGCCGGCGGGCTCGTCGCCGATCTCGCGCAGGTAGTCGCCGATGGCGCCGGCCACGCAGGACAGCAGCACGTCGTTGACCGAGGCATGCAGCGCCTTGCCTACGCTCTTCACCACGTCCAGCGGGATCGGCTCACCCCAGGCGACGAGCTTGCGGCCGACAGGCTTGCCTTTCAGACGCGTCGGCGAATCGTCGTCCATCAGTGCCAGCGCCGCCATGTCGCTGGCGGCGCGCAAGCCGATGAGCGCCAGTTCGCGCGTGCCGGAGCGCGGATGCGCGACCAGGTCCATCGAGCGCACCACGCTTTCGCCGGACAGGTCGATGGCCTTCACCGCCAGATCGGTGAGCGGCTTGATGACGGTGCTGGACAACCAGTCGTCATCGTCCGCGCTTGCGCTGCGCCGCGGCGGCAGCGCACCCCCATCGGTGATGGACAGCACCACCGCGGTCAGCGAGATGCCGTCGCCGATGCAGTGGTGGATGCGCACGATGATTGCGCTGCCGCCTTCGTGGTGTTCGACCAGGTGGAACTGCCATAGTGGGCGCGCCGGGTCCAGCCTGGTCGTCGCCAGCTCGCCGCAGCGCGCCTGCAGCGCGGCACGCTCGCTCTGGCCGCGCTTGCGCACCAGCCGCTCGCGCACCACGTGGTGCCGGATGTCGAAGGCGCGGTCTTCCACCCACAGCGCGCCGAGCGCGTCTTGCACCACCTTCTGGCGAAAGCGCGGGTACTTGAGCAAGCGCTGGGCAATGCGCTCGCACAGCGCCTCGTAGCTCACCACCGGCTGCAGCAGCCACACGCCGACGATCATCATCAGATTGACGTCGTTGTCCATGCGCAGCCAGGCGTTGTCGACGCGGCTCATGCGCTCGGCGTGGGTGGACATCGCGGGACTCCTTGCGAATAAGATGGCGGCGCTCGAAGCCCATTCTCACCCACAGGAGACACCCCGATGGCCAGCCTGAAAGCGCAGTTCGACAAAGCCGTTGCCGAGAGCAAGAAGCTGCCCGAGAAGCCCGACAACGCCACGCTGCTGAAGATCTATGCGTTGTACAAGCAGGCCAGCGAGGGCGACGTGGACGGCAAGCGCCCGGGCATGACCGACTTCGTCGGCCGCGCCAAGTATGACGCCTGGGCCGCGGTCAAGGGCAAGGCGAAGAACGACGCGATGCAGGACTACGTGGACCTGATCGAGTCGTTGAAGTAACTACTTGCGCGCCTTCTTCGCCGGCGCCTTCCTGGCACCGGCGGACAGCAGCTTGTCAAGGTTGCGCTCGATCTCGGATTCGATGGTGTGGCGGAAGGCGCCGAGCAGGAAGCCCAGCTTGGCGTTCAGATCGAAATGGTCGGCCGCCACCACCAGCGTGCCCTTGACACCGGAGCGCGTGAATTCGATGGTGTCGCTGAAATCGCCTTCGATCACGGTGCATGCCATGTCGAAGTTCTTCTCCACGTCCTCGGCCCACTGCCAAGCCACCTTGCGCGCCTTGGGCAGGCCGAGCTGGTGTTCGCGATGAATGCGGATGTCCGCCACGAAGTCTCCCCTGCGGTCTATGGAATGGCGCGTAGTGTCGCGTGGCGCTGCGCCTTCGGCAAGGCGCCGATGCGCGCCACTTCGGCGTAGAAGCGCTCGAAGTCGCGGCTCTGCTGCTCGAACAGCCGCTCGAAGTCGGCTACTCCTTCGCTGTAGGCCGCCAGCACGCCCAGCGATGCATTGTTGACGCTGGCGAACCACGTGTCGTAGCCGGCGAAACCGCCCCAGCGCTGCTCTTTCATCTGCGCGTAATCGGCGCGCAGCTGTGCCAGCAGTTCGGCCTTGGCAGCCAATTTCTCGGCCTCGGGCAACGCGCCGGCGTAGAGCTGCTGCAGCTTGTCGCGCCCGCGCATCGTCAGTTCACGGAAGTCCTGGCGCCGCTGCTGGACGTCCAGATATCGCGCGCGCGTGGCGGCGTCGCCATGCTGCTCGAGCCACAGGCGCACGCCGATGCGTTCCACCGCTGTGGCGAAGGACTCGTTGAACATCGTGTCGTCGGCGACGTACAGCTGCTGGTGCGCCAGCTCGTGAAAGATCAGCCGCGCCAGCTCGCCCTCGGAGCCGTTGACGAAGGTGTTGAGCAGCGGGTCGCCGCCGATCCAGTTGCTCCAGCCCAGCGTCGAATAGGCCGGCACGCCGTAGACGCTGACGTCCCAGCCCTCGGCGCGCAGCTGTGCCCCCAGCGCATCGGCAGCGGCGCGGTCGAAGTAGCCGCGGTAACCGACGCAGCCGGTGACCGGGTAGCACCAGGTCTTCAGCTGCAGCGACAGCGCTGGCGCGGCCACCACGTTCCACACCGCGGCACCGCGCTGCAGGTCGGCATAGGCGCGGTAGCTGGGGTTGTCGGGCAGCTTCAGCACCTGCACCGAGAAGTCACGCATCTGCTTGGCCAGCGCCAGCCGCTGCTTCAGCTGCGCCGGCGTGGCGCCGTCGGCCAGCCAGTCGTCCACCGGCTTGGCGCGCGACATCAGGTCGAGGTGGCCGCCCACCGACTGGCGGTAATAGCCCAACTCGCTACAGCCGCTGCCCAGGCACAGCGCGAGCGCGGCCAGCAGCGCCGCACCCGCGACGCCCAGTCCAGCCATCAGCCAGCGGCGACGCGACACCGCATCACGCAGCCACCGTCTCCACCTCGACCAGGCAGTCGTAGAACGACGGCGCGCGGCCGATGTCGGTGAGCTGCTGGTGCGTCAGTTCGTTGACGTTGTGGCCGTCCAGCCCGAGCTTGCGCCACCAGATGCCCAGACCGTTGACCACACCAGGCCGAGCGCGGGCGCTGACGCGGCAGCGGCAGCGGTAGCTGCCGCGGTCGTTGAAGACGCGCACCAGCGAGCGGTCGGTGATGCCACGCGCCATGGCGTCCTCGGCGTGCATTTCCAGCAGCGGCTCGCCTTCGATGTCGCGCAGGCTGCGCACGTTGACGAAGCTCGAGTTCAGGAAGTTGCGCGCCGGCGGCGAGATCATCGCCAGCGGATAGCGTTTCGCCAGTTCGGGCGACGAGGCGCGGCTTTCGTAGTTGGGCACGAAATCGGGCACGCCCGGGCCCGGCGCATCGGCCAGCGCCTTGCCGCTGGCCGTGGGGAAACCGCCGTGGGCAAAGGGCGCCTCGGGCAGCGCCAGCTTGACCCAGCCCTTGGCACGCAGCGTGTCGAAGTCCACCCATTCGGGCTTCAGCGCGGCACGGGCCAGCGTCTCGTCGCTGTCGGCGAAGCAGGGCTCGTCGAAGCCCATGCGCACCGCCAGCTCGCGGAAGATCTGCGTGTTCGGCTTGGCCTGGCCCAGCGGCTGAACAGCCGGCTCGTTGATCAGCGCGTAGGTGTGACCGTAGGAGGTGTGCACGTCGAGGTGCTCGAGCTGGGTCGTCGCCGGCAGCACGACGTCCGCCATGTCGGCGGTGTCGGTCATGAAGTGTTCCAGCACCACGGTGAACAGGTCCTCGCGCGCAAAGCCTTCGACCACCCTGCGGCTTTGCGGCGCCACGGCCACCGGGTTGCTGTTGTAGACCACCACGGCCTCGATCTTCGGCCCGAACTCAGGCGAGGCCTCGCGCAGCAGGTCGTCGCCGATGGTGCTCATGTTGACGATGCGCGGCCTGTGCGCGCCCAGCAGGTCGGGCCGCTGCAGCGCGAAGTCGTCGCGTACCGGCGCAAACCAGCCCGAGGCCGACAGCAGCAGCCCGCCGGCGCGATGCCGCCACGCGCCCACCAGGCAAGGCAGCAGCGCGATCAGCCGTACCGCGTTGCCGCCGCCGCGCGCACGCTGCATGCCGTAGTTCAGGCGGATGGCGGCCGGCTGCGTCGTGCCGTAGTCGCGCGCCAGCGCACGGACCTGCTCGGCCTGCAGCCCACACACCTCGGCGGCGCGCTCGGCCGGCCACTGCAGCGCACGCTCGCTCAAGCCCGGCCAGCCGTGCACGTGGCGATCGAGGTAGTCCTGGTCCAGCCAGTCGTTGCGCATCAGTTCGTGCATCAGCCCCAGCGCCAGTGCGCCGTCGGTGCCAGGCAGCAGCGCCAGGTGTTCGTGGCACTTGTCGGCGGTCTCGGTGCGGCGCGGGTCGATGCACACCAGCTTGGCGCCGGCACGCTTGGCGGCCTGGGCGAAGGTCCAGAAATGCAGGTTCGAGGCGATGGAGTTGCTGCCCCAGATCAGGATCAGCTTGCTCTCGGCATAGTGCTCGACATGCATGCCCACCTTGGCGCCGTAGGTGGCGGCCAGCGCCTCGCCGCCGGCGCTGGAGCAGATGGTGCGGTCCAGCCGCGAGGCACCGAGCTTGTGGAAAAAGCGCGCCGCCATACTCTCGCCCTGCAGCAGGCCCATCGTGCCGGCATAGCTGTAGGGCAGCACGGCCTGTGCTGCATCCGGCCCACGCGCGGTGATCTGCTTCAGCCGGCGCACGATCGCGTCCAGCGCCTCGTCCCAGCTGACCGGCTCGAAGCGGCCGGAGCCCTTCGGTCCGCTGCGCTTCAGCGGCTGCAGCACGCGTTCGGGGTGGTAGCTGCGCTCTGCATAGCGCGACACCTTGGTGCACAGCGCGCCATGGGTGGGCGGATGTGCGGCATCGCCTTGCACGCGCAAAACGCGACCACCCTGCACGCTTACCTGCAGCGCACAGGTGTCGGGGCAGTCGTGCGGGCAGGCGGCACGCACCACCTGCAGGGGTTCAGGCGCATTCATGGGTGGATCATGGCATAGAGGACTTGCTCAGGCCGACACACTTGTCAGC
>Ga0315912_10002452_pt1 | contig 19757 bp, 12 predicted proteins | sample VfabasoilMG_FD_204469 | JGI IMG/M metagenome (GOLD analysis project Ga0315912, IMG submission 204469) | Garden soil microbial communities collected in Santa Monica, California, United States - V. faba soil | ecosystem: Environmental > Terrestrial > Soil > Garden | place: USA: California...
GCCCGCTGCGACGCACACGCACGACGAAAAGATCGCGCGCTGAAGCGCGCTCCTACAGTTCCCGAGCGACGCCGGCGGCGTCAACCCTCGCGCAAGGCCTCGGTCGGCTGCACGCGCGCGGCGGCGCGCGCGGGCAGCCAGCTCGCGAGGAACGCGACGAGCAGCATCAACGCGGGCACGCCCGCATAGGCCAATGGCGGAAACGCGTTCTCCGCGCCGATCACGCGCGCGAGCGTGGCGGAAAGCGCGAGGCAGAGCGCGAGGCCGCAGGCCATGCCGGCGCCGACCTGGCGCAACGCCTGCGCCATTACCAGGCTGCGCACGCGCGCGCCGGTGGCGCCGAGCGCGAGCCTGAGGCCGATCTCGCGCGTGCGCCCCTGCACGTGGTAGCGCACCATGCCGTACAGGCCGATCGCGGCGATCGAGAGCGCGAGCAGGCCGATCGCGCTGCCGAGCCGGCTCGCCACGCGCAGGGGCACGAGCACCATGCCGGCCACGCGCGACAACCGCCAGGGATCGCACGGGATGCGCGTCGCCTCGCGGCAGGCGTCGGACAGGCGCGCGAGCAGGGCCGCATCGTCGCGCCCGGACACGCGCACGACCAGGCTGGAGCGCGCGTCGAACGCGTGCGGCAGGTAGACGGCGTTCGCGTCCACGCCGCTCACGGCAAGTCCGCTGACCACGTCGCCGACCACGCCCACGATCTCCAGTTCGCGCACGCCGCCGTAGACGGCATCGGGATCGACCTGGCGGATGCGGCGCCCGAGCGCGGACTGGCCGGGCCAGAGCAGTGCGGCAGTCGCCGCGCTGACCACGACGACGTCCGCGCCGTGCGCCACCTCCTCGGCACGAAAGGTGCGCCCCGCGCGCGGGTTCAGTCCGAATACGTCGAAGTAGCGCTCGTCGACGCGGTGGTAGGCGAGCGGCACTGCGCGCCCGTCGATCTCCGAATCGATCGGCGTCGGGCGTCCGTACAGCGGCGTGCGGGCGACCGCCGTGGTACCGAGTACGCCCGGCACGGCTTCGATGCGACGCCGCAGCGCCTCGTCCACGGCCTCGTGCCTGAGGTCCACGAGCGCCGCCGCGTCGTAGCCGAGCGCGACGCGCTCGGCCCGGCGCGCGCTGTCCATGAACAGCGCGGTAACGGTCAAGAGCAGCAGGCTGCCGGCGACCTGCGCGGCAACGAGCACGCTGCGCAATCGCCCGGGCGCGAGCCGGCCGGCGAACAGGCGCGCATCGCGGCGCGCGCCACCGGCGAGGTCGCCGCCGGTCGCGGCGAGCGCCGGCGGCAGGCCGAACGCGAGGCATCCGACCGTGGCGAGCGCGAGCGCGTGGCCGAGCAGGCCGAGGTCGACCTGGATCGGCACCACCTCGAGCCCCATCTGCAGCAGCATGCCCATCGCGTAGCGGTGCAGCGCATCGGCGCCGAACGCGGCGATCAGCAGCGCGCCGGCCGCGGCGCCGAGCGCGAGCAGCATCGATTCGAGCAGCAGGATGCGCACGACGCGCCAGCGCGAGGCGCCGACGCAGGTGCGCACCGACAGTTCCTGCCGGCGCGCGAGCGCGCGCGTCAGCATCAGGTTCGCGAGGTTCGCGCAGGCCACCAGCAGCACCATCAGCGCGATCCCCGCCAGGGCCAGCATGACCGGGCCCAGGCCGTCCGATTCGCTCGCGCTCAGGCGCGACTGGCGTGGCAGCAGCGCGACGTCCGCGATGCGCGCCTGCGGCGCGGCGCGCGTGGGCAGCGCGGCGGCGAGCACGGCGAGGCGCCCGCGCACCATCTCCGCTTCCGCGCCGGGCGCGAGTTGCAGCGCGATCTCGTAGGCGAGCGCTCCCTCCGCCGTATCGGCATCGCGCTGCCAGCGTTCGTGGCGCGCGCCGTCGACCCAGAAGTGCGGCGGGAACGGCTCGAAGCCGGTGAATCCCGGCGGCATGACGCCGACCACGCGATGCGCGATGCCACCGAGCAGCACGGTCTTCCCCACGATCCCCGGATCGGCGCGCGCATAGCGCCGCCAGCCGCTGTCGCCGAGCACCACCGCGGGCTCGTCCGGATCCTCCGCATCGCGCGCGACCAACCCGCGCCCGCGCGCCGGTCTCGCGGCGAGCAGCGCGAAGTAGCCGGGGTTCGCGGCGATGCCGTAGGCGGTCGACGGGCCGTCCGATTCCGCCACGAGCGAGACCTGGCGCGAGAGCGCGAGCTCGCGCACGAGCGCGCCCAGGCCCTCGCGCACCTGCGCGGCTTCCTCGCGCGTCAGCCGCACGAGGTCGCCGCGTGCGTCGCGCAGGCGCAGGTCGACCAGCGCACCGGGCGCGGCCATGGCCGGCGGGTTCGCGACGTAGGTGTCGTGGATCGCCATCAGCAGCAGGTAGGCCGCCATCGAGACCGCGAGGATGGCGATGGCGGTCGCCGCGTAGGCCGGGCTGCGGCGCAACGAACGGCCGGCGTGGCGCGCGTCGCCGAGCCAGGCATCGAGCCGCGCGAGGCCGTGCGCGCGGCGCACCGCGTCCTTGTGCGATTCGACCAGGCCCAGCGCGACGCGTGCCCGGCGCCGCGCCTCGCCCGGCGCCACGCCGCGCGCCACGAGGTCGTCCGCGTGCGCGTCGAGGTGGAAGGCGAGCTCCTCGTCGAGCTCGGATTCGTAGCGGCGCCGGTGGCGCAGCCGCATCCACAGCGCGCGCAGGCTCATGCCAGCGCCGCCAGGTTCGGCGTCGCCAGCACCTGCTCGAGCGCCGCGGCGTAGCGCCGCCACTCGGCCGAGTCGGTGCGCAGGCGGGAACGCCCGAGCGCGGTCAGTGCGTAGTACTTCGCGCGCCGGTTGTTGTCCGACACGCCCCACTCGGACTCCACCAGCCCCTGCTGCTCGAGTCGTGCCAGCGCCGGGTAGAGCGCGCCCTGCTCCACCTGCAGCACGTCGAGGGAGGCGCGCTGGATGCGCAGCAGGATGCCGTAGCCGTGCTCGCGCCCGAGCGAGACGGCCTTGAGCACGAGCAGGTCGAGCGTACCGGGCAGGATGCCGACGACGTCCATGGTCTCTCCTAAGCGAACTAGGTAAGCGTAGGACGCTTCTCCTAAGGCGTCAAGGAGAGACACGACGGAGCCTGCCCAACCCGCATCGTCGCACCGCGGTCGGCCGGCCGATCGCGCGGCGCCACGGAGAGGCACGCATCGCCGCCACGCGGAAGCGCGGCCGGACATGCCCCGGCGCAAATCGGGTACGATGATTTTCGTCGCGCGTGCCCGCGCCGGCCTGGTCGCCATGAGCACCCCGAACGAGCTGATCCAGCGCAGCACGATGAAGCGATTCCGCGTGGCCGGACGCGAGATCGACGTCGAGGGCCTGCTGGTCTGCCGCGGCGAGCAGCGCGTGCGCGTCGCGCCCCGGGTCATGGCGATCCTGGCCGAACTGGCGGCGCGCCGCGGCGCGATCGTGTCGCGCGCCGAACTGCTGGACCGCATCTGGGGCGCGAGCGCGAATACCCCCGACGTCCTCAACTATGCGCTGAGCGACCTGCGCCGGGCACTGCAGGACGATGCCAAGTCACCCGAGGTGATCGAGACCGTGCCGCGCCTGGGATATCGGCTGGTGGCGCCGATCGAACTGCACGAGGTGCCCTCGTTGGAATCGACGGAGCCTGCGCCCGCACCGACGGCAGACCCTGCGTCGGCCGGCGCTCCGGGCGACACCGTGCAGGGGCATGCCCCGAGTCGCTGGCCGCTGGCCCTGGTTGCGTTCGGTCTGTGCGCCCTGGCAGGCGCAGGCTGGCTCTGGAGCCAGCAGGAGCGCGACGAAGCCTCGGCCGCGACGGGAACACCGCTCGACAGGCCGACGGTGCGCTACCTGACCTCGGAAGTCGGGAACGAACGCCAACCGGCGCCATCGGCCGACGGTCTGCGCGTCGCCTACGTCACCGAGGGCATCATGAATTCGGGCGAGTCGCGCGTCATGGTGCGCGACGTCGACGGTGGATCCGCGATCGACGCCGGCGGCGGACGCGTCAACAACTTCAGCTTCCCGGTCTGGCATCGCTCCGGCAGCCGGCTCGCGTTCGTGCACCGCACGGCACCCGACGCCATCGGACTGGTCGCGGTCGGCTTCCCGGGCGGCACCGCGCGCGCGATCGCACCGTGCCTGCATCCGCTCAGCTGCGACTTCGACTGGATGCCCGAGGGCAGCGAGCTGGCGCGCTTCCTGGGCACCGGAGGCGAGCCGTTCTGGGGCCGGGCATCGGGGCTCGAGCTGTTCGACCTCGAGGGCGCACGGCGCGAACTGGCGCTGCCCCCGACGCCGCCATACGAACTGGATCTCGATCCCCGGATCTCGCCCGATGGCCGGCGGCTCGCGTTCCTGCGCGGTGTGCCGCCCGTGGTCGACGTGGTCACGGTCGAGCTCGCCACCGGGCGCACGCACGCGGCCACGCGCGGCGGCGGCAACATCCGCAGCTTCGACTGGCTGCGCGACTCGGAGCACGTGGTGATGTCGAGCGACCGGCGCGGGGTGCGGGAGCTGTTCGTGGCCTGTGCCGATGCCGACCGCTGCACCCCGCATGCGCTGGGTATCGAACACACGGGATTCCTGCGCGCCAGCCGCGGCTCGGACCTGGTGGCGTTCGAGCAGCTGCGCGTCGCCACCCGCATGCGCCGCTTCGGGATCGGTGCGAGGGCCGGGCCGCCGACGGACCTGTTCGCCTCCACCGGCGTGGACCGCGACCCCGCACTGTCGCCCGACGAGCGCCAGCTGGCGTTCGCCTCGAGTCGATCCGGCGAGCAGGCACTGTGGCTGGGCACGATGGACATCCCCTCCTCGCCGCGCGCCGTCGCCACGCGCGACCACGGCACCGTGCGCTGGCCGGCCTGGCATCCCTCGGGCCGTTCGCTGCTGTTCCTGCACCGGATCGGCGCGATCAGCCGCATCGTGCTGGTGGACCTCGCCAGTGGTCGCGAACGCACCCTGCAGTTGCCGCACGACGACGTGCACAGCGCCTGCTTCGGCGACGGCGGCGACAGCGTGGTCTATTCCGCGCGCGACGCGCACGGCTGGCAGTTGTACCGTGCCGACCTGCGCGACACGGTGCCGGGCGTGGTGCAGCTCACGCGCAACGGTGGCATGAATGCCATGCCCGATGCCGACGGTCGGCGCCTCTTCTTCCAGCGGCCGAACGTGCCCGGCATCTTCGCGCTGTCGCTCGATGGCGGCGAGGAGCAGTCGATCGGCGTGCCGGTTCTGCCCTGGCAGGTCGGCAGCTGGCGGAGGGTGCCCGACGGCATCACCTGGCTGCAGCTGACCGGCGAAGGACCGGTCCTGGTCACCTCGGGGCTGGACGGCCGCGAGCGCTCGCGCGTGGCCTTGCCCAGCGACGTCTGGCTACGTCCCGGTGACGGCCCGCTCGCGATCGGACGCGACGGCAGCTACGCCGTGATCGTCTCCTGGCCGACGTATGACACCGACATCGGCATGGTGACGATCGACGCGGAGGCGATCCGCAGGTCCGACCGTGGCGGTGCGCCCCGGAGCGCGCGCGCGCAGTAGCGCAGTCACGGTCGTCGGCGCGGAACACAGGCTCCGATCACGGCGCGCCGCCACCACTGCTCGCACAACGCACATCGGGCGTGAGGCGCACGAGCGGGATCGACCCGCTCAGGCTCGCGACCACCGGCAGGTCGGTGCTGCGGATCACGCCGCTCTCGAGCACATAGCTAGCCGACGCATGGTTGCAGTCGTCGAAGTCGAGCACGAGTGTGCCCACCGCGAATGTCGACGTCGCCGCCACCGCGTCGAACGCGCCACGGGTCGTCATGCTGACGACCAGCTCGGCCCGGCTCCCGCTGTAGGTCCCTTGGGCGGTGAGCCAGCGCTGCACCGGCCTGGGCGAGACGTCGCTGTCGACGAGCGCAGGCAGGTACCACACCGCGAACACCTCGGTGCGCGAGGGCAACACCTCGAGCACGAGTCCCTGGCCCGCACTCGCGGGATCGTAGTAGGCGCCGGTGATGCCGAAGTTCACGGCCTGGGCCTTGGGCGTCCGCGACCCGGTCGCGACCTTGATCGCCGGGGTCGCGGGGCATTCCACGCTTGGGGTCAGTCGCTGCAGGTCGATCTCGCCCACCAGGTCGGGCTGCCCCGCCGCCGCCGGGCCGCCGATCGCGGTCGCCTGCACCACATAGCGCGCGGTCGCGTGCGTGCAATCGTCGAAGTCGAACTCGAGCGTGCCGACCCGGCTGGTCTGCGCTTGTCCGGGCGCATCGAACGTCCCGCCTTCGGTGAGGAACACGTCGAGTCGCGCCACGGTGCCGGTGTACCCGCCTTGCGCCGTCAACCAGCGCTGCCCCGCGAGCGGATCCAGGCTGGGCGTCGGGGTGTACGTGAACCAGCCGACGAACAGTTGCTGGCGATCGGGCAGCACCTGCACGGTGAAGCCCTGCCCGGCCGTCCGGGTTTCGTACCACGCCCCGGTGACGCCGTAGCCGATCGCGAACGGATCCGGACGATCGATGTCGCCGGCGTAGATGTCGACCGTGCCGGCCGGCGCGCTGGACACCGCGAAATCGATGCGGTCGTCGCCGTCGAGATCGCCCAGCGCGAGCGCATCGAAGCCGAACTGCGTGCCCGGCCCGCGCGGGCCGTCGAGCGTGGTGAGGATCGACCCATCGCGGCCCGAGTACACCCGTACCCGGCCGGCCTGCTGCACCGCGCCGACGTTCGCGGTGTAGGAACCCACGATCACATCGTCGTGTCCGTCGCCATCGACATCGCCGGCGGCACGACCAGGCCCCATGCCCTCTCCGCCGCTGCCCGAGAACTTGTGCAGGCGCGCACCCGTGCGGCCGTCGTAGACGTAGACCGCGCCGTTGCCGCCCGCCTCGTTGTAGGCGCCCACGTAGATGTCGCCGTGGCCATCGGCGTTCACGTCGCCCGCGTCGTACACCATGAACTCGCCGAACGCGCCGTTCGCGGAATCGGCGGTGAAGGTGAGCAACTCGGCGCCGGTGCGCGCCGAATACACGCGTGCGGTGCCCGCGCCGTCGGTTGGCGCGCCGATGATGAGGTCATCCGCGCCGTCGCCATCCACGTCGTCCACGCGCCCCACGCCCGCGCCGAAGCGCGAACCGGGATTGCCGGTGAAGGTGCGGATGAGCGCGCCGGTCGCGCCGGAGTGGAGCGAGGCGGTCCCCAGTCCCTGCGCCCCCACGAGCACGTCGGCGCGGCCGTCGCCATCGACGTCGCCGGCGCCAGCCACGGCCGAACCGAAGAACCCCCCGCGCGTGGCACCGTCGATCGCGAGCAATGGCTGTCCCGTGCGACCCGAGTACACGCGCGCGGTGCCGCGGTTGCCGTTGTAGGCCTGCCCGCTCGCGACCACGTCGTGCCTGCCGTCGCCGTCGACGTCGCCTGCATCGTTGAACCCGTAGCCGAGATCGCTGCCGTCCAGGGTCGCCACGAACAACTGCGCGCCGGTGGCGCCGGAGTAGACGTAGACGCGCCCGCGATTGTCGTTACGCGACGGTGCCCCCACGACGAGGTCGGTGCGACCATCGCCGTCGAGGTCCTCGATCGCCGCGAATCCCCAGCCGAACTCGCAGCCCGAGCATCCGCTCAGGGTGCGCACCCGTTCCGGCGCCGCCTGCGCGGTCCCCACGCCGGCGGCCAGCATCCAGGTCGCCGCCATCCCTGCCCACGCCCGACCCGCACCGATGACCATGTCCGCCTCCCGGAACGCCCACCCGATCGCGCCGGACCGAAACGTCGGCGCACCATGTACGAATGGCATCGTACGCTTGCGCCCGTTCGCGCCGGGCCCGCGGCGAACTCGGAAAAGATCGGAAACTCTCTGCGCGCCACCGATGCGCCGCATGGCCACGCAGGCCTCGATCACCTGCGACCACGCGAACGCGCCGCGCCGGCTCGGTGCCCCGTGCTCGGTTCCGGATTCCAACGCGCCGGGCATGCCTACGGCTGATCCCCCACGCCGAAATGCTCCACGCAGAGTCGAGCCTCCGCGTGGGGCTCGTCCTGTTCCGCGTCCGGCGGCAGTGCCGCGCGCTTCGCCAGTTCCTGGGACAGCGCGTCCAGTCGCGACTGCAGGTTCGCGCGCGACCACAGCCGTCCGCGCGCCATGACGGCGAGGGGTTGGCGCAGGGTTTCCAGGGACTCGAGCGGATTGCCCGACAGCAGCAGGAGGTCGGCGCGCTTGCCCTCGGCGACGCTCCCGAAGCCGACGTCGGGATCCAGGGTGTCGTCGACGAAGCGGCCCGCGGTGTGCGTGGCGGCGCGATAGATGGCGACGTTCGGCAAACCGACCTTTCGCAGCAGGTCCATCTCCACGTGCACGCCGAAGCCCGACATGACACCCGGGAACCCGGGTGCGTCGGTGCCGATCAGCATCGGCACGCCGGCCTCGTGGAAGGCGAGCGTCATCTGCTCGAAGAAGGCGTAGATGCGGTCGTACCCGCCGGGGCGCTGGCCGGGTCCGCGCACGGTGCCGCTCTGGAGGAAACCGAGCCATTCCTGCTTGATGCTGGCGGCGGTGTACTGCTGGCCGTCGCGCTGGCTGAGTTGCGCGAACTGGATCTCGTCGCCGCCGTAGACGCGCCGGTACGACTCGAACACGGCGAGCGTGGGCGTCAGGTAGGTGCCGTTGCGGAGCAGGATCTGAGCCGCCGGGGCGATGAGCGAGGGGTCGGTCTGGTTGCCCATGTAGGTGACGTAGGGCTCCTGGATGTGCGCCGCCATGCGCTGGCCACGCGACAGCGAGGTCTCCATCGGACGCGAGAGCGGGATGTGGCCGATGATCGGCAGGCCCAGGCGCCCGCTCTCGAACTCCAGGCGTTCGAGCACGGGCGGTTGCAGGAACCAGTATTCCTTGATGTAGCGGTAGTCCCTGTTCGCCAGCAGTTCCGCGTAGCTGGTGGCCGCTTCCGGCGTGGTGACGCTGCGGGCGCCGTTGCCGGCCTGGCCGTAGGCGATGTTGCCCGCGAGCAGGCTTGGGCCGAGCGCGGCGCCGGACTCGAAGCGCTTGCCGAGCCCGGGTACGTCCACCGTGAACAGGTCGCCCATGTTCAGCACCTGGGTCACGCCGTTCGCGATCAGCAGCAGGCCGGCATCCTCGGCGGCCTGCGCACCGCCGGTGGAAATATGCAGGTGCATCTCGGCGAGTCCCGGACCCAGGGTAAGCCCGCGCGCGTCGATCTGCACCGCATCGGTGGGAATCACCACCTCGCCCACGCGCCCCATGCGCGTGATCACGCCGTCCTCGACCAGCACGACCTGGCGCGCCAGCACCTGCGAGAAGTCCGGACCCGTCATCGGCACCACGGACACGTCCACGAACGCGACCTTCTGCTCGGCACCGAGCTGGTCGGGCAGGGCGCCGGGATCCGGTTGCAACTGGCGGCACAGCTGCGCGCTCGCGGGAATGACGCGCGCGAGGGGAATCGAACCGCTGACTCGCGGCGAGTCGAGTTCGTAGTCGAGGCGACCGGAGGTGCACGAGTCGAACTCGACCGTGGCCCGGCCCACGGCCTGGGTGCTCGTCGGGTCGGGTCGATCGAAGGCGCCGCCGCGGGTCAGGTAGATGGGGACCTGCGCCTGGTTGCCCTGGTACGCCCCCTGCAGCGTCAACCACAGGTGGCCGGTGGAATCCGGCGCCGCCGGGGCCGCGGGGTCGTAGGTGAACACGGCGCCGAACAGCAGCCGAGACTGCGGCTCGATGTCGAACAGCACGCCCTGCCCGCTCGTCGCGGGGTTGTACCAGGCGCCGGCGATGCCCGCGTTGATCGAGAACGTCGTGGCCACGGCGCGCGCGCCTGCGACGGCATGGGTGCGCGGGTCGAGCGGCGCGGCATCCGCTGCAGCCAGGCACAGCCACAGGCACGCGTGCAGCCAGCGCGCGCTCGTGTCGCGATGGTGCGTTCCGGCACGCGTGACGTCGTCGCGGTTCGACCAGGGCCGACGCGTGGCAGCGCCAACCGGCTTCGACCTGGCAGGACGGAGCGATCGGTCATCGCGTGCATCGATCGTGTCCATGCGTACCTCCGCCTCTACCGGGAGCCCATGGTGCGGGGCGACGATCGCCCGCGTCCCGCGTGGACGCTGGCCGGATGCTCGCCCCGTGCTCGTGTTTCGCTCGCCCGGCATGCGGGCGCTCAGCGTCGATGCGCGTGCCGAGGGAAACCCTGAAGTCCTCGAGGGACATGTCCAGGGCGTCCCCTTCAGGTCAGCGCTGGAACAGCAGCACCGCCCCGATGACCAGTGCCATTGCGGTGAGGGTCGTGGCCGAGATCAGCACCGACAATCCGAGCGTGCGGATCAGGGCAAGGCGCTTCACGCTTTCGAGTTCCATGGTCTGGATGTCCTTCTGGTTGACGGTGGGTGGGATCAGGCTGTCGAGGTCCTCGCGCCCCTGCGCGACGATCCGGGCGAACTCTGGATCGTCCGCCATGCAGTCCTCGACCAACTTCCGCGTCCGTGCACTCGCTTCCCCCGCGAGATAGGCGGGCAGCAGGTCCACGATCACGTCGCGATGCACGTTCATGGGCAATTCTCCTGGACACGTCGGGTGCTCGCGATCAGTCGCGCGCGTGCGCGGTGCACGCGCACCTTGGCGGCGACGAGCGAGATGCCGAGCACGCGCGCGATCTCGTCGTACGGCAGGTCCTCCACGGCGCGCAGCACGAGCGCTTCGCGTTCGACCTCGGGCAGGCCCCGGATGGCATCGAGGGTTGTCGCCATGAAGTCATGCTCCTCGGCCCGCATGGCCGGATCGGGACCCGGGTCGCGATGATCGGGATCCATCGGACCCATACGCGGGTGACGGCGCCGTTCGGCCTGGGCCAGGTTGCGCGCGACGGTCAGCAGGTAGCCCTTCGCGGACCCGGTCCGAATGGCGTCGAAATGCGTGATGGCCCGTACGAAGGTCTCGGAGGTGATGTCATCCGCCGCCGCCGCGTCGCGCGTGAGCCAGTGCGCGTAGCGGCGCACGTCCCGCGCCATCGTCACGTACAGCGTCTCCAGGGTCGATCGGTCGGTCATCTCCGGGGAAGGGAGCCGAAAGCGACCGGGTGGTTACAGGCGAATCAGGGCAGTGGCGGACACGATGTGGGGGCCGCCGCCGCGGACGCCTCCGCGCCACGCCCGGCCTGCAAGCGCAGGCACTGGCTCCGTATCGCCCTGAGCGTCACCGGATGCTGCTCGCCCAGCGCCTGTTTCATCTGCTCGATCGCGGCCCGGTGAAGCGGCGCCGCGGCCACGGGATCGCCGCGCGCCTCGACCAGGTCGGCACGCAGCTCGCCGAGTTCGGCCAGCGTGCCCCGATCGCTCGCCTGGTCCGGGCTGAGCAGCGCCGCGGCCTCGTCCAGCAGGCGTTGCGAGGTGTCGAATTCGCGCGTGCGCAGCTTGAGCTGGGCGCGCGTCCCCAGCGCGGTGGCGGCCATGTAGTGGCGGTCGCCGTAGGTCGCGCGAATGATGCGCAGGCCATCGACGAGCGCGGTGTCCGCTTCGGCGTAGCGGCCGGTGCGGGTGAGGAAGTCCCCGTTGTTGATCAGCCATCGGCCCAGGTGCGGATGATCGGGGCCATAGAGGCGACGGAGCATCTCCGTGCCCTCGGCGAAATGCGCCTCGGCGTCGGCGTAGCGGCCCTGCAGGTGGAACAGGATGCCGAGGTTTCCGATCGACCGGGCCACGTCCAGGTGCTGCTCCCCCAGGAGGGACCGCCGCAGGGCGAGGCCCTGCCGCAGCTCCGGTTCGGCGTCCGACAGCAGTCCCTGCATGCCCAGCGCGACGCCCAGGCCATCGTGCGCGCTGGCGAGCTGCGCACTGCGCATGGGATCGAACGAGCTGCCCTGCAGTTCGTCCAGCAGGGCGCGATACGTGCGTTCGGCCTCCGCGGGCCGGCTGGCGCGGCGCTGCACGAGCCCGAGCAGGAGCTCGGCATCGAGCCGCCCGGTCCGGTCGCCGATCACCGTGGCGATGGAGCGGGCCTGGCGCGCCAGCGATTCCGCGGCGTCGAAACGTCCATGCTCGAGCTGGGTCGTACCCAGCGCCTGGCACAGCCGCAGTTGCAGCCTGGGCAGGCCGGAGTACGACGGCAGCATGCGCGTGCCCGCCTCCAGCATGCGCTCGATCGCCGCGCGCGTATCGGCGCCATGGGTGGCGGCGCCGACGTCGAGCAGCCCGATCACGAACTGCTCGACGCCGCGCGCCAGGTCGGCCTCGCTGCGGCGCAATTCCAGCTGGCGCGCGTTCTCCCGCCACAGCAGGGCGCTGGCCAGCAGCAGGGTGGCGATGAAGCCCGCCGTCGCGAGTCGCGCCCAGCGCGCGCCGGGGGTGCGGCGCAGGCGCAGCCGATCGAGGGCGTCGTGCAGGGACTCCCAGGACCCTGCCGATGCCACCTCGGCCAGCAGGCGCCGGCGGAAGCGGCCATCGAGGCGCAGCGGTGGGGCGCGCTCGAGCAGCGCGGGCAGTCCCGCCTTCAGCATCGACAGGTTGTGCTGCATGGCCTTCAGCGCGTCGGCCCCGTGCGACTCGCCCGTGGCGTCCAGGTCGCGCACGTCGAATTCCGCCTCTCCGGACGCGACCCAGGTGCGGTTCACAGAACCGAGGGCGAGGCCTTGGCCACCCAGGCGCTCGACCGCGTGCGCCAGTCGGGTCAGCAGGCGGCCCAGGCGCCTGGCATCGGCGACCTGTCGCACCCAGGGCTCGATCGCGTCGCCGTCGGCGACGGGCATGGCGAGATAGGCGACGTCGCGATCCTCGCCGTAGTCAATGGGCTGGGTCACGCCGAATCGAGGCGCGAGCGCGAGCCGCTGCGCGGTGCGGAGCAGGACGCGGCGGCGGTCCGCATCGCGCGTCAGCCTGAGCTGGACGGCGCGTCCATCGCGCCGATCCAGGGCCGCGTACCAGTCGTCGCCGAGCACGCCGCCGATGGGCGCGCCCACCGTGTAGTGGCCGACCACGGCCTGGTTCGGCCAGTCGAGGTCGCCCGGAAGGGGTTCGGCGGCGATCACCGGCGCCAGGAGGGTGTATCCGACCCGGGGCAGGGTCTTGATGAACTCGGGCACGCGGTTGTCGTCCCCGAACGCGGCGCGCAGCCGCCAGATCTCGTCGTTCAGGCGCTTCTCGCCGACGAAGTGGTTGCCCTGCCAGACGACCTCGATCAGGTCGACACGCGACACGGCCTGCCCGGGACTGCGCGCCAGCACCATGAGCACCTCCATGGCCTTGGGCGAGAGTTCCCGCACCAGTTCGCCTCGGGCCATCTGGTTATGGCGTGGATTGATCGTCCAGGGTCCGATGCGGAAGGGCTCGCTGGCCAGTTCGCAAGGCGGGGCCGGGGGCGAGGGACGAGGGGCCGGATCCGATTCGGGCGCGACGAGGGGAAATGCAGCGCGCGCGTCGTCGCGCTGGGCCGGGAGCGGTGCGGTCGCGGTCATGCCTGGATCCTTCGTCGGGACCGGACCAGCATGGGGGGCGTTCGCGACCGATGTCCCGCGGGAGCGCTGGCCTGGTGCTGGCGGGACGCTCGCCTTTCCCTCGGATCGGTCGGCGAGCGCCGGCGCGCAGGTCGCTCCGATCGGAGCGGACTCAGGGCGTCGCGCCGCAATCCGCGCGCGGCAGCAGCCGCTGCAGCTCGGTCTCCACGACGAGACCCCCCGGACCGGTGTGGACGAAGGCGAGGCGGTTGCAGTCCAGCACCTCGACCGTGCCCGTGCCCACGATCTCGAGCGGCGACGCAGGACCTTGCAGGAACGCACCGGCCGGGCTCCGGTAGACCGAGAACGCCGCGCGCGCACCGTCCAGCGCACCCTGCAGCGCGAACCAGGTCGGCGCTGCCGCGGCACCGCCGTCCGGCAGGTAGGTGAACCAGGCCGCGAAGAACAGCGATTGCGCCGGCGCGATGTCGATCAGCACGCCCTGCTGTTCGGCACCGGGCATCACCCAGGCGCCGTCGAATCGTTCGTCCAGCGCCGGCGTCGCGTCCGCGGCCGCGACCAGGGCGCCGGCGTAGACCTGCGGATAGCCCAGGCGCAGGTCCGACCAGGTGGCGACCACGGCTTGCGCACTTGCCGCCGCGCCCGAGTAGTCGCCCTGCCAGGCGTCCGTGCCGACCGACCCGGTGGCCGTACTCAATCGCCTGGCGACCTGCCAGCTCGCGCCGTCGTCGTCCGAGCGCAGCAGCCAGCTGTGCGCCGACTTGCGGCCCGATTCGTGCGAGCTGCGCTGGAGCAGCCACAGCGCGCCCGCGTCCGGGCCCTCGTCGGTCAGCCAGCCGAAGAACTGGTCGCCGGTCGCCCAGTCGGGCGGCGCCACGCCCTGTCGCGCCGACCAGGTTCCGCCGCCGTCGAGCGAACGGGCAAGGTAAGCGCGGCTGCGGCACGTGGTGGTGGTGGAACACGCGTTGCTGCAGTCGCCGGGCGAGGCCGGGTCGTGGTCGTTCCAGGCCAGGGCGACGGCGCCCGAGGCGGTACCCGCGAGCGAGGTCTGGATCAGCGCGCCCGTGCCGTCGCAGGCGGCCGGCACGCGCACCTGGTAGCGCGCGCGCACGCCGGCGACACGCCGTGCCGGCTCGAAGCCGACGCCTCCGTTGCGCGAGCGATAGACCAGGATCGCCGGATCGCTGCCCGCGTAGCGGTTCGCCGCCAGCAACAGCGTGCCGTCGGACTGCGTCTTCAGCGACAGGCCCATGACCTCGTCGCCAGCCAAGCGCAACGGACTCGTGTACGTCACGCCGCCGTCCTCCGAGCGGCTGAGGTAGACCCCACCGCCCGGCCAACGCCATGCGAGATACACGCGACCCCGGAATGGACTGCGCGCATCGGCGTCCACCGTGATCGCCAGCTTGTCGTCGCGGTCCCGGTTGAAGCTGATCCGGCGCGCGGGCGCGAAGCTGCGGCCACCGTCGAGCGAGCGCGTGACCTCGATCCCGAGCCCGACGCGCTCGTCCCCGCTCATCGCCACCGGGATGTAGGCGAGGTGGACCACGCCGTCGGGTCCTATCGCGACCACCGGATCGGCGTTGAAGCTCGCGTCGGGCGGATGCGGAATCGAGAGCTGGCTCCAGCCGCGCCCGTGGTCGACGCTGTTCGAGACGCGGATCACGCGACCACGGGCGTAGGACATGTGCGCGACCACGAAGTGCGCGGGATCGGTGGGGTCGGCCGCGACGCTGCTCTCCAGTTCCCAGAAGCCCGAGGCATCCGAGAGCGTCCGGTCGCCAGGCTCGGGAACCGCGGGCGCGGCGGCGTCGACCGTTGCGTGTGCAGGTGCCAGGCGCGCGCGACCGGTTGCCGCGCCGGCACTGGAGAGCGGCGCGTGTGCGCAGGCCTGCAGCACGAGGACGATCACGGCCGCGAATGCGCGACCCGGCCGCGCGGCGGGCACGGCGGCGCCCGCGCGGCTCATCGTTCCCCCGTGATCAGCTTGATGGTGTTGCGCCTGAGGTCGTCGTAGGCCCCGTTGTCCTGGTTGCCGAACATCACCAGGGTCAGGTCCGGCGCGGGGAAGCGTCGCAACTCGAAGTTCACGCCCGCGGTGATGCCGCCGTGGCCGAACGAGGACACGCCGCCGCGGCGCGCGAGCTCGAATCCGTAGCCGTACTGCTCGCCCTCGCTGGTGCCGGGCAGGCCCTCGGTGTGCGGGCGCGTCATCTCCGCGAGCATGCGCGCGTCGACCACCTCGGACTGTCCGAGTGCGGCCGCAAAGCGCGCCATGTCGCGGGCGGTGGACACGCAGCCCCCGGCCGCGGTGCCGCGGCCGGCGACCGGCGCCGCCTGCCAGCGCGGCTGGTCCTTGCCGCGCACCAGCGCCTGCGCGCGCCTGGGATCGGCCGCATCCGCAGGCGGACAGGCCGTGTCACGCAGGCCCAGCGGCGCGGCGATGCGCTCGCGCACGAAGGCGTCGTAGTCCTGGCCACCCACCTGCTCGAGCACCAGGCCGGCGAGCGCGTAGTTCGAGTTGCTGTACTCGTAGCGGGTGCCGGCCGGTGCGGTGTAGCCGGCCTTGACCACCCACGGCAGCAGGTCGCGCGTGCCGCGCACGTTCGGTCGTACGGCGCGGAACGCGTCGGTCCAGTACTCGCCGATGCCCGAGGTGTGGCTGAGCAGGTGGTGCAGGGTGGTCGTCCCCGCGCGCTCCGGCTCGGGGAAATCGGGCAGGAAGCGCGAGATCGGATCGCGGTAGTCCAGCTTCTCCTTCGCCACCAGCTGCGCGATGCCGATGGCCGTGAACATCTTGTTGCCGCTCGCGAGGTTGAAGCGCGTGCCGGCGTCGATCGGCCGCTTGCGCGCGGCGTCCGCGTAGCCCACATAGCGTTCGAGCAGCGTGCGTTCTCCCTGGCGGACCAGGATCGCAGCTGCCAGGTCCTCGCGTTGCGCGAGCCTGTCGATGTAGCCGTTCAACCATGCCAGCGTGTCTTCGGCGTCGATCGCGCCGTTCGGCAGATACACCGGCTCGGTGACCTCGGCGATGAAGACCATCTGCGCGATCCGGTACGGCGGCACGGGCTCGAGCATGAACTGCAGGTCGCGCCAGCGACCGTCCTTGCCGGCCTTCGCGAACAGGTGCATCACGCGCCGCACGCCCTCGGGACCCCTTGCTTCCAGGGTTTCGATGCCGTGGAACTCGAGCCTGCCGAGCATCCCGTGCACGCGTTCGAGTTGCCCGAGCAGGCGCTCGGTACCGATCCCGGACAAGGTGGCCTCCGCGTACAGCGTGGGCAGCGCGCGTTCGCGCGCGGCCCGATCGGTGTCGTTCAGCGCCGCGACGAAGGCGCGGGCGTGGCGCTGGGCCAGCACCTGGGGATCGAGGTCGCCGGCACGCGCTGCGGCGCAAGCGAGCACGACCAGCAGGAACCAGGGGATGCGGGATCGGAACATGGACACTCCAGGGTCGAGCCGGGCGACGCAGGGGTGGCCCGATGCTATTCCCCCGATGCGGGAGGCCGTCCGCGGGTCGCATCTGAAAACATCGGAACTTCTCCGGACGGCGACACCATGGATCGCAACGGGCTCGAGATCGACGATGTCCCGAGGGCCCTGGCGCGGCCTCGTGTCTTGCGCTGGCGCGCGTTCCCGTCAAACACCAGTCCTGGCGCGGATTTCCGCGTCTTCGTAGAGCGGAGCTTGCTCCGCTGAGGTCGTCGCGCGGACGAGCCGAGCAAGCTCGGCTCTACCAGGGCAGGAAACTGGTGACGCCGGGGTTCGGGGTGGGTTCTGGTGTTGGCCGCACGATTACCGCGCGCCCCGGCGGGCAGGGCGCTCCTGCGGGAGATTCGCGCCGCCGGCAGGGTTGGACGAGGCGTTCTGCCCGGATTCGTCCCGCAATCCCGTTACTCCCGGTCATGCCCTCCAGACAGGACCGGAAGAGGACACGATCCATGCACCACGCCGTACCGATCCCGATGCGGCCAGGCCCGCGTCCTGGCCAGCCCGGCACCCGGGCCGGAGGCCCGCCATGACGCTGGCCCTCACCTTCGTGGCCGCGATCGCCGCAGCCAGCGCCACCCCGCCCCGGTTCTCCGGCGAGGCCTCGCTCTCGCCACCCGCGGCCCAGAGCGCCGATGCCCGCTTTCGCATCGAGGCCGATCTCATGCCAGGCGACCGCGCCCAGCACGGCGGCCGCTACGCCCTCGATGCCCGCCTCGATGCCAGTGCCCAGGCCAAGTCCTCCGCCGCCATCGATGCCTGTGGCGCGGTGGACGACAGCATCTTTCAAGACGGTTTCGAATAAGGGATCCCGACATGCGCCTTCATCGTCTCGCCTGCCTCATCGCCCTTGCCCTGGTCGGCAACGTCGCGCACGCAGCGCCCTGGACCTACCGCGGTTCGCTCTCCGACGGCGGCCAGCCCGCGAACGGCACCTACGACATCCGCCTCACCCTGCTCGATGCCAATGGCAAGCGCGCCGTGGTCGGGCCGATCACCTTCGCCGACGTGCCGGTCGAGAACGGCAGCTTCGCGCTCGACGTGGACTTCGGCGTGGACCTCTCCAACGCCTCGGCCATGAAACTCAGGACCGAGGTCGGCGAGCGCGGCGCGGGTTTCGTCGCGCTGGGCGAACCCAGCGCCTTCGATGCCAAGGCCACGCTCGCGGGCGTGTGCTGGGACACGCAGGGCAATGCCGGCACCAGCGCTTCCACCGACTTCCTCGGCACCACCGACAACCAGGCGCTCAACCTCCGCACGAATGGTGCACGACGGCTCCTGCTCGACACGAAGGACAACGTGGTGGGTGGATCAGCGGCCAATCTGGCCAACCCGAGCTTCATCTCCCAGACCGTTGGCGGGGGTGGTTCCGCAGCCATCAACTGCGGTCCGACCTCCGACCAACCCTGCCGCAACGCCGTCGGTGCCGATGGGACCACGATCTCCGGAGGGTTCGCGAACTCGGTATCGGGGCCGTATGGAACCGTGGGCGGTGGCGTATCGAACCAGGCGTCGGCCAACAGTGCAACCGTGGCGGGCGGCAAGGAGAACCGCGCGGCGCAGGACGGATCCACGATCGGCGGTGGTCGCGACAACACGGCGAACAATACCCACGCCACCATCGGCGGCGGACTGTCGAACTTCGCCGCGGGCATTTCGAGCACGATCGCCGGCGGCGAAAACGGCACCGCGAGCCTGGGCGGAGCCATCGGCGGCGGCGATACGAACACGGCCTTCGGCGCCTACTCGGCGATCGCGGGCGGGCGCCAGGGTGTCGCACGCGGCGATTACGCCGCCGTGCCGGGCGGGTTCCAGAATTGCGCGGGCGGCACGGCGTCGTTCGCGGCCGGCTTCAATGCCAAGGTGCGCGCACCGAACGGTCAGCTGGACACCACCTGCACGATCAGCTCCGGCGACGGCAACGGCGACGAGGGCACGTTCATGTGGTCCGACCGGAGCGACCTGGACAATGGCTTCGTCAGCACCGGACCGAACCAGTTCCTCGTCCGCGCCGCCGGAGGAGTCGGCATCAACGGCGCCCCGGTCGCGGACAATGTGGAGTTCACCCTCCTCAGCAGCAGCAACGGCACCGACGTGGCGAACGTGCACCTGCGCCAGAGGGCCTCGGGCGGCCCCGGCATCCTGTTCAGCGCCGCACAGGGCACGGCCGGCAACAACGACGCGAGCTTCTTCATCGACCACTACAACGGCAGCGCGCAGGCGCGACGCCTGGAACTCAATCGCGACGGCAGCGTCGTCATCCGCTCGAACATCACGCAGACCGCGTCGGGCGTGACCATGGCCGCGAACGGTGGCTCCTTTACCAGCCTCTCCGACCGCAACGTGAAGACCGCGATCGTTCCGGTCGACAGCGGATCCATCCTGGACAAGGTCATCGCGCTGCCGGTGAGCACCTGGAGCTACACCGCGCAGGGCGAAGGCGTGCGCCACATCGGCCCCATGGCGCAGGACTTCAAGGCCGCCTTCGAAGTCGGCGAGAGCGATACCGGCATCACCACCATCGACGCCGATGGTGTCGCGCTCGCGGCGATCCAGGGCTTGAACCGAAAGCTGGAAGCGGAGAACGCGGCGCTGCGCGACGGCCTCGCCGCGGTGCAGGCGCGATTGGAGGCGCTGGAGCAGCGGAATCGCTGAGCGCGATTCCGGCGCCGCGGGACGGACGCCGCATCACGCGATCATGATCGGCCCGGTCCGCATCGGGGGATTCGATCCACGCAGCGGCCCTGGCCACGCCATTCGCCCGCCCCGCCGGAAGGCGTGGAGCCCTTTGTAGGAGCGCGCTTCAGCGCGCGATCTTTTCTCCCGCCGAAAGACGTGG
>Ga0315912_10002455_pt1 | contig 19747 bp, 15 predicted proteins | sample VfabasoilMG_FD_204469 | JGI IMG/M metagenome (GOLD analysis project Ga0315912, IMG submission 204469) | Garden soil microbial communities collected in Santa Monica, California, United States - V. faba soil | ecosystem: Environmental > Terrestrial > Soil > Garden | place: USA: California...
ATCGCGGGGTCGTTGAAGAATTCATCAATGGCCTGCTCCAGCACGGCGCCTTCACACACCGTTGCATCCTTCATGATCGCGGCGCCGTCGTAGGCGCGGATGGACAGCAGGCGGTGCCGCAGCATCTGCGGCACTTCGTTCACCGCGGGGTTGGCAGTCTGCGCCGATTCACGGACGAAGATGGGACCGGCGGCCTGGTAGGGGGAATCGACGTCGTGGTGCCGGAACGGCAGCAGGATCACCTGCTCGCCCGGCTCGGCGTCTTCGAGGCTGACCCGGCAGGGATAACCGGGTTTCGCGTCCACGCGCATCCGGCGCGCGCCAAGCACCGCGAGTTCGCCGTCGGTCATGCCGAAGAGGTACGCGAACCGCTCGCGCGCCAGTGCCGTCACCCTGAACCCGTGCCGCATCGCCGTCTCCCGTGAAAAGGTACGTGCGCATGCTGGCACGACCGCCCGGAAGGCAATATCCGGATCTTGCTCCGGAATTGTTCTTACGACACGGAGACGGGATCGCCTGTCTTGACCGAGCCGCCGCGGACCACGGTGCAGTACACGCCGAGATTCTGATCCGCGTGCTTGACGATGCTGCGGAGGATGCTCGGGTCTTTCGGCACGTCCTTGCCCTGGTTGTGGATCGTGTTGGCGCAGCGCGGCGCCGGGCTGTACACGTTCAGTTCGACTTCACCGATGCGCACCGTCTTGCCGCTCCACGCGGCCTCGATCAGTCCCTTCTCCGTGCCGGTATCGACCAGGAAGTTGGGACGGAATCGCGGGAGCGCCCAGTCGGCACCGGGATTCAGTCCGCGCATGTGCGCCAGCGAGGCCGTGGTCAGCACGTGGATGGGTTGCACGTCGAAGTAGGTGCCGGGCGAGGCGATGTACTGCATCAGCTCCTGCGGAAACATGGTCATGTCGGGCAGCGGCTCGTCACCCTCGCGTCCGAACTGTCGCCTCAGTTCCGGCAGGTCCACCGGCAGGCGGCGGTAGTGTTCCTTGTTCTGCGGCGGCACGATGGGCCAGACCGAAACGTCGGTCTCCATCCATTCCGACAGCAGTTTCCCGGCGCGGGGATCGTCGGTGGAGAACTCGACGCCGGTCGGCGTCGTGATCCAGGCGACGGGCCAGGGTTCGGATCCGGGCTCGGTCTTGTAACGGGAAGTGCACTGCAGGAGCTTCGGCATCTGCCGGCCGCTCTGTATTTCGCCCGCCTTGTCGTCCCGTACCGCCCAGCCCCGGTCGCCGGCGACGCCCTTCGCGCCCACCTTGCAGGCCTTCAGTTGTTCGCCGCGCGTCGATTTCACCGGATAACGCCAGATTTCGCCGACTTTCCCGATCTGCTTCATTGCCACGCTCCCCCGTGATTTAGCTGTCGTACCGCCTGTTTCAACGAGTTTATAATGAATTTCCTCACCGGCCCATAACAATGACAAACGAAACCGCGGCCCCGAAGAAAATCGGCATCTGGATGTGCACGGCGCTGGTCATGGGCAACATGATCGGCTCGGGAATCTTCCTGCTGCCCGCGTCCCTCGCGCCGTTCGGCGGTATCAGCATCGTCGGCTGGCTGATCTCGGCGGCGGGCGCGGTCGTGCTGGCGCTCATCTTCGCGCGCCTCTCGGGCATCGTGCGCCAGGCGGGCGGTCCGTATGCGTTCACGCGTGCCAGTTTCGGCGAGTTCGCCGGTTTCCTGGTCGGCTGGAGTTACTGGATTTGCATCTGGACGACGACCGCCGCGATCACCACGGCGCTGATCAGCTACCTCTCGTTGTTCATCGGTGAGTTGAAGACCAGCAACGCGCTGTCGCTCGGCCTGTCGCTGGCCGTGCTCTGGGGACTGACCGCGGTCAACGTGCGCGGTGTCTACACGGCCGGCGTCGTTCAGCTGGTCACGACGATCCTGAAGGTCATTCCGCTGGTGCTGATTTCCGGGATCGGGTTGTTCTACGTCGATTTCGGGCACTTCACGCCGTTCAATGCCAGCGACCAGACGCCGCTCGCCGCGATCACGGCCACGGTTGCGCTCACGCTGTGGGCCTTCACCGGGCTCGAGTCGGGCAGCATTCCGGCCGATTACGTCGAGGATCCGCCGCGGACCATGGCCCGCGCCACGATCATCGGCACGTTTTCCACGGCTGTCATCTACATCCTCGGCACGGTCGCCGTGATGGGCATGATTCCCTCGTCCGTGCTGACGTTTTCCAACGCGCCGTTCGCGGACGCGGCGACCGCGATGTGGGGACATTGGGCCGGCATCGCGGTCGGAATCGCCGCGTGCATTTCCTGCTTCGGCGCGCTGAACGGCTGGGTGCTGCTCTCGGGCCAGATCCCGCTGGCCGCCGCGCGCGATCGGCTGTTCCCGGCGAATTTCGGCCGCATGTCGAAGAACGGCACGCCGGCCTGGGGTCTCATCGTGTCCAGCATCCTCGCCAGCATCCTGCTCTCCATGAAATACAGCGAGGGACTGGTCGAGCAGTTCACCTTTCTCATCCTGCTCGCGACGCTGAACACGCTGATTCCTTATGTCTTCTGCAGCCTCGCCGAGATCATGATGCAACTCCGCGATCCGGCGCGTAAGGGACGTCCGGAGACCGCGCTGATCATCCTGACGGCGCTTGGTTTCCTGTTTTCGCTCTGGGCCATCGGCGGCGCCGGCCAGGAGATTGTCTACTGGGGCTTCATGCTGCTGATGGCGGGTGTGCCGGTCTACGTCTGGATCCAGTGGAAGCGCCCGAGTCAGAACACGTAGTTGGTAGTTGGTAGATGGGGATTGGGGAAAGCAATCGCAGGGTTTCGTCTTTTCCCCATCCCCCATCTACCATATTCCATCTACCGCTTTTCAGACGGTAATCACGACCTTCCCGAAGTGTCTCCTGGCCGCGACGCGGCCGTCGCGGACCCTGCGTGAAACCTGAACATTTCGTGCCCGCTTGCGGACCACGCCGCGCGAGAACGGGGCACGATTGAATCCCGCACCGGGTTCCACGCGCGAAATCCCGTCGCAAAGCGAGAAGCAGTTCTCATCCCGCCTCCTGCATGGCCGGTACCCAGTGGCGGGAACATATCTTGCAGAATCAGCGGCATGGGCTTCGACGATTCACAGTTCGCCATACCGGCCGCTGCCAGAACACGCGTCGTATCGCCGCGCGTCGCCTCCGCGATCGATCCGTTTGCGCGCTGCCTCGAGACGCATGAGGACGGTGAATTGTCCGCGCGGCACGGCGATTACCGTCTGCAGACCGCACTCCAGCCGATCTACAGCTATGCGCATCGCCGCCCGGTCGGTTACGAGGGACTGGTACGTGCACGGGACCGAGCGGGCAACCCGGTCAGCCCGGCTGCGCTGCTCGATTCGGTCGCGTCCTTCGACGAGACGATTTTCCTGGATCGGCTGCTGCGCGCGCTGCACGTCGCCAACTTCAGCGCGCGCGGGATGCGCGATGCCTGGATCTTCCTCAACATCAATCCGCTGGTCGTGATCCACGGCCGCAAGCGCGGCGCGTTCTTCAGGGAGATGCTGCGGTACTTCGATCTGCCTCCGCACCTGGTCGCGGTCGAGATCACCGAGGCGGGCACGATGGAGGAGGAGGATCTCGAGTGCGCGGCCTCCTATTTCCGCGAGATCGGCTGCCTGATCGCCATCGACGATTTCGGCGCGGGCCATTCCAACTTCAACCGCATCTGGAAGCTGCGCCCGGACATCATCAAGCTGGATCGCGACATGATCCAGAAATCCGCGATCGATCCGAACACGGGCCGCAGTCTGGCGCGCATCGTGGGCCTGCTGCACGAGATCGGCGCGCTGGTCGTCGCCGAGGGCATCGAGACCGAACAGGAAGCACTCGCCGCCGTGAACGCGGACGTCGACCTGCTGCAGGGCTATTTCTTCGCGAGACCCGTGGTCGGTGCGCGGCCGACGGAAGATAGCGGCGAAGTCTTCGAGCGCCTGCAGCTCGGTTTCGGGCGGCACATGCACGAGGAGGACGCCGCGTTCAAGGCGTCGATGAAACCGTACCGCAGCTCGTTTGCGCACGTGTCCGAACTGGTGTCGGCCGGCGCCGCCCTGGCCGAGGCAACGCGCGTCATGATCCGCATGCCGAGCGTGCAGCGCTTTTTCCTGCTGGACGACACCGGCACGCAGATTGGCGCCAACCTGTCCGCGCCCGGGTGCCCGAACCAGCCCGACTCGCGGCACCTGCCCGTCAGCAATGCCCGCGGCGCGAACTGGATGCACCGGCCGTACTTCCGCCGGGCGGTCACGAATCCCGGCACGATCCAGATCACGCGGCCGTACCTCTCGATCGCGGACGCGCGCATGTGCCTGACGCTGTCGATGTGCGTGGAGACCGAGGGCGGCGCGCGCGTGCTGTGCTGCGACGTGGGGTATCCGCTGGAAAACCAGAGGACGTAGTCGGTAGATGGTAGATGGTAGATGGGGATTGGGGAGAACAATCACAGGGTGTTCGTTCTTCCCCATCTCCCATCTACCATATTCCATCTACCGCCTTTCAAAGTGTAATCACCACCTTCCCGAAATGCCCCTGCCCGCGATGATATTCGAAGGCCTCGCGCGCCTTCGCGAACGGGAACACCTTGTCGACGATCGGCTGGATGCCGTTGACCTCGATCGCGCGGTTCAGGTCCTCGAACATCGCGCGATTGCCGACGAAGATGCCGTGCAGGCTGGCGCCGCGCAGCATCAGGCCATGCGGATTGGTGTCGTTGCCGTGGGTCAGCACGCCGATCAGGCAGATGTTGCCGCGGAAGCCGACCGACTGGAACGACTTGGGCAGCGTGCCGGTGCCGCCGACTTCGACGATGTGATCGGCGCCGCGGCCGCCGGTGATCCGCATCACTTCCTTTTCCCAGTCGGGTGTCGTCTTGTAGTTGATCCCTTCGTCCGCGCCCGCTGCCTTCGCGCGCTTCAGTTTCTCGTCGCTCGATGAAGTGATGATCACGCGCGCGCCCGCCGCTTTGGCGATCTGGAGCGCGAGCATCGAAACGCCGCCGGTGCCGAGGCAGAGCACGCTGTCGCCGGCCTTCACCCTGGAGATCACGGCCAGTGCGTGCCAGGCCGTGACGCCGGCACAGGGCAGCGTCGAGGCTTCCTCATAAGACAGGTTCGCCGGGATTTTCACGGCGTCGCGTTCATTGAACAGCCGGAATTCCACCAAGGTGCCGTCGAGCGGCGAGCCAAGCGCCGGTCGTGCTTCCATGGATGGCGGGCCGTCCACCCAGTTCTCGAAGAACGTGCCGACGGCGCGATCGCCCTTCCTGAAGCGGGTGACGCCCGTCCCGATCGCGACGACTTCGCCGGCACCGTCGGAGAGGGGAATGGTGTCGCGCTGGAGCTTGCCGCCGAAATAGCGGCCGGTGACGATGGCCTGGTCGCGGTAGTTGAGCGAGCAGGCGTGGATGCGGACCAGGATCTGTCCGGGGCCCGGCTCGGGTTGCGGCCGGTCCACCTGCTTCAGGCTGTCGAGGTTCTCGCTGCCCGCCAGCAACACGTATGCTTTCATCGTTCTTCATGCCTCCGTTTCAGACCTTGGAACTGTAGCGCCGACATTGCGGCGATGCCAGCGGGCGGCAGGGGGTAGACGGGGCGGTCACAGGCTTCCTGTTCGTGTGCTGAACATGCCGTTGCAGGAGCGGCGTTTGGCCGACTCGCGGGTGCCGCGATTGCAATGACTGCACGCCGGGAGTACGTTTTGCCAACCGTGCGCGACGAAGAATTTCCGGTCCTCATTGCCGGCGGCAGCCTGGTCGGGCTGTCCACGGCGGTGCTGCTCGGCTGGCACGGGGTCCGCGCGCTCGTCGTCGAACGCCATCGCGGCACCGCCATCCATCCGCGCGCCGCCTATTTCAACCAGCGTACCTTCGAGATCTACCGCAGCGTCGGCCTCGAGCAGGAGATCTCGCGCCGCGCGCACGAGGAATTCCTCCAGGACGGCGCGATCATGGCCGTGGAGTCCCTCGCCGGGCGCGAACTGGCCTGGTTCGTGTCCAGCCTGAACGAGGGCGTCCGGGACGTGAGTCCCAGCATGCGGCACTACTGCACTCAGAACGTGCTGGAGCCCATCCTGCGCCGGTGCGCCGCTGAGAAGGGAGCGGAAATGCTTTTTGGCAGCGAGGTCGTGTCCTTCGAGACCGAAGGCGCGGGCGTATCCGCCCTGGTGCGGAACCTCGAGAACGGACAGGAGCATCGGGTGCGTGCCCGCTACCTGATCGGAGCAGACGGCAATCGCAGCCCGGTCCGCAAGCGGCTCGGCATCGGCATGCACGGCCGCGGAACCTTCTCCAACAGCGCCACGATCTATTTCCGCGCGGATATCCGTCCCGCGCTGCGGGACCGGCCGCTCAGCGTCATCTACGTGAACAACACCGCGCTCAAGGGATTCATGCGTTTCGAAGCGAATGGGCGTTCCGGGTTCCTCGCGGTGAACGTGGCCTACGGTCCCGACGGCAAACCGGCCGACGTGGAAGGCGCGGATGAGGCGCGCTGCGTGCAACTCGTTCGCGACGCCATCGGCGTGCCGGACCTGCGGGTGGAAATCGTGGTCGTGCAGCCGTGGAAGGCTGCGGCGGAGGTCGCGGATCGTTTCCGGGCGGGCAACGTGTTTCTAGCGGGTGACGCCGCGCACGTGATGCCGCCGACCGGCGGCTTCGGCGGCAACACCGGCGTGCACGACGCGCACAACCTGGCGTGGAAGATCGCCTACGTGCTGACGGGGAAAGCAGGAGCGGAGCTGCTCGATACCTACGATCTGGAGCGCCGGCCTCACGGCGCGTTCACGGTGGAACAGGCTTACACGCGCTACGTGAAGCGCACCGATCCGAGCCTCGGTGAGGTCGGCATCCAGGCGCAGGAGGACGATCTCCGGATCGAACTCGGTTCCCGCTACCGATCCGCGGCGATCTGCCCGGTGGAGCAGAACGGCGAAGGCGCGCACGCGCACCCGCGCGAGTCACGGGCGATGCCCGGCACGCGCGCACCGCACGTGGTTTTGAGGCGCGGCGGCACCGAAATCTCGACACTCGATCTGTTCGGCCGGAATTTCACGCTGCTCGCCGGACGCGATGGCGAGGCATGGTGCCGCGCCGCGCGGGCCGTGGCGCGGGAATTCAATCTCGAGCTCGACGTGTATCGCCCCGGCAGCGGCGATCTCGAGGATCCGGCGCGTGCTTTCGCCCCGGCCTACGGTATCGGGGAAAGCGGCGCCCTGCTGGTGCGTCCGGACGGTTTCGTCGCGTGGCGGAATCGGGAAGGGGTCGAGAACCCGCACCAGGCACTCGCGTATTCCTTGGAACACCTGCTGTGTCGAAAGCCTCTTCCGTCGCGGCACTCCGAAGCCGCGTGAAGGAAAGAAGACGTAGATGGTAGGTGGTAGATGGAATATGGGGAAAACAGGTCGCGTCGTTTCCCTTTGTAAATTTATTTGAGCGAACAGTCTCCGACGTCGATCGAGAATCAGCGTCAGTCGGCGGGCAGTAGGGAAAAAATAAATGGGGACCGGGTTTCCCCGATCCCCATCTACCATCTACCAACTACCGGTTCTTTTACGCAGTTGCCTTGCGCCAGCCGCCTTCCGAGTACGCGGTGCGCGCCACTTCCGAGTACGGCACCGGACTCACGATCGCGCGGATTTCGATCTGCACGTGGCTCTCGACCGTGGGCTTGGACGATCCGTCCTTCTCGCCCCAGACAAACGTGACTTCCGTGCCGGGCTCGGCGTGCTCGACGTCCACCATCGCCAGCGTCAGCATGCGCCGCTCGTTGGAACTGTAGCCGCACCAGGTCGAGACACCGATGGTCTTGCCGTTCTTCGTCACCTTGTCGTAGGGCAGGGTGGCGTAGACCGCGGACGGGAAGTCGAAGTACTTGGCGCGATCGCCCTTCTGGAACTGCGTGGCGAGCGCGTGCATCACGTCGTCGTTGTCGAGCGCCAGCGTGACCTTCTTCCTGCGCGGGTTCACGGCGATCTTCTCGAGTGCGGCGCGGCCGATGAACTCGTGATCGAACTTCACGAACGGGCCGTAGCCGAGATCGTAAGGCGTGAGGTAGTAATCCTCGATGTTGCTCGACTCGAGGCTGCCGCCGAGCGAAGCCATCGCCTCGAAGGAGTTGGCCGGCAGCCACTCCCGGTAGGCCTTGAGCTTCTCGCCGCTGTAGATCGCCGGCATGGGCGAGGGGATCCAGCCGGACTCCAGCGTGTTGGACGAATAGCAACGGGCGCCCGCCAGGCGCAGGCCGAGATCCTTCCCGGCGTCGGCGATCGCCATGCGCACTTCCTCGCCGTCGGCCCAGGGGCCGAACAGCTCGAAACCGGGTGCGCCGGCCATGCCGTGCCGCAGCGCGCGGACTTTCTTTCCGGCGATGGTGAACGTCGTCATGTTGAAGAATTTCGTGTCAGGCACCGGCTTGCCGGTGACCTTCTCCATAACCTTGAGCGCGTTCGGGCCCTGCACCTGGAAGCGATAGCACTTGCGGACGATCGGCCCCTGCCTTGCGGCGGCGCGCTCGTCGCGCTCGAACTTCACCTTGTAGCCGTCTTTCTCGGCGTGGTACTGCACCCAGTTGTGGACGGGCGGGCGGCCGACGAGGCTGAACAGGTCCTTGTCGAGATAGAAGAGGATGACGTCGCCGATCACGTAGCCGTCGTGGTTGCAGGGCACGAACTGCTTGGCCTTGTCGGGAACAAAGCCCTTGAACGTGTTGATGCCGAGCGCTTCGAGCAGCTTGAGTCCGTCCGGACCTTCCATGTACGTGTCGGTCATGTGGTAGGACTGGTTGAACAGCACGCAACCCACTCGCCAGGAACGCTGTTCATCGCGCCAGTTGGTGTATTCCGGAGGCACGACGGGATACACGTACGGGCCGGTCTGCGAATTGCGCAGGAGCTTGACGGCGCCCCCGGCGGCCTTCATCGCCTCTTCGAGGCTCTTGTGACTCATCTTTGCTTCCTCTCCCTCTGTCTGTCGGTGATCTTCCAATGCTGAAGTCTAGAAATTCGGGACCGCGTTGAAAAGGCGCGCGTCGTCGTTCGACATACGAACCGCCGGCGGGACCGTGTCCGGCGCGCGACGTCGGGCGCTTCGTCGATTCGGCGGCGGCTGGCGTCCCGCCGCCGGCCGTGCGCTATACTACTATCGAAAATAATTTCGGTATACGAAAAACTGCGACGGACCCGGAATTCAAGAATCCACGCGCTGTGCGACTTCACCGTGAAGCGCGAATGATTTTACAGAGGGGTTGACTCCCCCTTTACTTGGCGGGGGTATCTTCGAAAGGAGATACCCCCGTTGTTTTATCGGGGGTCAGTTTCTGATCGCCGCGGCGACGTCGCGGTGGATCTTGATGAGGGCGGGGATGGTCGCCGCCTTGCGGCGGCCCCAGCCGCACTCCGTGGCCACGCCGAAATCTCCCGGGTAATGCCGACGGAAGGCGGCAATGCGCTTCAGCGTGCCGTCCACGCCGTCGGTGTGGTGCACCAGTCCGATGTAGAGCTTGGTGCCGGGAGTCTTCAGGTTTTTCAGCGGCGCGAAGTAGGCGTCGTCCGCGCGGTCGCGCGGCACCGGCATCTGGATGTAGTCGAAGCGCCGCCCGGCGCGGGCCACGGCGATGTTGGCCATGCGCACGCAGTTGCCGAGGTCCTTCGGTTCGATCAGGTGCGAATGTTCGAGGTCGCCGTAGCAGAGGTGCATGCCGAGCTGCACCGCTTCCGGCACGCGGGGCGACAGCCGTTCGATGTAGCCGGCGAAGCGTTCCAGCGGATCGCCGTCGCACTTGAACGCCAGCGGCTCGCGACCGAGGCTGTCATTGCACTCCACCGCGAACACTTCCCAGCAGACGTCCCACTGCAGCGAGAGATCCGCGTGCGGCACGATCGTCAGGATCGTGTCCACGGTGCGCGCCAGCGCATCCTCCACGGCGCGCGTCATGATGCGGAAATCGCGCGCGGTACCGGTGCACCAGCGCGTGTAATCCTCGGGGAACGGCAGCGACACCTGGAACCGCGCGTCGCGCGCGATCACGCCTTCCTCGCGCAGCCGCCGGAACAGCGGCCAGGATTCGCGCACGAAGCCGGCGTAGGGCAGATCGCCGAAGCGGACTTCCTCAATCCCGTCCTGCACCCGGAAGCGCCACATCTCGTCCCAGCTGGTCGGTACCCAGTCCGGCAGGTCCTTGAATACGCTCTTCTCGGGGCGCGGCTTGGGTTTGTTCACGGGTATGACGCCGGGTGTCGGCTCGAACACGTGCGGCGCGCAGAACACCACCCACTTGTTGCGGTAGCCGGGTTCGCCGTCGCCGACGCCGGCCAGCAGGTGGCCGAGTTCGGGCCCGATCATGCGGAACACTTCTTCCGCGGTCTCGCCGGGCACGCTGCCCACCATCATCAGTGGTTTGTTCGCCAGTGATTTCGACATGGTTCTCTATTCCCCCGTGACAATCATATACGGTCCGGTCGCCGCTTCACCCGGCGCGAAGTTGGCGGGCGCGCGGTAGTTCACCGGCGGCAGGCTGCGGAGATACGCAACGATCGCGTGCGCGTCCGCTTCCGCGAGCCGGCTGCCGTACGCGGGCCACGGCATCGCGGGCGAGAGCATGCGCCCGTCCGGCCGGCGGCCGTGCCGGAAAGCTTCAAGGATCTGTTCGTCGGTCCAATTGCCGAGGCCGGTCTCCGGATCGGAGGTCAGGTTGGGCGGGAACACGGCGCCCGGTTTGCCGTCGGCGCCCGCGTAACCCAGTCCGACCTCGGAACCCGCGAGGTGGCGATCCTGCCGCCGCTGGCCGCGCAGGGCACCGGTCGTATGGCAGCCGCCGCACTCCATGATTATTACCAGGTATTCGCCGCGGGCCACCTCGTCCGCGGGTTCGGCGGCCCGGGCCGTGGCGCAGGCGGCCAGGAACAGGAAACCGGCGGTGATCCGGGACAGGCGCAAGCTCAGCGCCCGAATTCCGCGCGCAGGCGCCGCGCGGCTTCGCTCATCGCGTGCAGTTTGCCGAAAGCCACCTCGCGCGGCAGGTACTTCATGCCGCAGTCCGGGGCGAGCAGGATGCGGTCCGCATCGCAATGCTTCAGGGCACGGCGCACGCGGTCCACGACCATCTTCGGCGTTTCCACGGCCTTCGTGGACAGGTCGAGCACGCCGAGCAGGATCTGCTTGTCGGGCAGCGATCGCAGGATGCTGCAATCGAGCTTCGACTGCGCGGTCTCGATGGACACCTGCGTGCAGGGAATGTCCGCGAATTCCGGCAGGAACGAGTAGCCGGCCGGGCGCTTGTGGATCAGCGCGGCGTAGCCGAAGCAGATGTGCACGCAGGTCGTGCCGCGAATGCCCTTGAGCGCCCGGGTCAGTGCTTCCGCGCCGTATTCGCGCGCGGCCTCGGGCCGCGCCTGCATGTAGGGCTCGTCGATCTGCACCACGTCCGCGCCGGCCCGGAACAGTTCCGCGATCTCCGCGTTCAGCGCCTCGGCGTAGGCCAGCGCGCAGTCGCGGCCGTTCGGGTAGTAATCGTTCTGCGCCTGTTGCGACATGGTGAACGGGCCCGGCACCGTGATCTTGATCATCCGGTCCGTGTTCGCCTTCAGAAACTGCACGTCGGCGACGCTGATCGCCCGCCGGCGGCGGATCGGGCCCATGACGCGCGGCACCGGCACGGGTTCGCCGCTGCGGTCGAGCGCGGAGCCGGGATTGTCGATGTCGACGCCGTCCAGCGCCGTCGCGAAATGGTTGGAATAGCTCTCCCGCCGGATCTCGCCGTCGCTGATGATGTCCATGCCGGCGCGTTCCATGTCGAGGATGGCGAGGCGCGTGGCGTCGTTCTGCGCCTCCGCCAGGTACCGTTCCGGGACGCGCCACAGTTCCCGGGCCCGCACGCGCGGCGGGAACCGGCCCGCGAGCTTTTCGCGGTCGATCAGCCAGTCCGGCTGCGGCCAGCTGCCGACGACGGTGCAGGGAAACAGCAGCGCCGCCGGCGCGCGCTTCCGCGCCGCGGTTTTCCGGCGTGGCCGGCGGCTACTCGCTCTTCGCGCCGGCATCGGCTGCCTTGAGGTGCCACCATTCGCGCAACTGCCGGCACTTGCCGTCGGCGCTGAATTCGAGGACGAACACGCCGTTCAGCGACAGGTGGGCCTTCGTGGGTTCCACGTCGAACTCCGCGGTCCAGTGTGCGATCCCGGTGGTACCGGAGACGGCAATGACTTCGTAACCGAACTTCACGTTGCGCTGATCCTTGGTGACGCCCGCCCAGTAGGCGTGGATGCCCGCGTGGCCCTGGTGCGCCGGATCGTAGGGATTGTCCTGGTAGGTGGCGTCCGCGGTGAACAGCGTTACCGCCTGGTCGGCGTTGCGTGCTTCCCAGGCCGCGCCGTAGTTCTTCAGCCACGCATCGAGTTGTTCGCGGCTCAGCGGTTCCGCGGCGGCGGGGAGCGCCAGCAGGGCAAGGAGCAGACCGGGCAATCCGATTCTCACGGCGGCATTCATTTCTTCTTTCTCCTCTTGCTGCGCCTGGCCGGACGGCGTCCGGCGGACGGTTTGGCTTTTGCCTTCTTCCACAGCCGACGGCTGGCGATGTGCGCGCCCTCGACCATGGCGGCGAGCTTCATCCACGCGATCTCGGGTTCCACCGGCCCGAAGCCGGCGAACGTGCCGAAGCCGCAGTCGGTGCCGGCGATCACGCGCTCGCGCCCGACGATGCCGGCGAACTTCTCGATCCGTTCCGCGACCAGCAGCGGGTGTTCGACGTAGTTGGTTGTCGAACTGAGCACGCCCGGCACCAGGATCTTGTCCTCGGGCAGGCGGGCGTCCTGGAATACGCTCCACTCGTGCGCGTGCCGCGGGTTCGCGGCCTCGAACAGCAGCGCCTGGGCGCGAAGCTTCAGCACCACGGGCAGCAGCTGCTCCATCGGGACATCGTGGTGATGCGGGCCCTCGTAGTTGCCCCAGCAGAGGTGCACGCGCACGCGGTCCGCCGGGATGCCGCGCAGTGCCTCGTTGATGACCTCCACGTGCATCGCCGCGAGCTTCAGGAATTCCTTCACGGTCCGTTGCCGGTACATGGTGTGCCGGCCCATGCCGAGATCGGGCGCGTCGATCTGGAGCAGCACGCCGGCCGCGACGATCGTCTGGTACTCGATGCGCATGACCGCGGCCACGGCTTCGAGGTAGTCGTCCTGCGTCGGGTAATACTTGTTCGGCTGGAACAGGGCGATGACGCCGGGGGAGGCGGCATTCATGAAGCACTCGACCGGTTCAGACTGCTTCGCCGCTTCCCGCAGGTTCCGGAGGTCGGTGTCCAGCGGCTTCGTGTCCTTGATGCCGATCTTCCCGGTGCAGCAGGGGCGGGTGTACTGGGCGGTGGCGCCGCGATCGGCGAGCTTCTTCAGGAAGCCTGGGAAGTCGACGATGTCCTGTCCCGGCTGCCGCGGCGAATCGCCCGAGAATCCGGTAAGCCGCTCCTTTATATATGTCGCGTAGCTGATCTTGTTCATTTCGCCGTCGCTGACGGCGTCGATGCCGGTCTCGACCTGCCGGCGGACGACCTCGGAAACCGCCTCCGAAATGATGCGCCCGGCGGCTGCCGGATCCTTCAGTTCGCCGCGATCGCGCGCGAACAGCACGTCCGCGACGGCCGCCGGCCGCGGCAGACTACCGACGTGGGTGGTCAGGATGCGATCGCGGCTGGTCTTCACGGGCCTTCGAACCGTGGTCTCAGGTGACGGCGGATCCCGCCTCGGAGAAATCCACGAGCTTGTACTTGTAGGTCTCGCGGGGCAGCGTGCCGTACGGCACGAAGTTGATGCTGGTCGAGACCAGCAGGCGCGAGCGGATCTCGCCGCGCAGCCGCTCGCCGAGGCCGTCCGGCTCGCGTGCGAGGCCTTTGCCGAGCTCGACGACCACGGGCAGCGGCGGCTCCTGCGCCACGCCGCGCCGCTTCGGCTTGATCTGGAAGGTCTCGCCGACGTCCGGCGAGAACTCGTTCAGGATGCTGCGGATCGCCGTCGGGAACAGGTTGACGCCGCGGACGATCAGCATGTCGTCGGTGCGGCCGATGCAGCGGATGCGCGGACCGGTGCGTCCGGTGGGGTTCGGGTGCATGTTGACCACGACGTGATCGCGGCTGCGGAAGCGCAGCAGCGGCATGGCGTCGCGTGCCAGCGCCGTGTAGACGAGCTCGCCCTCGGCCTCGTGTTCCCACGGCAGCGACTGGCCGGTCTTCGGATCGATCAGTTCGGGGTGGACGTAGCCGCGCGCCGTGAAGTTCATGCCGTGGCCGTCCTCGTCCTCCGCCCATACCGACAGCGAAATGTCGCCGATGCCCATGGATTCGCGCAGCCGGCAGCCGAACGCGCTCTCGATGCGGCCGCGGATCATCGGATCGCCGCCGCCGGGTTCGCCCGCCGTGATCATGTTCTGGAGGCCCAGCCCGCGGGGCTCGATGCCGTGCTCGTGCAGCCAGTCGATGAGGTACAGGCCGTAGGACGGCGTGCAGCTGATGCCCGTGGCGCCGAGTTTCTGGATGGCAGTCACGAGCCGCTCGGTGTTACCGGTGCCGACCGGGATCACCGTGCAGCCGATCTTCTCGAAGCCGTAGTAGACCGCGCCGGCGACGAACGGCCCGGCGTTGAAGCCGACCGCGATGCGCTGCCCCTTGCGGAAGCCCGCGGCCGTGTAGCCGCGCGCGACGTTCGTCGCGTACATGTCGAGATCGTTCTGCGTCAGGCCGAGGTAGCAGGGCACGCCGGTGGTGCCGCTGGTGGAATAGATGCGGATCAGTTCGCCCGGATCGCAGGCGAGGTGCGCGCCGAACGGCGGGTCGTCGGCCTGCGTGCGTCTCAGTTCGTCCTTCTCGGTGAAGGGCAGTGCGGCGATGGCGTCCAGCGGGCCGATGTCCTTGCGCTCGCTGAAACCCGCGTCGCGCAGCTTGCGCCGGTAGAACTCGGATCGCCGGAACAGGTAGTCGATCTGTTTCTCGTACTGGGCCCGGTCCAGTTTGAACTGGTCGCGGGGATCGCGGGTCTCCGCTTCGCGGTCGAACATGGTTCCGGATGTCATCGGCGGATCGCGCTCGCGGCCCCTGGCGGGACCGCGGTGGCGTTCAATGCCCGCGCGGGCCGCCGTCAGCGGTACAGGTTGTTGGAGGTGTGATCGCCCGCCAGCCAGCGCTTCAGCACGGAGTGAGCGTCCTTCAGGCGATCCTTCGAGATCTTCTCGACGTCCCCGTGGTCGACCGTGAATTCCAGCAGCAGGCCGTTCGGATCCTCGACGTACAGCGACCGGCAATAGCCGTGCTCCAGCACGTACATGTCGGGTGCCTTGTAGCCCGCCTTCACGAGCCGCGAATGGATCGCGTCCTGCGTCTCGCGATCCGCCTTCAGCGCCACGTGATGAAACGGCGACTTCGGCATCTGCGGGCCGAACAGCTCCGCGTCCTCCTTCTTCGCGAACTGGAAGAAGGCGAGCGCGCTGCCGTCGCCCAGCGCGAAGAACGTGTGGCAGTAGGTCCGCATCGCGCCGAACAGTTCGTCCGACTCCGACCAGGACGCCACCAGCGGCAGGCCGATCAGGTCCTCGTAGAACCTGCGCGTCGCTTCCTGGTCATGCGTGACGTAGGCAGTGTGGTGCAGCCGCGAGGGCAGTTTGCCGGTATTCGCCATGACGTCTTGACTCCGCTCTCTCCGTGTCTGTTCAGAAACGATAGGTGAAATCGATGCCCCAGGTGCGCGGCTGGGCCTTGAACACGAAGTTGTTCGAGTAGCCCGGCGCCGGGAAGAACTGCGGTCCCGGCGACCACTCGGCATTGTATTCCTCGTCGGTCAGGTTCTTCGACCAGGCAGTGAGCGCCCAGTTCTCGCCCTCGACGCCGCCGCGGAGATCCAGCAGGTTCACCGGGTGCCGCGTGGTGAAGTTGTCCGGGTACCAGTAGGTCGGGCCGATGATCTGGTAGTCGGCGCGCAGGAACAGGCCCACGTCCGTGCCCTGGAACGTGCCGACGGAATGGCGCCACTGCGCCCCGACGTTGAAGGTGTACTCGGAAACGAGCGGTGCCTCGTTGCCGACGTCGGCCGGGTTCCGGCTGGACTCCTGGATTTCGCTGTCCGTGAGGCCGAAGGCCGCGTATGCCTCGAGGCCCTCGGTGATCAGCGCGGTGGCGTCGACCTCGAAGCCCATGTAGTCCACTTCCTCGAGGTTGCCGAGGTTCTGCGTGCTGGTGTTCGCATCGAACACGAAGAAGTAGGAGCCCTCGGCCATCGTCTTGTAGATGCTCGCGTTCAGGCTCACGCGGCCGTCGAGCCAGGTGGACTTGAAGCCGCCCTCGAAGGTATCCGCGGTTTCCTCGTCGAACAGGTCGTCGATGCCGGCGATGCCCGCCGAGCCGACGCCGGTCTGGTTGAAGCCGCCGCTGCGGAAGCCGCGGCTGTAGCTGGTGTAGAGGGAGAGGTTGTCCTGGAGCTTCCAGCGCAACGTGAACTTGGGCTGGAGCGCGTCCCAGGTGTGCTCGCGCTTCTGGCCTTCAACGGCATCCGGATCCACGAACGGATTGACGTGGAAGTCCAGGAAGGCCTGCGGAGTGTCCGTCCGGTTCTCGCGTGTGTCGTTGTCGTAGCGCAGCGCGGCGGAAGCTTCCAGCGTGTCGCTGATGTCATAGCTCACTTCGCCGAACACCGCCCAGGCGAAGTTGTCCTGCGTGTCCGCCAGGAACGTCCACTGCGGCGCGAACATCGGCAGCGGGTTCTTCTTCACGTTGCGCGTGCCTTCGAAGCAGTCGACGCCGGGGAAGGGACCGGTCTCGCTGCAGTCGAACACGTTGCCCGTGGAGATGAACCGGTCCGTGCCGATCATGTACGCGCCCGCGATCCAGCGGAAGCGCTGGTCGGACGGCGAGGTAAAGCGGAACTCCTGGCTGACGGCTTCGACGTCCAGCCACTGGTGCTGGGCCTGGTCCAGGCCGAAAAAGATGCCGAGCACCGATTCCACGTTCGGGAGGAAGTCGAACTGGTCGCCGGTCAGCAGTTCCTGCAGGCTGTCGTACGCCGTGATCGAGGTCGCGGTGCCGTAGTCCGTCTCGTAATCCATCTTCAGGGAGACGCCCCACATGTCGCGGTCGTTGGTGCCGTCGTTGTTGACGCGCACCGGCAGGCTGGTGTCGTTGGAATCACGGGTGATGTTGAAGTACAGAGCCTGCGTGTCGACCTGCGAGATGTAGAAGCGCAGGTCCGCCTTGAAGTCGTCGTTCGGCTCCCACAGCAGCTTGGCGCGGCCCGAAATATCCTCGAACGGATCCGCTTCCTCGTCGAGGTAGGGATTGTTGATGTGGCCGTCGGTGTTGAAATAGGAAAAGCTGGCGCTGCCCTTGAGCGTATCCGTGAGCGGCCCGCGCAGCCCGCCCCTCACCTTGAAGCCGGGACCGGATTCGTAACCGGCGGTAATGCTGCCTTCCATCTCGTCGGTCGGTTCCTTGGTCTGGATGATGATCGCGCCGCCGATGGCGTTGCGCCCGTAGAGCGCGCCCTGCGGCCCCTTCAGGACTTCGATGCTCTCGATGTCGTACAGCTCCTGGTTGAACTGCGAGGGGTTGGCCTGCAGCACGCCGTCGATCAGCACCGCCACCGAAGGTTCGCTGTTTCGCGCCTGCGAGATGCCGCGCACCGTGATGAAGGAAGTGCCCTGGTTCTGCGTCTGCACCATGGACATGTTCGGCGTCAGGCCGATGTAGTCCGACGGCCGCTCGATGCCGGCATCCTCGATGGTCTGCGCGTTGAACACGGTCACCGCGACCGGGACGTCCTGGAAGGATTCGTCGCGCTTTCTCGCGGTGACCACGATCTCTTCGAGGTCGCCGCCGGATTGGGCGAGCACGGGTGGGACGGCCAGACAGAAAAAGAAAGGAACAGCGAGCAGCCTTCTCGCGGCGTTCATTTTTATCTTCCCCCTTGGATGAACAACAACCGCTTGGATACTAGGTTTTTCGACTACCGAAGTCAATTTCGCTGGCCGAAAAACGCGGCGGAAACGCAACAAAAATGCGGCGCCGCGCGATCCTCAACGGCCGATCGAGTGCGCGAGGATCGGATACCGGCGCAATTCCTGTTCGATTCGCCGCGCCGCCTGTTGCAGCACCTCGAGGCGCGTGCCGATCATCTCAGCCTGCATGATGCGGGTCGTCGCCGTCGAGCAGTTGATGGCGGCGAGAATTTCCCCCGATTCGTCGAGGACCGGGACCGCCACGGACACGATGCCGTAGTCGAGCTCGTCCTGGATCGAGGCATAGCCCTCGCGTCGCACCCGCTTCAGGATCTGGCGGATGGCGGGGACCGAGGTCGTGGTCTTGTCGGTCAGCGCGCGGATGTTCGCGGTCTCGAAATAGCGTGCCAGGTACGCGTTGTCCTGCCAGGCGAGGAGCACGCGGCCGAGCGAGGTGGCGTAGGCGGGAAAGCGCGTGCCGACGCCGGCGGCGAGCCGCACCATGCGGTTCGTCGAGACGTGCACGAGATAAAGAATATCGTGTTGCGAGAGCACCGCGAGCGAGGAGCTGTCGCCGGTCCGGTCGCGGACGTCCTGGAGAAACGGGCGCACGACTTCCTCGAGGTTCATGGATTCGAGGTAGGCGGAGGCGAAGGCGATCACTTCCGGCCGCAGCAGGAACAGCTTGCCCTTCCTGCCGATGTAGCCGAGATGGATCAGCGTGTGCAGGCAGCGCCGCACGACCGCGGGACTGAGTTCCGTGACCGCCGCGACCTGGCTCAGTGTCATCTCGGGGCGCTCGCGCGTGAAGGCGCGCAGCACGGACAGGCCGCGGGCGAGCGAGTTGATGTATTCGCCGTCTTCGCGTGGGTTCTTCTGGACGGGCATCGGAGCGGTGCGCCGGGGTTCGGCCACAGTATAAAGAGAAAGCCCGGCGAACGGGGCGGGCGCCGCCCCGCGGGAATGCCTCAGGAGCGCTGCCCGCCGCCTTCCCGGTCTGAGGCCGGGGGGCCGGCATCGCCGGCGATCGACTGGAGTACTGCCGGCGGATCCGCGACCACGAGTTTCGGGCCCGGCGGCACCGGTGCGCGCACGGGTTCGGCCGCGAGCACGCTCTCGTCGCGCGCGTTCCAGGACGGATCGGGGATCTCGCCGAACACCTGCTTGAGCCGCCGGCCCCAGGTCGTGCGGATCATCCGGAAGTATTCGTTGTCCTGGTCGATGATCGAGAAACGCGTGACGCGCAGCGAGTCCGCCTCGTAGCACAGCAGGTCGAGCGGCAGTCCCACCGACAGGTTGCTGCGCAGCGTCGAATCCATCGAGATCAGCGCGCACTTGGCCGCCTCGTCCAGCGTCGTTGCCGGCGTGACCACGCGATCGAGTATCGGCTTGCCGTACTTGAGTTCGCCGATCTGGAAATAAAGATTCTGGTCGAGCGCCTCGATGAAGTTCCCGGCGGAGTAGATCTCGAACAGCCGGCAGCGCTCGCCGCGGATCTGGCCGCCGAGGATCAGCATGCAGTTGAACTCGATGCCGGCCTCCTTGAGATGCGCGCCGTCGCGCTCGTGGACCTTGCGCACGGCGCGGCCGACGGCGATCGCGGCCTCGTGCATCGTCGCGACGTTCCACAGGCTGGCATCGTCACCGTCCGGCTCGACCAGCAGTTGCCGCACCGACTGGGTGATGCCGAGGTTGCCGGCGCTGAGCAGCGCAATGACGCGCTCGCCCGGCCGCTCGAACACCGTCATCTTGCGGAAGCTGCCGATCTGATCGACGCCGGC
>Ga0315912_10002456_pt1 | contig 19740 bp, 17 predicted proteins | sample VfabasoilMG_FD_204469 | JGI IMG/M metagenome (GOLD analysis project Ga0315912, IMG submission 204469) | Garden soil microbial communities collected in Santa Monica, California, United States - V. faba soil | ecosystem: Environmental > Terrestrial > Soil > Garden | place: USA: California...
GCAAGCTTGTTCAACAGCGCCGAACGGTTACCACCAAACGCGAGCCGCTCCATCACCGGGTCATAAACCAGCGGATGCAAATCGGTCACGTCCGGCACTTCAATGGGACCAGGATTACGACGCCAACGTTCCACACGACGTTCTTCGGTGAACCCCATTTTCTCAAGAGCAGGCTTACCTTCCGGGCTTGCATCAAGCTTGATCCAACCAATGCCGCGATGCCGCAGCAGATCAATGGAATGCTCCAACAGCTTCTTCAGATGGCCGCCGCTACGGTGCTCCGGATGAGTCAGCACCATGCCCACCCAAGCCAGTTCCTTGCCATAGCTAACCGTCGTAACGGAGCTGACAATACGACCGTCTCGTTCAAAGCCAAGGCAGCCCTCGGGGGCAAGCTCCAGCAATCGGAGCCAGTCCTCAGCGGTTTGCATACATCCGGCATGTCGGCTCAATTCGAGCAGGCTCTCCAAATCGGAGGGCTTAAGTAGACGCAATTCACTCATATCGTAAACAGACAATAAGGTCGAGGTTCTCGGCTCAGCTTGCCGGAATTCAGGACTCTCCAACTAGGAATGGCAAGATTCAGTTTACCGCGAATGTTCCCCAGGGTGGCCACTCCCCCAGAACTTTCCCACCCCTCTACACGTATCTTACCCAAGAGGGAGACTCAAATGTTCTGCACACACTGCGGACTCGAACTACAAAACACGGACCGTTTCTGTTCCCAATGCGGTAAAGGAACCGGCACCACCCAAACCAACACCAACCAATCCGGCTACTACGCCCCGCGCCGCGTCTACCGCCTCATGTATGACAAGAAACTCGGCGGTGTCTGCTCCGGCCTCGCCAAAGCCTTTGACCTCGACGTCACCCTAACCCGCATCCTCGTCTTCTGCTTCGCCGTTTTCACCGGAGTCGGCGTCCTCGGCTATATCTTCGCCTGGATCTTCATGCCAAAAGACTACGGCGCAAACCGCCCCCAACAGTTCCACTACCAGCAACAGCCAACTTAAGGGGGGTCCGTTGCAGATGGTGACCACCGCATTCCTCCGCCAGCAACTCCTTTTCAATTGTCAAACAATTGAAAATAAACAAGTTAAAAGCAAAACATGCCGTTCCAAAACATGACAATTTTCGAGCATGATTTTTAGTCACAATCGCAAGACATTTATTTTATTTTTATAATCAATAACTTACGGAGAAGCGGCCGTTGGAACCGCCTCTCCGATTGGTACATTTAAATCGCGTGGGAGACCACACTCAACCGAAAGATTTAAAAGGAGATACCAATGTCATCGCCAGATTCATCTATACCAAAACGGCCAACAGGCCCCAGAACACCGGAAGGCAAAGCCCGTTCTTCCATGAACGCGCTCAAAGAAGGCTTCCGTTCTGCACACATCATCGTACCAGAAGGCTCCGAGCCAGCCTTCCAGGAACTTCTGGACCAACTCTACCGGGCCTTCCAGCCCCAAACCGACAACCCCGCCGAAGAGTTCTTCTTTGAGCGACTTGTAAAAGATGCCTGGAACATCGAACGCATCGAAAAGAAAATGGCCGAGATCTACGAAAAAACCGGCCACGACCCCCTCGCCGAGGATTGGAATAGCGATCAATCCGACCGTCTCGAAAGAATCAAGGCCAGAACCGAAGGCAGCTTCCGGGCCAACATCCGCGAACTCCGAAATCTCCAAAGCAACCGAGTCCTCCAAGAGATGCTACCTGAGCCCCTAGGCCCCGGAACGCTCCCAAGACTGGCAAAACCCAACACAATCCTGCATTTTGCCAAACGAACTCTCAAAGGCTTCGAAGATCTCTCCATCAAGTGCGTCGTACACCGCGCAAACAAGCCGGAGACCAAGCCAAGAGGCCAAGTCTAGCCCCAAGACGCAGCACGGAGACAACCAAAATGCTCGAACACACCAAACATACGCTCGTAGTGTGCCTGCTAGCCGCCGCGCAGCAGCCATCGCTCGCCCAGACCCCGCACACCGTCTCTCTGCGCGAGCTCCGCATGCCCCAGAAAGCCGTCGAAGCTTTCTACCAGGCCCAAGCCTTCGCCGCCCAGGGCAACATCGCCAAAGCCATCGAGAAATACAAAACAGCCACCCGCCTCAACCCCGATTACTGGGAAGCCTTCGCGGCCGTCGGTGGCTGCTACACCGCAACCGGCAAGCCCCGCGAAGCGCTGGAAGCCTACGAAAAAGCCGCCGAACTCGGCCCCCTCAACGCTGATAACCAAACGAACCTCGCCGTCGGCTACCTTCTCAACGGCAACTACAAAGACGCGGAAAGAGCTGTCCAACAAGCACTCCGGCTCGACACCAAGTTCCACCGCGCACACTACCTCCTCGGCTGGATCATGGTCGTCACCGGAAGGCCCTCAGAAGCAGTGGCACACCTCGCCGCCGCCTCACCAGTTCAATAAAGCTTCGGCCTCGCGCGCAATGTCATCAATCTGAGGCAGGATATGATCTTCCAATACCGGGCTATAGCCAACCCAGGTATCCAACGCGCCAACACGCCGTACCGGTGCGTCCAAATTGCCAAACAACTCGGAACTGATCCGAGCCGCAATCTCGGCCCCGTAGCCGAACGACACACAGTCCTCATGCACAATCAACGCGCGGTTGGTCTTACGAACCGAAGCCGCAATCGTCTCCCAGTCATACGGGGCCAGCGTCCGCAGATCAATCAGGTCAATCGTCCAATCGTGATTCTGTTGCTCCAGCCGCAGCACCGCCTGCAACGCCTTCTGAACCGTCGCGCCGTAAGTGATAATCGAAAGCTTGGTGCCGGACTTAACCACGCGCGCCTTGCCAAACGGAATCATATACTCCTGCCCCGGATGCGGCGACCGGTTATAAGCCTCGCGATAAAGTTTCTTGTGTTCCAGAAACAGTACCGGATCGTCGCAGCGGATAGCCGTCCGCAGCAAGCCGCAAGCATCAGAGGCATTCGACGGCATGACAATCCGCAGCCCTGGAATATGCGTAAACAGGACCTCGCCGCATTGGCTGTGATAAATCGCACCGCCAGTGAGATAGCCGCCAATCGGAACACGCAGGACCAGCGGACACGAAAAGCCGTTGTTGCTGCGCCAGCGCAGTGTGGCCAGCTCATCACGGATCTGCATCATCGCCGGCCAGATGTAATCGAAAAATTGAATCTCGGCAACGGGCTTCAAACCGCGCGTAGCCATGCCGATAGCACGCCCGACAATGGCGGCTTCGGCAATCGGCGTGTTAAAACAGCGCGTAGGTCCGAAGCGCTTTTGCAGTCCGTGGGTGGCTTTGAAGACGCCGCCCTTGGGGTCGGCAACGTCTTCACCAAAGACGACAACACGCTCATCGCGGGTCATCTCTTCTTCCAGGGTACGGTTGATCGTGTCCACCATCGTGCGCGGCTCGCCAAAGAAATGCGGCTTCGTATCAGCGGCGAGAGTCTTGTCAGAGTAGAGATGCCGCAAGGCAGAATCGATAGCAGGAGGCGGAGCACGCAAGGCCTTATCAGCAGCGACTTGGATCTCCTGATCGGCTTCATGAATCAGCAACTGCATTCCGTGGCGATCCAGTACGCCTTCCGGAAAGTGCATGAGACAATCGCGGCCAGCCTCGTCAGCCCGCTCTTCAACGGACTTGTATTGCGTCTCATCATCGGACAAAGAGTGCGAGTAGGGCCGCGTAACCAAGGCATGCACCAACACAGGCCCATGACCGGTGCGGCACAGCGCAGCCGCCTGCGACATGACTTCATGCGAAGCAAGCAGGTTGGTGCCGTCCACCTCAAGGACAGTGAGGCCCGGAAAACCGGAGACAAGCCGGGCAATGTTGCCCCCGGCAGTTTGCTGTGCAACCGGAACCGAGATGGCGTAATGGTTGTCCTCAATCAGGTACAACACCGGCAGCCGTCCAAGACACGCGGCGTTGAGCGATTCCCAGAACTCGCCCTCACTGGTAGCACCGTCGCCCGAGCACACCAGCGTGATCTCATCAGAGGCGGGATCAAGCAAACGGCAAGCTTCAGCGCACCCGACAGCCTGCAGAAACTGAGTACCGGTAGGCGAAGACGCACTGACAATACGCAGCGCGGGCGAGCCCCAGTGCGAAGGCATTTGACGTCCGCCCGAAGCAGGATCGGCACTAGCCCCGACAGCCTGCAACAGCATGTCCAAAGGAGTAACGCCAAGCATCAGGCACAAAGCCCGATCCCGATAGTAAGGGTAGACCCAGTCATGGCCTGGGCGAAGCACAAGCCCCGCAGCAGCCTGAATCGCCTCGTGCCCGGCACCGCTGATTTGAAAGTAGACGCGGTTCTGACGCTTCAGGAGAATCTCCCGATCGTCCAGCTTCCGCGACATGTACATCGCGCGGTAGGCCCGAACCAGGTCTGCGGTGATCAACGCGGTGTGTGAATCTCGATGTAGTCGAGTCCCGCGGCTTCCTGAGCATTGCTCACGCCGTGGACCTTAACGACATCGCCGGGTTTAAGCACCACACCGTTAATCCGGCGGCGCGTAGAAGAATGACCATCGGGCCGAGTGCCCGGAGTTGTATTAGCGGCCTTCCACTCGTCGATTTTCCGATCGCCGACAAAGGCCTGATAAGTAGAGACGCCGTTGATCTGATCGAAATATTGAACGTCCACCTGGAACGTTCCAGCCGCGCCTTTATAGGCAAAGCTGGCGCTGCATTCCTTGGGAGCGGGTCCGCTGCAGGCGATACCTTTCTCACCGGAGCCGGTTTCCCACGGCACGATATTGATGACCTGGTAACCTTCCAGGTTCATCGCTTCGGCCTCAGTACGTCCGGGATAGTTGCCGGCGCGGCCCAGCTTGTCCTTGATACCGGAGGTCTTTAAGAACCAGGAGTTAATAGAGTCGCGCCAAACCTGAGCGTGGCCATCCTGGTATTCCAGGCGCGCCAGCACTTCATTGTAACGCTGGTCATCGATCTTGCCCTTCAAGGTCCGCCACTGCTTCACAAAGCCGGTGACCTCGGCTGCGCCCTGGTAGTGCGTGTCGTAGATATGTTGGATAACAGTCTTGCCCGACTTCAGGACATGCGTGTAAGGCACGTGGTGCATCCACAGCAGCAGTTCATCGGGGCAAGTCTGGATGGACTCGAAGATCTTGGCAACTGCCGGACGATATTGTCCAATGTAGCCGGTGCCTGTAGCGACGGTGCGGTTCATGCCCATGCCTTTTTCATCGGCGCGGTGCCACTGTCCCCAGCCGTTGCGCTCAGAGGATTCGACAGCCGGACCGTAGTGATTACCGGCAATAGCAGTGAGTGTCTGTGCGCCAAGCGGGCCGGTGTAACGCTCAAACGTCAGCCACGACTTGAGCTGCATATCGCCGATCGTGGCGACGACAGCGGGGTCGTGGTTGTAGGTGAGCTTGGTCCACTCATCGATGATCTGTTTCGAAGTAAGGTCGGGGTTCCAGGCCAGACGACCATAGCCGTAAAGATTGGCTTGCGAGAGATGATGACCCAGCCAGTTATCATCAAGGCCAACGTTGGAGACGCCGACATAGCCGCTGTTGGGGCGGTTGAAGACTTTGCCGGAGACGAGCGCTTTAACAGGAGTGCCTGGACCCTTGGCATGCATATCGAAGTCGAGCGCGTACTTCCACATGGGTACCAGATAGACCATGTGATGGCCTTGACCGAAGTACTCTTGCGTGATCTGAAGCTCGACGGCCATGCTGGTTTTCTCCAGCGCGCCGAAAAGCGGAGATGCCGGTTCACGCACCTGGAAGTCGATAGGGCCGTGTTTGATCTGGATGATGACGTTGTCCTCGAACTTGCCGTCGAGCGAGGCGAAGTTGTCATAGGAAGCGCGGGCGCGGTCGTTCTTAAGGTCGCGCCAGTCCATGCGGTTGTTGTAGACAAAGCCGCGATAGAAGAGCACGCCGCCATGAGCGATCAGCGGACGGGCAATGACGTTCGCCGCGTCGGCGTGTGTGCGGTTGTAGGCGGAGGGTCCAATGCGGCCTTCCGAATCGGCTTTGAGAACGAAGCCGCCGAAGTCGGGGATCACCTTGTAGATCTCATCGGCCTTGTTCTTCCAGAAGGCAGCAACGCCGGGGTCCAGCGGATCGAACGTAGTGAGGCCGCCGACTTTCTGAGGGCTGCCGAAGTCAACGGACAGGGAAGTCTTAACGCCCCAGGCGCGGAACACCTCGGCGATGCGGGCCACTTGCGGCAGGAACTCGGTGGTGATGGCGCGGATGTCGGCGTTCACGTTATTGATGTTGCAGCCGTTGATGCCGAGCGAGGCGAGCATGCGGGCATAGTCGCGGACACGGCTCAGATCCTGACGGACATTGGTCGCGTCGAAGAAGATAGAACGTCCGCCGTAGCCGCGTTCAATGGTGCCGTTGAGGTTGTTCCACTCATCCACCCAGCGCACTGGGGCCGAGGGCTCCTGCGTTTCTTTGAGCGTGGCAAGGGGCTCCCAAAGGGCGATTTTGCGAAGCAGCGCAAAGGTCCCGTAGAGCACACCGCGCTCGTTAGCGCCAGCAACGACAAGGTGAGTGCGGACCCGCGTCAGATGATAGCCATCTTCTTTAAGAGTCGCAGGCAGCACAGCGCCAGGCAGTGCCTTCTTCACTTCGGCAAGAGTGCCGAGGACGATAGCACCGGTCGCGGGAATAGTGGCTTCGGGCTTGAGCGTCTTGCCCAACATGCCCGTCAAGCCTCGAACTAATTCTTCGTTCGAGCTGGCAAGCACCGGGCCGGTACCAAGCACGGTGACCGAGCCGGGCAGTGTGGCGAAGCGCGCCTTGGCGGCAGCGTTGGTGATCGCCGGGTAGCGGAGCCAGGCTTCGTTACCGGTTTCCGCCCAGAGCATCGGGGCGAGTAGAAGGGACAGCAAAATGCGTTGCATAACCCTTAGAAGATAACGCGTGGCGGACCGCGATTGCAATGGGGAGAGCGCCCGGCGTGTCGCTATGGATGCATATTGTTTGAGCTAAGGACTTTTTCGCGATCATGAGCGCCTGCTCCGCTGCTTCGGCAGGATTGTCGATGAGAGCGCCGGGCAACTTGCGGGACCGCAGCGTACCGTCAGGCTCATAACGACGGTCGGCGAAGGCTTCGGCGATGGTTTCGAAACCTTCCTCACGGAAGGCATCGAGCATGACAGAGCCTGCCAGTCCGACAAGGGCCACGCTGCGAGAGAGACGCGCAACGCCGCGAGCAATGGCCTTGGCAAGTGCCGGGTCTTTCGCGGCTTGGTTGTAGAGAGCGCCGTGTGGTTTGACGTGCGTGAGTTCGGTGGCAAGAGCGCGGCACTGTTCGTAGACGGCGCACTCCACCTCGTCAAGAGGCAAGTGCATCTCAGAGCGGCCAAAGTTTTCGCGGTCTGGAAACGATGGATGTGCGCCGACGCGGAGTCCGTAGCGGCGGGCCAGTTCGACAGTGGCTTGCATGGAGGCCTCGTCACCGGTATGACCTCCGCAGGCGATGTTGACAGAGGTCACGTAAGGCATGAGTGCTTCTTCACCGAGAACGCCTTCGCCCATGTCGCAGTTGATATCGATCATAGGAGCCGCTCCTGGCGTTCTTTAAGAAGCCGGATGGCAGTGGCATGTTCGACCAGTTCGAAGCGGACCTCTTCGCGAGGCCGAAGCTGTCCGATGCTCGGCAGGTCGGCAGAGATGATGTTCGCGATTTTCGGGTAGCCCCCGGTGGTTTGCTGTTCGACAAACAGGATGATGGGTTGTCCGGACGGAGGCAGTTGAATGGCACCGAGCGGCACACCTTCGGTCAACATGTTGGCGAGGTTCGGAGCGGCGAGCGTAGGTCCGCTGAGGCGCAGGCCCATGCGGTTAGAGTCATCTGTGACCTGATAGGGATAAGAGCAAAGCTGCTTCAATCCCGCGGCCTGAGGACCAGCGGTAATGCGCAGTGTCTTTCGAAAAGACAGGTCGCGCGGAACGGGGAAGTTGCGGATGAGTCCGGCGGGTTTGCCGATGCGGAGTTCGTCGCCTTTGCGGAGTGCGCGGCCTAGGCCGCTTACGACGTGTGTAGAAGCACTGCCCATGATGAGAGGCACGTCGAAGCCGCCTTGCACGCAGAGGTAGCAGCGGGCGTGTTGGGGCAGCGGCCCAACGTTGAGAGTGACGCCGGGTTCTATCTCGATGGGCGTCCACATGGTCTGAGCACAGTCGGCACCGGTGAGCGCGACAACAGCGCCGTTGGGGAACAGGAACGTGCCGCCGGTGAGAGTCATCTCAAGTGCAGCAGCCCCTTCGGGGTTGCCGAGGATACGGTTGCCGAGTCGGAGAGAAATAGGGTCAGCGGCACCTGATGGGGAGACCCCCACCAGTCCATAGCCCGGGCGGCCGAGATCCTGGACGGTGGTGAACATGCCGGGCGCAAGTACGCGGAGATAGCTCATTCAGGAATGAACCTCACCTGGTCGCCGATGCTTAGCAGTGACATGGGGTCGCGGTTGGGATCGAACATGGTGAGCGAGGTCCGTCCGATGAGGTTCCAACCTCCGGGTGTCGAGAGTGGATAGATGCCGGTCTGAAAGCCTGCGATACCGACCGATCCAGCAGGTACGGATTTGCGCGGCACGGCGAGGCGAGGTGTTGCCAGCTCTTCCGGCAGGCCAGTGAGATAGCCGAAGCCTGGCGAGAAGCCAAGGAAGGCAACCGTGTAGAGCGGTTGCGCATGGAGTTGGATGACCTCCCACTCGGTGAGTCCGCAGCCCTTGGCAAGTTGCGCGAGGTCGGGTCCGTTATCGCCTCCATAGCGGACGGGGATTTCGATAAGAGCGCCGTCGTCGATGGGCGGAGGCAGGCTTTTGATGACGGAAGCGAGACGGGCCGAGAGCGCAGCCATGTCGATGATGAGCGGGTCGTACTCAATCAGGATGGAAGCATAGGCAGGGTGCAGATCGATGACGCCTTCGATGGCGGCGTAGTGAATGCTGCATGCCAGATAGGGAATGTGTTGGCGATCTTCCGGCGGAAAATCAAGCAGCAGTGTCCGGTCACTAGAGTAGCGCGAAAGCATGTCGTATCCTATAGTTTCGCACCTCATTATGAGTTCCTATGAAGTTGGGCTGTATGTGTTCATGCTTTCCGCCTTCCTTGGCTTCGAGCTGATCAAGAGAGTTTCGCCGCTCCTGCACACGCCGCTGATGTCGTTAACCAACGCGATCTCGGCGATCTCGGTTGTGGGCGCGATCCTGATTACCGGCAGCGAGCATGCCACGGTGGTTACCAAGGTGTTGGGATTTATCGCTGTCACCGCGTCGACTATCAATCTGGTGAGCGGCTACCTGATTACGGATCGAATGCTGAAGATGTTTAAGAAGAAAGAGCCGGTCAAGTAAATGAGTCTGGCACTGCTCTCTCTGTTTTATCTGTTGGCTGCGGCCAGCTTCATCTTGGCGTTGAAGTGGATGGGCTCGCCTGCGACGGCGCGGCGCGGCGTGATTGTCGGTGAGGTCGGCATGTTGCTGGCCGTTGTCGGTACGCTGCTGCGGGCTGAGGTTGTCGAGTACCACTGGATTGTCCTGGCGTTTTTGGTGGGGTCGGCGATTGGCGCGCCTTTGGCGTACTTGATGCCAATGACCGCAGTGCCGCAACGCACCGCGTTGTCGCATGCATTCGGCGCGTTGGCAGCAGCGCTGATCGGGACGGCGGAGTATTATCAGCACGCGCCGGATGGCTTTAAGATGGCGGCGCTGGTGTTGGAAGTGCTACTGGGACTGCTGACATTCACAGCAAGCTTGATGGCCTTTGGAAAGTTGCAGGAGATCCTGCCGACGCGGCCGCTGACTTACAAGGGACAGAACATCGTCAACTTGAGCGTGCTGGCGGGAGCGATTGTCTCCGGCATCGCGCTGGCGATTTCGCCGGAGCAGACCTGGTTGTTTCCGATCTTTGCCGTGTTGTCGTTGATGTTTGGTGTGATGTTAATCATCCCGATTGGCGGCGCGGACATGCCAACGGTGATTGCATTGCTGAATTCGTATGCGGGGCTCTCGGCGGCGGCGATGGGGTTTGCGTTCGATAACAAGCTGTTGATTATCGCCGGTGCGTTGGATGGTTCTTCGGGGTTCATTCTGTCGATCATCATGTGCAAAGCGATGAACCGGTCATTCACGAACGTGCTGTTCGGGGCGTTTGGACAAGTGCAGACTGCGGTTACGGGGAAGGCTGAGGAACGGCCAGTGCGGTCGGCGGGGCCGGAAGAGGCTGCGGAGATACTGGCTGCGGCGCGTTCCGTGATTATCATTCCGGGTTACGGAATGGCTGTGGCGCAGGCACAGCACAAGGTTCGTGAATTGACCGATGCGCTAGTGAAGCGCGACGTGGATGTGAAGTTCGCCATTCATCCAGTGGCGGGTCGCATGCCTGGACACATGAACGTGTTGCTGGCGGAAGCGGATATTTCATATGACCGTATGGTGGAGATGGAAGAGATCAATCCGGAGTTCAAGACGTGCGATGTGGCGTTGGTGATTGGTGCTAATGACGTGGTGAATCCGGCGGCGATGAATGATCCGACGAGTCCGATTGCGGGCATGCCGATACTGGAAGCCTTCCGCGCACACACGATCATGGTGATCAAGCGCGGGATGAGTCCGGGGTTTGCGGGTATTGAGAATGAGCTTTACTACAGCGATAAGACGCTGATGTTGTTTGGCGATGCGAAGTCGTTTGTCGGTTCGATTGTGAAGGAGCTTGGTTCCGGCGGCGGACACTAAATCATGAGATGTACTTGCGGCGCGCAGTTACTGCCCGATTCGTTGTTTTGTCATAAGTGCGGCAAGCCGCAACGGGATCTTGGTCCGGTAGAGCCGGAGCCTGTCGTCGTAGCGGAGATAGCACCGCCGCCTCCGCTACCGCCGCCGGGGATCAGTTTTCGGAATAAGCTTGCGGTGCGGACCGGGCTGTTGTGCGCGGGGTTGGCCGTGCTCTTGATCCAGTTGGTGCCTTCACCGTTGCTGGGGATGATATGGATGTTCTTCTGGTTGACGGTGGCTGGTTTTGTCGCGGTCTATTTGTATCACAGAAGGTCGGGACAGTTTCTGACGGTACGAAGCGGTGCCCACTTAGGTTGGATCACGGGAGTGTTTTGCGCGCTGATATTTTTGGTCTTCATTGCCTTAGCCGCGCTGGACACCAATGTGATTGCGAAGATGACCGAGCAGGTTCGCCAGCAGGTGGCCGAGCAAGGCAAGAGTGGGCCGGATGTGGAAGCAGCATTGAAGTTTCTGGAGAGTCCTGGCGGCATTACCACGATGATTGTTGGATCCATGCTGGTACTGTTTGTCTTTGTTGGCGGATTACCAATGCTAGGCGGAGCGATTTGCGCGAAAGTCCTGGAAAAGGACTAAAGCTACAATAGAAGTTTGATTCTTACAGTCACTCCTAATCCTTCGATTGATAAAACGATCCTGGCGGACCGGCTGGCGTTTGAGGACCGTTCGTACATACGGTCGACGCAAGAGGCGGCAGGCGGCCGTGGTTTGAACACGAGCGGCGTGCTGCATGCGTTCGGCGCGGATACGCTTGCGATCTTTCCGGCTGGCGGGGAATCCGGCAAAAAACTGGAAAGCCACTTGAGCCGCTACGGGTACAAGTTCGAGATTGTACCGGTGTCGCAGAATGTCCGGACGAATCTGATTCTCACCGATGAGCAGGGCTTGACGGTGAAGCTGAACGAGCGCGGTCCGGTGATCAGCGAGGAAGAGTTGGAGCGGCTGGAGACGGTTGTGGAAGCGCACACACCGAAGTCCTCCTGGCTGCTGTTGTGTGGGAGTTTGCCGCAAGGTGTGACGCCGGAGTTTCTACGGCGATTGATTCGTGTCGCAAAAAAGGCAGGTGTCAAGACGCTGCTGGATACGGACTCCGACGCAATGCAGGAAGCATTGCTGGAAGGGCCAACAGTGGTGACGCCAAACCAGCACGAGGCGGCGCGGTTGTTGAACAAGGCGCTGATTACGAAGCAGCACCTGAGGTCGGCGGCATTGCGGTTGTTGGACTTGGGTGCAGAGTCGGTTGTGTTGTCGTTAGGAAGCCGTGGAGCGATGGGTGCAAGGAACGGGAAGGTTGTAGAAGCAACACCACCGAGGATAGAAGCCATCTCGCCGATCGGTGCAGGTGACGCCTTGAACGCGGCATACGTCTGGTCCATGCGGCAGGACGATAAGTTCGAGAACGCAGTGCGCTGGGGAGTGGCGGCAGGAACGGCATCGACAATGCTGCCGGGAATGACATTCGCAGGTCTAGAGCAAACGCGAGAGATTTACGCGAAGGTGGAAGTGAAAGAGATCCGAGGTTAGTCGTTCCTGTGGGGATTGGTATACTTAATATACCAATGTGAGATTCGAATTCGATCAACGCAAGTCCGATGTAAATCGGATGAAGCATGGGATTGACTTTAGCAACGCGCAGGCGATTTGGTTGGATGTGAATCGACTGGAGATACCGGCGCGTAGCGTTACGGAAGCGCGCTATCAGGTGATTGGCCGGTTAAGGGGTGGCCTTTGGTCCGCATTTGTCACCTATCGCGGAGATGCAGTCCGGATTATTTCCGTACGTCGCGCACGCCAGGAGGAGAAGGTGGCCTATGACGCCGACTAAGCGAACAGCAACTCAGCTTGACAAGCTGCATGACAGCGGGAAGGACATGACTCCCTATCTCGATCTCAAGAAGGCCACACGGCCAGGACGAAGCGTACAACGAGTCAACGTCGATTTTCCTGTGGATCTTCTTCGGGCGATTGATCTCGAAGCGCGACGAATCGGCGTCACGAGACAGGCCTTTATCAAGCTGCGGTTAGCCGATACGTTGCCCTTGTGATGGGGTGGGACATCGAAAAAACGTAGTATACTTGCGCCCATGGGTACACGATTTTGCGGTAGTTGCGGTGTGGCCTTGGCTGCTGGCGAGAAGTTTTGTGGGGATTGTGGGGCTGCGGCTCCGCCTCCGGCGGCGGCTCCTCGTTCTGCTCCGACGCCTCCGGTGATGCCTCCTCCGGTTCCGGTTGCTCATGCTAGACCGAAGGCTGGGATGGGTGTTGGTGCGTTCGCTGTGTTGGGCGTTTTTTTGGTGGCTGGATTGGGCGCGGCTGGGTGGTTTGGGTATCAGCGTTACCTGGAATCCAGTGTGGCCGAGACTCCTCAGGAATCGGTGGCTAGTGCTGTTCCGCCGACAGTGCCTATGGTTGAGACTGTGATTCCGCCAAGCCGACCTCGTGAGGTGCAACCGGAAATTTACGTAACTCCGGTTCCGGTTCCGACGCCTACGGCAAGCGTGGCACCGCCGATACCTCCGAGTATGTTGCCTCCGTCTTTGCAAAAGACCGAGCCGCCGCCGACTCCTGCGGAAGTCACGGTATCGAATCCGCCGCAGGTCTTCATGCCGACACCGCCTACGGGCGCGACGCAGACTTCTGTCTCGCGCATGCCTGTCAAGCCGGTGTATCAGGGTCCGATGTCGGGGGTGATTAATTGGTCTGGTTCTTTGGAGAAGGGCGGCACGGTGACGATTGATGGCGATGCTGCTACGTCAGGGAAAGTGAACGGGGACTTACCGGGCGTGCCGGTGCTTGTCGAGATTGACACGAAGGAGTTCGCGCTGGCGGAGGTTCCTTCGCCTAGTAATGGATGGACGCGCTTCACGATACGGAGCAAGAACAAACGTCAGTCCGTAGTGACGGTGCATTGGAAGGTATTGGGGCAATAGTTATGAGGCTTCTGCTGAACGTAGCGCTGCTGAGCGTGTGGGCGATGACAGCAAGTGCGCAGCTCCCTCGTGAGTTGCAGTTGACGATTCAGGTGGTGGATGAGCAGGGCAAGCCTGTGTCGGGCGCAGCTACCTATATGGAAGGTGATCCGATTCGACCCTCGCAGGTGATTCGACAGTCCACCGATGCTGATGGCAAAGCTGCTTGGACGGTGCTGAACATCTCTGGGACGAAGTTCCAGTTTTTTGTAAACGCAGCGGGATTCGAGGAAGTTCGCGGGGCTCGGGTTGAGGTGCAGATTCCGCGCTTGGCGCAGTCGATGCCGGTAACCACGATCAAGCTGGTGAGGTTGGCAGGTGGCTTTGTGAGCGTGCGTGTGACGGACAAGAGTGGTGGAATTCTTCCGGGCTCATCGGTGAATTTGCTGGGGAGAGGACTGTTTGGAGGCAAGTATTCCGGGGTCGCCGACGCCAGAGGAATCGCGACCGTCTTTGTACCCGTGGCCGGGACTTACGACGTTGATGTGTCGAACGAGAGGTACGAAACTTGGCGTGGCAGCCAAAGTGTACCGTTGGGTGGTTCCGTGGAAGTGGCTGCGGCGCTGGAGACGAAGAAGGACACGAGCTCCGGCACAGAGCGAATGTCCAGCCGGATTATAGTTACCGTGATGAGCGGCGGCAAGCCAGTGCCTGGGGCTTCGGTGACTGCTAGCGGATCTCAAGCGGCAATTACAAACAGCGCGGGAAGAGCAGTTCTCACGGGTAGCGCGGCGATTGGGGATCAGGTAGAAGTATCGGCAGGTGCCGAGGGCTACGTAACAGGAACGGGATCGGCACTGATGCAGGTTGAGGGTGTTGGTCTGGGTTCCTCGCGATCGACGGTCGGGAACGCGACGATCCATCTGATTGCGGGTAAGGACAACCTGCCCATGGAGACTCCGATACACCTTGTTCTGGACTTGCGCGATTCGGTGAACCAGTTCAAGGCGGTGGAAGGAGCTTATGTGGACCTGCGGTTTGAGAACGGGTTGAAGATGTCGGCAAGCGGGGCGAGCGGTGCAGATGGCTTGGTGCGTTTCACGATTGCAGACAGCCCTAGTGCGCCACTGGCGATGGTTCGCAAAGGCATCCGTGTGGAAGTGAGTGCTTTGCCGGGGCGCTATAAGAATGCCCTTCGATCGATCACGTCCGATTTGTTGGAGGCATCGCCGCAGCAACGGTTCGTCACGGTCTACGTTGATCCTGATAACGACGGCACGTTGCTGACAAAGGTGAAGGGTATTAGCGACCAGATTGGCGCGCTACGCGGAAAGTGGACCACATACAAGAACGCCGAAGCGTTGGCGGCTGCGGATGCGAAGACGGCTGCCGAGGCTCGTGCGCGGGCGAATGCGACACTGAACGCGATTCTGGAAACGAAAGCTGTATTGTCTCCAGCAGCGGCTGCCTGCTCGGGTGAGCAGGCGAGGTCGGGATTGCCGACGTTGAAGGCGTTGACGGAAGAAATGGAGAAGGCTGCGGGGACGGCTGCGCAGTTGGAGTCCACTTTGAATACGGATTTATCGGAAGCCAAAGCACTCATCGGACGTTGCGTGCAGAACGACGCGCAGCAGGCGAAGCAGAAGCACCTGCATGCGATACAGATGTTGGGGCAATTGGGCGTTTTGGAGAAGCGGATCAAGGTTGTGAACACGACATTGACGGCGCTGGGACGGCAGTCAGAGAGCAGCAATGATGTACTGAAGCAGGCGATGGGTCGTTTGCCGGCTTTGGATAGTGAGCTGCGGGCGGCGCGTGGTGCGCAGGGTAATGCTGCGGCATTCTTCGATGTCGCGGAGAAGGCAGTGTCGGAAGGGCGGAGCGTGACTCCTGGCATTCGTGCTGAGTTGGCTGCGGTGCAGGCCGAGCAGCGGAGGTTGGCGCAGGCAGGTGGCGATGCTGCGATTGTGAATGCAGGAGCGGAATTGCAAACGCTGGCGGCTGCGTTGTCTTCTATGAATTTTCTGAGTGCAAGCGCAGCTCCGACGAAGGGCTCGGCGGAAACGGCGGCGAAAGAGGCGGCTGCTGTGGAAGGCATGCAACAGCGCGCACAGGAGTTTCTGACGAGCTACAAGGGTGCAGCCTGTACTGTGGATGCGAAGGACTTCATTGCGAAAGATCTGGAACAGCGCATGTTCCATGCGACGGATAAAATTACAGCAGCGGCGGACCTTCCAAGGTTAGCCGATGAATGTGCCAAGCGTGGTGGTCCGTGCTCTAAGCTCGCCGAAGATGCCCGGTTCGTAATGAAAGAGGGTGGCATTGATCAGGCGCAAACGTTGATCCGCACAGCGCAGAATCAGGGTTGTTCGGTGAGTGATCTTAATCAGGAACTGGATTACTTCAAGACGATTCGTGACGCAGCGGTGTATATCGAGGTGCTGAACAAGGCGTGCCGGTATCAGGATGCGCTTGACTGGGCGCGGCAGCTTCCGCAATCTTCGCTGCAATGGAAGCTGGTGATAGACGCGCTGGGGCGTTCGCGGTCCGGGTTGAGCGCGCAGACAACGGCGCGGACGAGGATCGCTGCGGCACGGCAAGCGGCGCAAGTGTCGAACACGCAGCAAATGGAGCAGAACTTCCAGGCGGCAGAGCAAGCGGCTGCAGGGTTTAGCTGTCCTGTGGCGGAGGTTGCAGAGGCGCGTGCGAATACGAGGGTTGCTACCACAGCTACGACGACAGTGGTCAGCCCGCCTGTTTCGCAGACGCGGGAGGCGACGTACAAACTGGTTCGGAAAATTATTACGCCGGACAAGGAAGATGTCCAGAATAGTTTTGGGGCGGTTAGCAAGAAGACGTTTACGTTTACGCCTGAGACCGCGACGTTCCATGATGTCTACTCGGACAAGGGGCGCGACATTGTTGATGTGACGTATAAGTTTCGGTACACCGAAATTCCTGAGACGATCACGGTGTATCAGCCGGTTCGAATTCGGGTGTCGGGTGTGATGGAAGGTCCGAAGCCGCCCTATAACGTAAGGACGTATTTTCGGATCGGTGCTGCGGAGTTTTCGTTTGTGAGCGGGAGTGGTGGGGGATTGGGAGATATCAATGACCAATGGACGACCACTACGAATATGGAGCATAACTTCAGTTTCCGGGGCTTTCCGGTACCGGGTCCGACGGTGACGGTGGAGCTGTCGGTGGATGGTGTTGTGGCTGCGAAGTTGATTTACGAGAAGCAGTAGGTAGTTCAGACCTTGATGCCGCAGTAAGGGCAGAAGGTGGCAGCTTGTGGGAGGAGCTTTCCGCAGGCGCAGTTTCGGGGGAGTTTGTCTCCGCATTTTAGGCAGAAGCGGATGTCAGGGTCTAGTTCGAAGGTGGCTGCGCATTTTTTGCAGGTGCCGATTTTGGTTGCTGAGAAGGGAGCGCCGCAGAGGATGCAGGTGGGGGCTGCTCCGAAGTTCACTCCTCCGCATTTTGGGCAGTCTTTTTGGATTGCGTCAGCCACCTAGTTTCTCCTTGATCGCGTCGGCGATGGTGCCTGGGAGGGCCGCTCCGGCTTTGAGACCTTCCCAGGTTTTGGCGTCCATGTCCATTAGCTCCTGTGCACGCTGCGGACTCACTTTGAGATCCGTGGCGAGTTTCTGCACGGCTGCTCTCGCCGCGTCGGCGTCGTAAAGTTTGTAAGCCGTGTAAGCGCCGCGTCCGAGGTCGACAAGGCCCATCTTGTTTTGCACGTCCTGATATTGTTTTTGAACTGCGGCTGCGGCGTCGCTGGCGGCTTTGGCGGCTTGTGCGGCGGCGTCTTTCGCTTGTTGGGCCAGGATATCCAAGGGACCCGGTGTAGGTGGCTGGACTTGCTTCCACTCGCTTTTTTCGTGTTCGACGACGACGACGGGCTGGCCCAGTGATCCGTCGGGATTTTTCGGGAAGGCTATGCCCGTGATCTTGCCGCCTGCCTCACTGACCCAGGCGGTGGGGTTCGCTGCATCGCCTGGCATTTCTCCGGTTCGGACGGTGACGGGTTGGCCGCCAGGGTTGGAGAAGGCTCCGGGGAATGCTTCGCGTACACCGGTGATGTTACCGGCGGCATCACGGTCTACTTTGGCCAGACCTGCCTGTTCGAGCATCTGTGCGGCTTGGTCGCCTTTGAAGACGTCGCTCTTGAGTGGTCCTGTGGGAGCTGTTGCGGGTGGCACAGGGGGCGGGATTTCCGGCGGTGCCGGAGGCGCTGGTGGAGTTGGCGGAGGCGGCGCGGCTGTAGTTGTAGCTGGGGGTGGTGTGGGAGGAGTTGCAGAGCAGTCCGGGCAGACGAGTTCCTTGTCCTCTGGAACATGGAAGGACTTGCCGCATGTTGGACAAGCTTTGGGCACCCATTTTACAACGGGCTTTTCCTCTTTCTTGGGCGGCTCAGGCTCGGGTTTTCCTGCGCCGTGGCATGTGGGGCAGGGTCTGCCGTCGTCGTTTTCCTGATAGGTTGCACCGCACTTATCGCAAACGACCATCTTGGGAGGCTTGTAGGTACAGCGGGGGCAAGCAACGGGGACTTGTCCGGCCTGGAGAAATTTGGTGCTGCATTTAGGGCAGGTGACTTCCTTGACGCGGAAATCGTTAGGGGCGCATTCGGGGCATCGGTCCTCTGCGCCTTTGGCTTGGAATGCTTTTCCGCACGCGCCGCAAATGGTTTCCACCTGCCTCGGGTCGTTGGCGCTGCAATGGGGACACGGAGTGGACGGACCTAGGGAGGTGTAGCGCTTGGAGCACTTGCCGCACCAGACTTCGGTTGGCTTGGCGTCGGCTGCGGCGCAATGGGGACAGGGCATGTCTTGACCGACCTGGCTTTGGTATTGCTTGCCGCATTTGGGACACCAGTTTTCTACTGTTTCGGGACCCGCTGACTTCTTACAGAAGGGACAATACTCGGTTGCTGGATTGTCGGGATCATAAAAGTAGGTGCCATTGCATTTGGCGCATTGCGCTTCCAGCGGCTGGCGTTTTGGTTTTGGATCCTTGGACGGATCGACTGGGCCGGAACAGAAGGGGCAAAGTCCCGGGCTAAGGTCGTCGGGGTCGAGTTGGTAACTTCTGCTGCAATTCGGGCATTGGGCGTGTTGGGGTGGTTTGACGTCTTTGGACGGATCTACCGGGGCTTGACAGAATGGGCACATCCCGGGTCCGGGATCATTCGGGTCAACCAAGTAGGTCTTTTGGCACTTCGGGCATTGGGCTGACTTGGGTGGCTCAACTGGCTTCGAATCTTTGGACGGATCTACCGGGGCTTGACAGAATGGGCACATCCCGGGTCCGGGATCATCCGGGTCAACCAAGTAGGTCTTTTGGCACTTCGGGCATTGGGCTGACTTGGGTGGCTCCGGTGGAGGCGGGTCTACTTTCTTGTCGGTAACAGGATCGACGGGGCCGGAACAAAACGGGCAGAGGCCTGGGTTGAGGTCGTCTGGATCAATGGCGTAGGATTTATTGCAGTTGGGACATTGTGCCCAGTGAGTGGGATCATCTTCCGGTTTCTCGTCTGGTTTCTCTACTGGAGGGGCACCCAGGGGACCAGTAAAGCCTCCGAAAGTACTACCTCCCGTGCGAGTGGGATCGATTGCGTCCCTTGCAGCGCAGCGTGGGCAATAGCTGCCGAGTGGGAGATCGTCACCGCATTTGGGACAGGTGTCCCGCTTGGGTGGTGGCGTCGTCTCCGGTTGTTGTTGTTTGGCCCCGCAGAATGGGCAGAATTTTTTGGAATCGGGAACGGGTTGGCCGCAGGTTGAGCAGGGCTGTGTTCCAGACTGTGGGACTGACTTAGTAGGCGGAGCAGTTGGCGGTACTGAGTTGATTAAACCGCCGAGTGTGTTGCCCCAGATACCGATGATGGTGCCAATGATGCTGACGACGGTTGTCACTCCTGCGATGTAGCCGCCGGTTTCTTCGCAATCGCCAGGTCCTGAGCAGTTGTGGCCGAGAAGCGCAGGAGAGAGGAGCATCAACAGGCAGAACAGGAGCCAGATGCGGGTTACCATCGGATCCCCCATCG
>Ga0315912_10002457_pt1 | contig 19738 bp, 12 predicted proteins | sample VfabasoilMG_FD_204469 | JGI IMG/M metagenome (GOLD analysis project Ga0315912, IMG submission 204469) | Garden soil microbial communities collected in Santa Monica, California, United States - V. faba soil | ecosystem: Environmental > Terrestrial > Soil > Garden | place: USA: California...
GATCTTCGTGAGCTGTCCCTTGAAGTCCTTGTCGTCGGCCGAGTAGACCTCCTCGATGACGGTGCCGCCGCCCGCGGTGAACGTCTCGGTGAAGAACTTCGCCAGGCCGGCGGAATAGTCGCTCTTGAGATCGCGGAGGATGGCCGCCTTCTTCGCGTGGAGGTTGCCGGCCGCGAACTGCGCCATGACCTGTCCCTGGAACGGATCGATGAAGCAAACGCGGAAGATGTAGTCGCCGATCTCGGTCACCTCGACCGCCGTGGACGACGGCGAGATCATCGGGACGCCGGACTGCTGGCACACGGGACCGGCCGCGAGCGAGCGCGAGGAAGCGACCTCGCCGATCACGGCTACGACCCTGTCCTGATCGATGAGCTTGCGCACGACGGCCGCAGCCTCCTCGGGCTTGCCCTGATCGTCCTCGTGGAGAGCCTGGAGCTGGCGACCCTTCACGCCACCGGCCTTGTTGATCTCCTCCAATGCGAGATCGACGCCCTTCTTCGTGGACTGGCCGAAGGTCGCGGTGCCACCCGTCAGCGAGCCGTAAACGCCCACCTTGATGGGCCCGGTCGGCGCGGTGGCGGCTGCGCTCTCGCCTGAGGGGCCTTCACCCCCGCCCGGGCAGGCGGTCAGGACGACGGAGAGTCCGAGCAGCATCGGGAAGAAGCGCTTCAAGGTCGACATGCAGCCTCCGCGCGAAAAATGGGGTCTGACCCCATTGCGCTAGCCTTCGATGGTTCGCAGGACGGCGCATCATGCCAGGAACCGGCGCTGGCGCCGCAGCTTTCATGTCCGCGACGACATGGCGCCTCGAGGCCCTCAGGATGCATCTTTCCGCCTTCGGGCCACGTCGAGACGAAGTGCCGGGTCAACCCTCGAGGGAGGGCCCCCGTCCAACCCGGCGAGATCCTGCCGCCCGAGGAGCCGTCATGCGTCCTGCCCTCTCCGTCATCCTGCTGCTCGCGATCGGCGCGGCACCCGCCCGGGCCGCCATTCCCGTCGTCGGCATCACCGATCCGGCGACCTTCACGCTCACGCAGGGCGCGCTCAGCGCGCAGATCCAGGCGGTCGAGCGCGCGCAGAGCGCCGCCTCCTTCTACAACTACTTCTCGGCCAGCAGCCACACGGGCTTCGAGGCGCCGCACGAGAGCAAGCTGTTCCTCTACCGCGACACGACGACCGGCGCGCTGAGCCTCTTCATCACGCACAACATCGACGCCGACAGCTCGGGCATCTTCACGGGACCGGGCGCCGTCACCTTCGACATGAGCGGCATCCCTCCGGGCGCGTTCGTCGCCCAGAGCGACGATCCGAACCAGTTCGGCCGCGACGAGCTCGACATCACGCTCCAGCCGGAGGGGCTGTGGAACTACCAGGACAACACGGACGGCGGCGTGATCGACGGGCTGCCGCTCGATCAGCCCTGGTGCATCACCGTCGATCCGCAGCTCTTCAGCAACGTGTCGTCCTGGGTGTACCACTTCTCGTCGGGCCAGCCGATCGTGCTCGACATGAGCCAGCCGGTGACGATCTGCTACGAGGTGCCGCAGGTCGATCAGCTCGACGTGGACGAGGGCAACGACGTGTCGCTCGCCGGCGCCTTCGACGATCAGGACGCCTTCGACACGCACGTCGCCACGTGGACGTTCGGCGACTCGCAGTCGGCGCCGGGCGTCTACTCGCCGGGCGTCGGCTTCACGCACCACGATCTCGATCCGGTCTTCCATCCCTACGGGGACAACGGCCTCTTCGACGCGGTGCTCGACGTCGTGGACTCGAATGGCGACGCGGGATCGGATCTCGTGCACGTCAACGTCCACAACGTGGCGCCGAGCGTCACCTACACGGGACCCGTCACGTTCCAGGCCGGCATCCCAGCGACGCTGACTGCGAGCGGCGTGGATCCCGGCAGCGACGACATCGGCTTCGACTGGGACTTCGGCGACGGCTCGCCCATCTCGTCATCCATGTACTTCAACGACGGCGCGAATCCGGATCCCGCCGTCAGCCCGCTCGGCAGCTTCCCCTTCCAGGCCAGCGACAGCCAGCAGCACGTGTACTGCGAGCCGGGGCCCGTCTTCATCATCGTCGTCGCCCGGGACGACGACGGCGCGACCTCCGGCACGCTCGTGCAGGCGCTCGTGGACGACGGTCCCGGCTGCAACCAGCCGCCCGCCTGCGACGCGGGACCCGATCTCGCGGTCGCGTGCTGGCAGGCGCAGGTCGTGGCGCAGGCGAGCGATCCCGAGGGCTTGCCGCTCGCGATCGCGTGGTCGTCCGACTGCCCGGGGCTCGCGCTGAATCCGCCCGACGCGCTGGCGATTTCCGTCGTGTCCGATTGCGACAGCACGTGCACGCTCACGATGACGGCGACGGATGTCGAGGGCGCGTCCTGCTCGGACGAGCTCGTCATCACGTTCGGCACGCAGCTCCCCGCGATCCTCGCGTGCCCTCCCCCGACGACCGTCGAGTGCGACGGCGCAGGCAACCTCGCAGATCACGCAGCGTGGATGGCGTCGTTCGCGGCCGATGGCTGCTCGATCGAGCTCGTCGACAAGCAGATCTCGTTCGCACAGGACTGCGGCGACCTCGGCACGGAGCTGCGCAGGTTCGTCGCGCGCGATGCGTGCAGCCGCGAGGCGACCTGCACTTCGACGTTCCAGATCGTGGACACGACGCCGCCATCGCTCTCGGCGGGGATTCTGGACGAGTGCTATCCCTCGGTCGCAGCCGCCGAGGCGGCCGCCCTCGCCGTGACATCCGCCAGCGACGCATGCTCGGAGCCGATCGGCATGAGCGCGAGCACGACGGGGACCTGCCAGGCCACCGTCGTCGTCACGGCAACGGACGCTTGCCAGAACGCGGCGAGCGTCAGCTACTCGACGATCATCGACGCGGATCCGCCGCAGCTCTCGGTGCCGGCCGACACCTCCGTCGACTGCTCGGCGGTACCCGCGCCCGGGCCGATCACGGTCGCCGATGCCTGCGATCCTGCGCCTGTCGTGACGCTGGTCGAGTCGCGAGTCGACGGGCCCTGCGCCGCCAGCTACGTGCTGACGCGCACGTGGACGGCCATCGATCATTGCGGGCACCCCGTCTCGCAGGCGCAGTCGATCTCCGTGACGGATTCGTCCGGCCCCATCGTGCAGCCCGGCTCGAACGATGCGGCATGCCTCTGGCCACCGAACCACAGGATGGTCTGCTTCGGCCAGGCCGACTTCGCGCCGGTGATCTCCGAAGCGTGCAGCCCGCCGGTGACGTGGATCTTCGCGGGCTGCGCCTCGGATCAACCCGACGACGATCTCGGCGACGGCTCCACGACGGAGGACTGCCAGGTCTCGCCGGACGGGCTGAGCTTCTGCGTGCGAGCGGAGCGCCAGGGCATGCGCCCCGAAGGACGCCACTACGGCGTGGGCATCGTCGCCATCGACGACTGCGGCAACATCAGCGACGTCACCGTCATCGGCAACATCCTCGTCCCGCACGACCAGAACCCCCACGCCACGTGTCGCCGCGCGGCGCGCCGGCGCTGACCCCGGCGGCCGAGGTCAGCTCGCGCGTCGTCGGGATCGGTGCGGCGGTGACCAGAGACACGACATCGGAACGGACGCGAGCCTCTCGTTGAAGGCCAGTACCTCCGTGCCCGGGTGCAGGATCACGCCTCGGAGGAAACGATCCCCGCTCAATTCCGCCAGTGCGCGCAGGCCGCGGAAGTCGTCAGCCTTCACGGACCTCGACGACTTGACCTCGACACCGACGATGCGGCCGCGGGCGTCCTCGAGAACGAGATCGACCTCGGCACCCGCATGCGACCGGAAGTGCAGGGCGCGTGGCCGCGTCTCGCTGACACCCGCTTGCTTGAGCATCTCGACGAGAGCGAACGTCTCGACGAGCGGCCCGACAAGGCTAGGCGACGCGAGCACCCCCGCGGCATCCAGCCCGAGCAGGTGCGTCGCCAGCCCAGTGTCCACCAGCAGCAGCTTGGGCGCCTTCACCAGCCGCTGGCCACGGCTCGCGTGCCATGCAGGCAGCATTCGGACGAGGAAGGTCGCCTCGAGGAGGGCCAGGTATCTCTCGAGGGTGCTGTGCGGAAGCGCGGCGTCGCGCCCGAGATCCGCGCGATTCAGGAGCCCGCCCGTTCTCGCGGCAACGAGGCTCAGCAGGCGCGGCAGCTCCGCCAGGCCATGCACGTTCGCGAGATCGCGGACGTCGCGCTGCACGACGGTGGTCACGTAGGCGTCGAACCACGCTCGACGCCGCGCCGTCGTCGGCCGCGCCAACGGCTCCGGGTAACCTCCCCTTGCGAGGCGTCCCGCCACCTCGTCCAGGTGGCATGGCGGCGCGACGATGGTGCGCTTCTCGAAGAGATGGTCCGTCAGCCACGGCGTCGTTCGCGCGATCTCGGCCTGGGCGAGGGGCCACAGCGCCAGGGCCTCCATGCGGCCGACGAGCGCCTCGGATACCCGCGGCAACGCGAGCACGTCGGCCGAGCCGGTGAGCACGAAGCGTCCCGGGCGCCTGTCGCGGTCGATGCTCGCCTTGATCGCCAGCAGCAGTTCGGGAACGCGCTGGATTTCGTCGATGACGACGCCTCCGCGCAGCGACTCGACGAAACCCGTCGGATCGGCGCTGGCCGCCTGCAGGACCGACGCGTCATCGAGACTGAGATATCGCCCCTTCCATCCCGCCCGCGGCAGGAGGTCGCGCACGAGCGTCGTCTTCCCGCTCTGGCGCGGACCATGAACGACGACGCAAGGAGTGTCGCCGAGGGCATCGATGAGGCTCGCTTCGAGGAATCGCCGCAGCATGCGCGGGCAAGGTAGCACGATTGGTGGGTGAATTTCCACCACTTGGTGGGGGATTTTCGCCCACTCGATCGCCCTCTCCCTGCCCGCCCGTCGCCTGCGCGCAGCGAACGGAAGCTTCAGGCCGGCGCTACGCCGGGCGCGGGGCCCGCGTTCCAGCTCCCCCGCAGCGACGGCGGGATCTCGAAGCGGATCTGATCGCCGCCGGCCCACGCATGCTCGAGGCCGACGATCAGCTTCCCGTTGAGATGCGGCGCGAGCTTGTGGAGGAACGGCACGTCCTGCACGGCGACGTCCACGAGGCGCTCGAAGAATCGGAGAGGCCGCAGCAGGACGCGCTCGACGGGATGCACGGGCACGCCGAGCAGATCGGAGACGGCGTCACCGATGAGAGCGCGCGACGTGACGTCGGCGACACCGTCGAAGATCGTGCCGGGCAGCGCCTCGTGCACGAACTTCAGCAGCGCGGCCGTGAGATCGGTGCCCGCCTTCGACGGCGCCGTCTGCCGGCGCGCGATGGCCTGCCACAGCGCCGCCGCGTCGGCCGCATCCGCCGGCTGGAGCTCGTCGCGGATCCCGAGCACGTGGCCCACGATCTTCCAGCAGTGGATGTAGGCCTCGGTGTCGTCCTGCGAGATCTCCACGCCGAGATGCGGCAGGCCCTCGAGCACGACGTGCGAGAACGACATGAGCGTGCCCGCGAGATCCTCCTGGTTCACGGGCTGGCCGAGCGCCTTCGCGTCCCACCCGCCCGACTGGGCGAGGAACTGGCGGATGGAGGCGTGCACGAGCCGCACCTTCTGGGTCGAGCGGATGCCCTCGCCGCCAGGTCCCAGCCCGCCCGGCTGCATGACATCCATGAGGAAGGCGGCGGTCAGCACGATGCGACGGCGGAAGTCGTCGATGAGGCGGCCGGTGCGCGCCAGCACCTCCGCTCCTTTCGCGCAGGCATAGCACTGCGGGAGCGACGAGAGCAGCAGGACGGTGACCATGGAAGGACCGTGCAGCATGAAGAGCTGCTCGCCCCGCCGCACGAGCGCGGGATCGGCCCAGGACGGAAGCTGCGCGGTCTCCTCGAAGTAGCGGCGCATCGGCTCGGGCATCGCCGAAGGAAGCGGCACGGCGTTGCCCGCGAGCATGTCGAAGAGCGCATTCGTGCCGCGCTCGGCCCTCGTCCCCCGCGAGACGATCGCCGCGGCCACGGCGTCGGCCGTGGGATCGGTCTCGCCGCGCATCCTGTCGAGCAGCTCGTCGCTCCAGCGTAGCTCGCCCATCACTCGCCTCTCATGCCGCCATCGCGACGGCCGGCGCCTCGCCACGCTCGGCGCGACGCTTCTTCCAGAAGATCCAGATGTAGGTGCAGTCGATCGTCGTGGCGGTCACCGCCAGGAAGCGCAGGAACGTGTTGTCGTCGTAGCCGGGATGGATGCACATGAAGACGGTGTTGGTCCCCGTGCCGAGCATCTTGAGCCATGCGACCGGCCAGGAGAAGCGCGCGACGCTCGTCTGCCGCAGCAGCAGGATGACGTAGAGGATCGAGATGCCCATCTGCGCGATGTACGCCGAGTTGGCGCCGATGGGCGTGTCGAGGCCCGACGTCACGAACAGGTGCGTGGCGACGGCCCAGCCGACGGCCGACGCGATGCAGAGCGGGACGAACGCGCGCTTCAGCGCCGGCGTCGCGAGCTGCCACTGCCCGTAACGAAGGAGGCCGTAGAAGATGTAGAGGTCGAGCAGGAACCAGAGCCGGTAGGCGATGACGAGCAGCAGCCCCATGTTGGTGCGGTGCAGCCAGCTCCACGCGAACTCCCAGCCGATGTCGCCGCAGGCCGCGAACATCGGCATCTCGATCGACTTCTTGCGCCGGATCTCGATGATGTAGATCACGTAGACCGCGACCCACATGTAGCAGCCGCCCGCGAAGAAGGCGAGCTCGGTCCACGTGTAGTCGGTCGTGTTGAGCAGGGGCTCCGACGTCATCACATCCCTCCTGGCGTCGCAGCTGACGCGCCGCCGAGTCGATCGAGTTGCGCCGCTGCCGCCGCGGCATCGAGAACGAGGTTCGCCGCACGCGCATCGTTCCGCGCCAGCGTCAGCAGATCGCGCGCGGGACCGACGGCGCCATCGAGCGCCGCGGCGCGTCCCCTCAGCAGGAGAGCCGCCGGCCGCCTGACGGGATGCAGGCGCGCCCACGAGCGCACCTTCGTCACGCCGCGAAGACTCGCGGAACGCACGTCGGCGACGTCGCTCGCGCGCTCGGTCTTCGCGAGCTCCCAGCAGGTGAGCAACGCGCTCGCGCAACCCTCGAGCCCATAAGGCAGCACGCCCGGGACGGCGTGGAGCCGCGCACCATCGAGGCGATCGAGCAGGCCCTGGGCGGTCGCGCGCGCGGATCCGCGGTCACCGCGCAGGAGTTGGAGCCGCGCCGTCGCCCCCGCGAGCAGTCCCTCGACGAGGAGATCGCCGGAGACGACGCGCGCGCGCGCCGCCTCGATGGCTTCCGCCGCATCATCGGCGCGCTCCCTTCTGAGAGCGATCTCCGCGAGCGTGACCTGCGGGAAGAAGAGATGCGTGCCGGCGATCTCGTGCTCGTCGAGCAGCAGGTTCGCGCTCGCCAGCGCCGCGGAAGCATCGAGGTCGCCGCGCTGGAACGCCACCGCACCGCGCAAGCCGCGCGCCTCGACGACGCCGAGCAGGTAGCCGAGGCCCGTCGCGGCGTCGTGCATCTCGCGGCTGCGCGCGTCGCAGTCCGCGAGACGTGCCGCGTCGAAGCGCTCGACGGCGTCGAACTTCAACGCCTCGACCAGATCGCGCCCCGCGCCGTCGCGCCGCGCGACCTCGACCGCGCGCTCGATGTAGGAGCGTCCGAGCCGGCGCAGCATCGCGCCCGACGTGACGAAACCCAGCAGCGCGAGCGCGAAGCCCGAGTCGGCCGCCGCGCGCTCGCCGCGATTCACCGCGAGGAGCGCCGCGTGCGACACGCGAGCGGCGTTGCCGCGCAGGATCTCGATGTTCGCCAGCCGGCTCGCCGCGCGCGTCGCGACGCGCAGGCGCGGACGCTCCGCCTCGCGCGCCATGAGCATCCCTGCAGGCATCGCGAGATGCGCGAGCTGGCGCACCGCCTCGCGCAGCAGCGCGCCGCGCACGCCCGCGCCGGGCGGCGGCGCCTTCTCGCCGAGCAGCACGAGCGCACGCCGGAGATGCTCCTCGGCCTGCGCCGTGTCGCCGAGCCGGTAGCGCGACTCGCCCAGCAGCGCATGCCAGCGCGCGGCGGGCGGCACGCCTTCGATGGCGTCGAGTCCTGCGATGGGCTCGTCGGATCCCGTCGCGCGGCACGCGCGCTCGGCGACCTCGACGAGCGCCGCGTGCTGGCCGCGGGCCGCGAGATCCTCGAGGGCGGCCAGCAGCAACGGTCGGGCGCGCCGCGGATCGTTGCTCCGCACGAGATGCTCCGCGACGAACACGGCGTCGCCCCCCTCGAGCGCTCGCGCACCCGACTGCCTCGCGCGCTCCTCGAAGGCGCGCGCGACGCGCGCGTGGTACTCGCCCCGCAGGGCGATCCCCATGTCCCGATACAGAAGCTCCTGGAGCAGATGATGATCGAAGCGGAACCCTGCGCCGGCGGCCCGGATCAGCCGCGTGCGACGCTCGAGGCTCGCGAAGGCCTGGAGGACGTCGAGTCGATCGCGCCCCAGCGTGCCCGCGACGAGGTCCGCGTCGAACTCATGGCCCTGCACCGCGGCGGCGTCGAGCAGCGCGCGCTCGGCGTCCGACAGCGCGCCGAGCCGATCGCGCAGCAGGCCGCTGATGCCGGCCGGCACCTCGATCGCGGCGAGATGACGCTCGAGGGCCGTCGGTCCCGAGGTCGTCCTGTCCTTGGGGAGCCGCGCGCGCAGCTCATCCACGAGCTCGAGCACGAACATCGGGTTGCCGTCCGACTTCGCGGCGACCCCGGGCGCGACGCGCTTCGCGAAGGGGGCATCCTGCATGAGCCGGCCGATGAGCTCCTCGACCGACGCCGCATCGAGCCGATCGAGGCGCAGCGTGGACGCACCGGGCAGCCGCTCGAACGCAGCAACGACGTCGGCCGGCAGGCCCGGCCGCGTGCACGCGACGATGATCACCGGGAGATCCGCGGCGGCACGCGCCATCGCGAGCAGGGCGTGGATGGTCGCGGCCGGCGCGAAGTGGAGATCCTCGACGAGCCATGCGAGCGGCCCCTCGACGGCGAGCCCGCGCAGCACCTGCGCGAAGAGGCCGGGCACGGCGTCGGGCGCGAGCTCGGCATCCGTCGCGTCGCGAGCGCGCCCCGCAACCTGCGCGGCGAAGGCCTGCGCGAGGCGCGGCGTCTCCGGCAGCAGGCGCCTCAGCGCGTTGTCTAGACGCGTCTCGCCGAAGTGCGCGACGAGCGCGCGAGCGAGCGCATCAGGGCCGCCGCCGACGCCACCGGGAGGCTGCGTGCCATGGAGGATGACGGGCCGCGGCTCGGATCCCGCGAGGACGTCCACCGTCTCCGCGAGCAGCCGGCTCTTGCCGATGCCCGCCTCGCCCTCGACGAGCACGCATCGCCCCTTCCCCGCGATGCCCGCATGGGCGGCATCGAGCAGCGTCGCGAGCGGCCCCGCGCGTCCGACGAGATCGGTCGCGCGCGCCACCGGGAGCCGAGGCACGCCGCGGGCGACGTTGCGCGTGCGCTCCGACTCGTAGCGCCGCCACCACGTCCCGTGCTCGCCCGCCTCGAGCGCCTGGGCGATCTCGGCCGCCGATCCCCCGCGCTCCTCCGGCTGCGGCGCCAGGAGTTGCGCGACGAGCCCGTCGAGGAACGGGCTGGCATCGGGTGCGTAGGCGAGCAGGCCCGGGACGAGGCCGCGCTGATGGAAGCGCATCACCTCGCCCATGTCGGACGAGTCCACGACAGGCCGGCCGGTCACGCCCTCGAAGAGCGTTGCGCCGAGCGCATAGAGATCGGCCGCGGGGCCGACGCTCTCGCCGAGCACCTGCTCGGGCGCGGCGTAGCGCAGCGTCCCGAGGAACGTCCCGCCCATCGTCTGCACGATGCCGCCCGCCGGGAACCGCGCGATGCCGAGATCGACGAGCTTCACCTCGTGCTGAGGCGTGATGACGACGTTCGAGGGCTTCACGTCGCGATGGACTGCGCCGAGCGCGTGCAGCGCCGCGAGCCCGTTGGCGATCCGCGCGCCCACGTGGCGCAGCAGCGGCTCGGGCACCACGCCGAGATCGTCGAACAGGCTCGCGAGCGTCCTTCCCTCGATCAGCTCCATGACGAGGAAGTGCTGGAGCAGCCCGTCCACCGCGGCATGTCCCGACTCGTACGTGCGAGCGACCGACGAGTGGTTGATGGCGCGGCCTAGGCGCGCCTCCTGCTCGAAGCGCTCGAAGGCGTCGCCCGACTTCAGCGCGTCGAGGCGCAGCAGCTTCAGCGCCACGCGGCTTCCGGGCGGAAGGTACGCGCGCGCATCCACCAGCTCGGCCGCGAACACGCGCCCCATGCCGCCCTGGCCGAGCGGGTGCAGGACGCGGCAGGGCCCGATGCGATCGGGCGCAGACTGCGCGGGCGATCTCAGCGTCTCGTCCGGACTCACTCGGCTCCCCGTACTCGTTCCCATCCACGCGACCGGGCCCAACATCCGGTCGTGCGCATCATGCCAGCGGCCCGTATCGCCCGAGACCATGGATGCGCAGCGCCATTGACCGTCGCACGCGCCGCGTCTATCGTCCCTGCCCATCGAGCTCCGCCCAGGCCAGCAGCTCCCGCGAGAAAAACCGCATGCCGCTCGCTCCGATGACGCTCCTGCGGCTCCTGCTGGCTGCGGCGCCGCAGGCCGCGGCGGAGGCGGCGCCGCCGGCCGAGGATCTCGCGCTGGAGGAGACCGTCGTCGTGACGGCGTCCCATGGCGAGGAGGCGCTGCTCGACGTCGCGGTCTCGGTCACGACGATTCCTCCCGAGCGCATCGAGACGTCGCCCGCGAGGGACTTCGCGGATCTCCTGCGCGGCGTGCCCGGGCTGAACGTCGCGAAGGTGTCGGCGCGCGACGTGAACGTCACGAGCCGCGGCGCGACCGGCGTCTTCTCGCAGGGCATGCTCGCCGTCGTGGACGGCATGTCGATGAACGAGCCCAACAACGGCCTCGTCATGTGGGATCGCTTCTCGTTCGCGCTCGACGAGATCGAGAGCATCGAGGTCCTTCACGGCCCCGGCTCGTCCGTCTGGGGAGCGGACGCGCTCTCGGGCGTCATCCAGGTGCGCACGAAGTCGCCGCGCGATCAGCCCGGCGGGAGCTTCGCGCTCGGAGCGGGCGAGGTCGGTGCCGAGAGCGCCGCCGTGCGATGGGCGGAGGCGCACGACGTGCTCGCGTGGAAGGTCTCCGCGAGCTGGCTCGCGCAGGACGAGTGGGAGCGCTCGACGACGCAGCCCGACGGCACGCCGCTGCCGAGCGCCTACCTGTTCCCCGGCGAGGGCACGCGCCAGCCGAAGCTCGACTGCCGCGTGGACTGGGATCTCCCCGAGGGCCGCAGATGGTCCCTGCGCGCGGGCGGCTCGCAGATGAGCGGCCTCATCTTCACCGAAGGACAGCCGCTGGTCTTTCGCGAGTCGTCCTACTCGGCGCAGGCGGGCGTGAGCTACGAGAGCCCGGGGCTCGACGCGCGACTGTACTGGCATCGCCAGTCCGCGAAGACGCGCAACGCGATCTCGGGGATCGAGGTGGACACGAGCAATGACGTGCTGAGCGGGGAGGTCGTGGCGCGTCGCGTCGCCGGCAAGCGCCACTTCATCGCGTTCGGCGGCGGGATGCGGCCCGTCGCCTACGACATCCCCGTGGTCGAGGACGACTCGCGCTTCGAGACGAGTGCCTTCATCGAGGATCGGATCAGCGCGACGGAAAAGCTGGCGGTAGACGTCGGCGCGCGGCTCGATTGGTTCGACACCTTCGGCCTCGCCGTGTCCCCGCGCGCGGCGCTCATCTTCCGTCCGCGCGAGCGCCTCGCGATCCGCCTCTCGGCGAGCCGCGCGTTCCGGGCGCCGACGCCCGTCGAGGACGGCCTCTCGATCGACAACGTCAGCACGATCGATCTCGGCCAGCCCGATCCCTTCGAGTTCACGATCGCCGTGAGGGGTAATCCCGATCTCGACGAGCAGCGCAGCGTCGGCTACGAGCTCGGCGTGACCGCCGGCCTCGGCGAGCGCCATCTCCTCACCGCGGCCATCTACAGGAAGGACGTCGAGGACTTCGTCGAGCTCTTCCCGACGGAGCTCTACGGCCCGCAGGATCCGCCGCCGGGATGGCCGCTCGATCCGTCCCTGGTGCCGCCGCTGCCGAAGACGCTGACCTACCAGAACGTCGGCGAGGTGATCGATCAGGGCGTCGAGCTGAAGCTCGACTCTCGCTTCGATCGCGGGTGGTTCACGTCGTTCAGCGCGACGTGGCAGGACGATCCCGACGTGAAGGACGCCCCGGGTCCCATCAACCTGCCTCCCACGCTCATGGCCTCGCTCGCGGGAGGCCTGGTGCGCGATCGCTTCCGGGGATCCCTCGCCCTTTCATGGCAGGGCGAGGCGTACTTCACGGATGTCGCGGGAATCGCCGGCTGGACGGACGCCTTCCTCCAGGTGGACGGCGCCGCGACGTGGGCCTTCGGCAAGGAGCGTCGCCTCGAGGTGACGGCGGGCGCCACGAACCTCCTCGACGACTCGATCCAGCAGCACGTCGTCGGCGACGTCATCCGGCGCCAGGCCACCCTCTCGCTCCACTGCATCTTCTGAGCCACCGCCACGAAGCGCGGGGGGGGGCTGAATGACGGGCGTCGGCTCACGCCTCGGAGACGCTCAGCACGAAGCGTGCGCCCGAGGGGGTGGCGCGCAGCTCGAGATCGCCGCCCTGGGCGCGCGCGAGCGCTCGTGCGATGGCGAGCCCGAGGCCGAGGCCGTCGCGACGGGCGTCACCACGCACGAACGGCTCGAAGATCGCGCGACGCATCCGCTCGGGGACGCCCGACCCCTCGTCGCTCACGATGACATGCTGGCCGCCCTCGCCCTTCGCGACCATGACCAGCGCGCATCCGGCTCCCGTGCCCGCATGTCGCGCGGCATTGTCGAGGAGGTTCGAGAGGATTTCCGCGAGCGCTTCCGGATCGAACAGGGCCTGCGGGAGTTCGCGCTCGGCCTCGACGCGCACGCTCAGCCCGCCCGCCTCGAGCGCCAGACGCTGCCGCTCGACGATCTCGCCCACGCAGCGAGCGAGATCGCCCGGAACGGGGCGTGCCCCGAGGCCGCCGCGCTCGAGTTTCGTGGCGCCGAGAACGTTGTTGACGACGCGAGAGAGGCGCCCGACTTCGTCGGCGACCTGCCGCGCGCGACGCTTCATCCCTTCGGGATCGGCGCCGCCGTCGGCGAGAAGCTCCGCGTTCAGCCGGAGCGCCGCGAGCGGCGTTCGCAGCTCGTGGGCGGCTGCCGCCGCGAACGCCGCTCGCTGGCGCGCCAGGCGCTCGGACTGCATCGCGAGCGCCGCGACAGCGATGCCCGCGAGCACGGCGACCGTCGCGCCGAGCGCGAAGTTCCGCCGGAACTGCCGGCGCACCGCGTCGCCGCGACCGATCGCATCCTGCACCAGCGCGACGTCGGACACGCTGACGCCCCATCGCACGCCGGGCAAGGGCAGCGGCGCTCCCGATCCAGCGGGGGCGCCAGGCACGAAACGAACGTGCAGGTTCGTTCCGACGAGCTTCTCCACGGCGTCACGATCGACGAGGAATCCCTGGATCCTCCGCTCGTCGGGCGCGCGAACACAGCGTAGGGCCATGAGCTCCGGCCCCTCCGGCCCCTCGACGGTGGTCCATTGGAGCGACGTCGTGAGGACTTCCGCAACGGACGTGCCTCGCGGCGCCGCGACCGGCTGGGCGTTCTGGAGTGCGACGGCGTAGTCGAGCGATCTCGCGTTCTGGTCGAACGCCGTCTCGGGGATGATCTCGCTTCTGGCCGTCGGGCCCGCCTCGCACGGCGGCGCCGCAGCAGCGACGACGTTCGCCAACCAGCCGAGCCGGCCCTCCTCGCCGGGCCGTTCGAGGATGCGCACTCTGGCCTTCGCGTCGATCTGCACGTTGGCGAGGATCAGCGGGCTCGTAGGTCCCGAGGCCAGCGGCGACGGCGTCAGCGCGATGCCCTGCGCGAGCGCCCGCGGATCGTGGAACCAGTCCTGGTAATGGAACCACGGCCGCTGCGACTCGACCTGGCGGAGCATCTCGAGCTGTTGCGCCGCCTGCGTCGCGGCGCGCGACGCGGCGCGCTGCGCGTCCTCGCGGGCGCGCGCATGGAGCGCGGCGACGTGGCGATCCGTCGCCTCGAGGCCGGCCAGCCACCAGCGGAAGAGCGGCGCGCCGATGGCGGTCGCGAGGAGTGCGGCGAGGAAGATCGGGCGCGGCCTCACCCCGGTCCCCAGGCATAGCCCATCCCCTTGACCGACACGATGATGCGCGGTTGCGCAGGATCCGCCTCGATCTTCTGCCTCAATGTCGAGATGGCCATGTCGACGGCGCGCGTGCGCAGGCTTCGCGGAACGCCCCAGACATGCTCGAGCAGATCCCCGCGCGAGACGCCTCGCCCCCGATGCCGCGCGAGCCAGCGCAGGATGTCCGCCTCGCGCGTCGTGAGCGTCGCCCCGTGGCCGTTCCGCTCGACGCGACACGCGCCCAGATCGAGAACGCAGCCGTCCACCTCGAGCCGCTCGGGCTGGCCCGAGGGACGCGCCCGCCGCGCGACGGCGTCGATCCGCGCGAGCAGTTCGCGCGCGCCGAACGGCTTCGTGACGAAGTCGTCGGCGCCGGCCTCGAGGCCGCGCACCTTGTCGCCCTCGTCGCCGAGCGCCGTCAGCACGATGACGGGCGTGTCGCAGCGCCGCGAGCGCATCTGCCGGCACGCTTCGATGCCGTCCTGGCCGGGGAGCATGACGTCGAGGAGGATGACGTCGGGCCTCTCGTGCGCCACGCGCTCGACGGCCTCGAGACCATCGCCGCAGCCTCGCGGCTCATGCCCCGCGCCGCGGAGCAGATCGAGAATCCCCTCGCGCAGCGGGGCATCGTCCTCGACCACCAGGATCCGCACGCACCACCTCCGGCCCAGAGTGTAGTCGGCTCGGAGTCGAGCGGGTGGGGCGAAGGTGCCGCCTGACAGCCTCCTGACACGGCGCCTCGGGGCCGAGGCGCCGTCGCTGCCGGGCGATCTACCGCAGGCGGCCGTCCACCACGCGGAGGTTGGAGACCATCGCCTTGAAGAGGTCGTCGTACTCGCGGGGAGCGTCGGCCGGCGTGACGAAGAGCATGTGCAGCAGGCTGCCGTCAGCCAGGAGGCGCGTCGCGACGGCCACGCGCTCGCCGCGATGTGTCGTCGGCGACGTGCCCTGGAGGAGCAAGGTCTCGCCGGCGCCGCCGTCGATCGCCTGCGCCTTGCGCGATCCCGAGACCAGGCGCAGGTGCGCGTTGGAGCTCTGGATGGCGCCGACGAACGCATCGGTCACGTCCTCCACGCGCGGACGCTGGCCCGTCGATCGTTGCGCTGGCGCGACGCCCAGCAGCGCGCCGAAGCGCACGTCCGCCCCGCCCTCGCTGCGCCATGCGCCGCCGGGCGCCGCGAACGTCACCGAGGAGCCCTGCTCGGAGATGACGCTCCAGTTGTCCGGACGCGCGACGTCGTAGACGCCCGAGGGGCTGCGATGCCACGCGAGGTGGCGCGAAGGCGGCTCGACCTTCTCGGGCACCTGATCGGGGAGCTGGCTCCCCGTGCCGCCCGCCTGGCCGCCGCCGACCTTCCCCTCCTCGATCTCCTTCATCGTCGGCGCCTTCGGCATCCTGGCGAGGCGCGCCTTGATCTCGTTGAAGCGCACCTCGGAGTGGCCCGCGGGATGCGCGCCGATCAGCTTCGCCTCTTCCTGCACGCGCTCCCTGCGCCGATCCGGCGCGGGATGGCTCTGCAGGAACGCGGCGGATCGGCTGGGGCTGTCCTTGCCCAGCGTCTCGAAGAACGTCGCCATGTCGTTCGGGTCGTAGCCCGCCTTTGCCAGTGTCTGCACGCCGAGGATGTCGGCATCGGTCTCGGCCTTGCGGCTGTACTTCAGGAACGTGAGGTTGAGGCCGTAGCCGCCGACCTTCTCGACGAGCTCGCGCGTTCCACCGCTCGCTCCCGACTTCTCGAGCGCGAGACCCAGGATCATCTGGGTGCCGAACTCGGTTGCGAGCTGCTTGCTCGCCTGGCCCGTTCCGTGGCGCAACGCGACGTGGGAGATCTCGTGAGCCATCACGCCCGCGAGCTCGCCCTCGTTGCGCGCCGCCTCGATGGTGCCCCGATGGACGAAGATGGGCCCGCCGGGCAGCGCGAAGGCGTTGATGTCGGCGATGTCCACGACCTGGAACGAGTACGGATACTTCGTGCCGGGCGAGGCCGCCGCGAGCTTCGCGCCGAGCTCGGCGACGTAGCGTTGCACCTCCTCGTCGCGCAGGATCGGCAACTGCTGTTGCACTTCCTGCGCGGACTGGGCGCCGATCTCGACGTCCTGCTCCTTGCTGAACAGGTTCCAGCCCTTCTTGACGTGCGTCTGTGCTGCCGCAGGCGAGGCGACGGCGAGGGCGAGGATCAGCGTTCCGAGGCTGCGAGAAATGCGCTGGAGGATCATGTTCGAAACCCCTGCCGCTGCGACGGGCAACGGCGACTTCTAGACGACTCCCGAGTTCGCGTTCTTCAACCGTCGAGCGAGGCTGCCATGGAGCTCCAGGTGGCGCCTGCCTCGGGGGGCGCCCGCTCCAGCGCGCCGAGTCCATCATCGACCCACGCCTCGCGGCGCATGCCGGCGAGCACGCAGGTGACTCCCGGCGTACCCAACAGCAAGCCCAGTGCCATCTGCGAGAGCGAGCGGCTGCGCCATGCCTGCGGTACCTGCCGCTCGAGCTGCTCGTGGAGAGCGGCGCTGCGCTCGCGGGCCGCCGGGAGGGTCCTGGCCTCGACGGCGCGCAGCAGCTTCTCGAGCGCGGGCTGGTAGCGCGCGAGCCACGCCGTCCAGTCGTTGCGCACGCGGCCCACGAGGTGCAGCGAGACGTGCCGCATGACGTGCTCGACGCGCGGCCGGATGTAGTCCGCCTCGACCTGGCGCCAGTGCAGGACGTCGTCGAAGCGATCGGCGTTCGCGAGCAGCTCGTCGCCCCACGCGAAGAGGCTCGACGCGTCGCTCTTGTCTAGCGCGGGCGCGATGGTCGTCGCGAACTCGTCCTCGAGCGCCGTGACGGCGGCCGCCGCGTCGGCGATGGACGACGCGCCGCGCGGATCCGGAAAGTCCGCGAGCCGCACGAGGTGCCCGTCACTGAACGCGTTGAGCGGGCGGTTCACGAGGACGCCGATGCGCGCCCGACGCGCGACCTCGAGCGTCGTGGCGTCGCCCGGTCCGCTCTTCTCGAGCGCCGCTCCCCGCTCGAGGAGGTTCATGGGGAGCTGTGCGACGGCGAATCCATGCGAGGAACGCCGGCGCTCCCGCGCCACTTCCTCGGCGAGCTCGAGCACGTGCGCGAGCGACGTCGCCTCCGGCGCATCCCGCGGTACGACGAAGCTGTTGCTCGAGACGCCGTACCAGGCGATGCGTCCGGCGTCCCTCTCCTCCTCGAGACGACCGAAGGCCAGCTTGACGCGGCGATCGAACTCCTCGCGACGACGAGCCAGCGTCATGCCCCCGCGATGGTCGGCGTCCATGAGCATGTATTCGGGATCGTGCAGCAGCTCGACGTCGAGGCGCGCGAGGCCGAGCCGCGCGAGCGAGCGGCCGAGCTGATCGGCGATGAAGTCGGGATGGATGCAGTGCCAGCAGCCCTCCGCGTAGCGCACCATGTCCTGGAAGGGACGCCCCTCGCGCTCGCGCGCCTGCGCGATCTCGAGGTTCCCTCCCTGCACGTAGCCCACCTTCGAGACCACGACGATCTCGTCGCGCGCGACGCCCTCCTTCGCGAGATCGATCAGCGCGTGGCCGATGGCGCGCTCGGATCCTCCGTCGGTGTAGTTGGTGGACGTATCGAGGAGGTTGACTCCTTCGCGCACGGCCTTGCGCAACGCGAGCCCGTGCTCCTCGCGATCCGCGTCGATGCGATAGCCGCCGAAGCCGAGAGCGGAAACGACGAGCCCCGTGCGTCCGAGCGCACGATAGGCCCATGGGCGCGCCTCGGCGCCATGACGCCGCGCGTAGCGCTGCGTCGCCGTTTCCGTCGCCTGCTCCGTCACGGCTCGGGAGCATGCCACGCGTCCGCCGCGCGCGCTCACGGGGGCCTGGAGGTCTACAATTCGACGACTTCAGTCCAAGCGGAGACACGCATGCACTCGAGATCGGGACACGACATCACTCCCTTGACGACTGAGCGCGTCGACGCGCTCGCGGCGGCACTCTCGCCCGAGGAGGCGCGCGTGCTGCTGCGCAAGGGCACCGAGCCCGCGTTCTGCGGCAACCTCGTGGACAACCACCGCGAGGGCGTCTACGCGTGCCGGCTCTGCGGACTGCCGCTGTTCTCGTCCCGCGCGAAGTTCGACTCGGGCACGGGATGGCCGTCGTTCTTCCAGCCCGTGGACCCGGAGCACGTGCGCGAGATCGCGGACACGTCGCACGGCATGCGCCGGACCGAGATCACCTGCGCGCGCTGCGACAGCCATCTCGGCCACGTCTTCGCAGACGGCCCCCGCCCCACCGGCCTCCGCTTCTGCCTCAACTCCATCTCACTCGTGTTCCACGACGACAGCGCCGATCTCCCGCCCGAGAGCCGCCCGACGACGTCCATGCCGTGAAGCTCCGGGTTCCCGTGCCGGCTGGCCGGAGACACCGCGGCGGGGAAGGAGCGCCGCGAAGGGAGGCGACGTGTCGGCGGTGCGGTGATGCGAGGGTCAGGCCCTGTTTTCGAGATGGCGCGATCACGTTCCAAGGGTCACGCCGAAGGAGCGCGCTCTTCTACGAGACGACCGAGGACACCGATGCGCTGCGCCTGTCGCGCGTCGTCGGGCGCGTGGTCGTCACGTACTGATCGAGGCGCGCGACGACGCGCGATGGATTGCCCATGGCGAGCGTGCGCGGCGGGACATCCGACACCACCACGCTCCCGGCCGCGACGATGGCGCCGTCGCCGATGGACACGCCCTTCAGCACGATGGACCCGCGGCCGATCCAGGCCCCGCGCCCGATGCGCACCGGCTTGATCTCGTCGGGCTCGGGCGGAGCCCCGCGCGCGCGTGCCGCGGGATCGCGCGCATGGTTGTCGTTGTCCGCGAAGTAGCAGCGCGGCGCGATGCCCGCATCGTCCTCGATGATGATGCTCCTCGCGACGTGGAAGCTCACCTCGTGGCCGATGAAGACGCGATGGCCCACGACGAGCTCCGGGGCGTAGCCCGTCGTGCTGACGATGCCGATCGGCCCCGACAGCGACACGTCGTCGCCGATCGTGACGCGCACCGGGCCCGCGATCCCCGGCCGCACCCCGAGTCGCAGCCGCCGCCCGACATGAACGCAGCGCGCCCGGAGCGCGGGCTCCTGCCAGAGCAGCACCGCCAGACGAGTGGCGACGACGCGCAGCACGACGAGCGCCGCATCGGCCGCGCGATAGAACGCGCGCATCGGTCCCGGCATCGGGAGCGCGCCATGCAGCAGCTCGCGCACTACGCCGCGCACGGGAGCCGGGAGCCGATCGCGCAGCCTCGCCGCGATCACGCGGCGACTCCCCTCTCGAGCAGCGTCTTCAGCGCGGCGCGATCCAGCTTGCCGCTGGGATTGCGCGGCATGCTCTCGAGAACCTCGATGCGCGACGGCACGGCCCAGGCCGGCAGCACGCTCCTCAGCGCGCCGAGAATCGAGCGGCTGTCGATGCCCGCGCCCACGACGAACGCGACCAGTCCCTGCGCCGAGCCA
>Ga0315912_10002458_pt1 | contig 19732 bp, 14 predicted proteins | sample VfabasoilMG_FD_204469 | JGI IMG/M metagenome (GOLD analysis project Ga0315912, IMG submission 204469) | Garden soil microbial communities collected in Santa Monica, California, United States - V. faba soil | ecosystem: Environmental > Terrestrial > Soil > Garden | place: USA: California...
GCGAGAGGATTGCCGTGTTGATACCAACCACCTCGCCCCGCGCGTTGATCAACGCGCCGCCGGAGTTGCCCGGATTGATCGCGGCATCGGTCTGGATGAAATCCTCGTAATCCACGATCCCCATGTCCGCCCGCCCCTTGGCCGAGACGATGCCCATGGTCACCGTTTGTCCGACTCCGAACGGGTTGCCGATGGCGAGCACCACCTCACCCAGGCGCAAGCCTCCAGAGTCACCGATCAAAGCCGGCGTCAGGTCGGACACGTCCCCCTGCAAGCGCAGCACCGCCAGATCGCTCTTGGGATCGGTGCCGACTACCTTGGCCTCGAACTCGCGATCGTCGTAGGTGCGGACCTTGAGCGTGTCCGCTCCCTCCACCACGTGGTTGTTGGTCACGATGAAGCCGTCCTTCGACAGGATCACGCCCGAGCCGAGCCCCTCCTGCTTCTGCTCGCCCGGCGGTTGGCCGAAGAAGTAGTGAAATGGCGTCGTTTGGCGAGTGGTTCGACTAGAGGCGACGCTGACCACCGAAGGCAACACTTTCTCGACCACGTCGGCCAGCCCCGCTCCGGATTCGAGACCAAGGGCGGTGAGCGCCGCGGTACTGCCCACCTGCGAGCTTTCGTGCTGGGTATCGGCCGTGCCCTCGGCTGGTTTTTTGGAGGTGGAGTTGCACGCCGCCGCTCCGAGAGGGAGAGCGAGGGCGAAAGCGAGCGTGAAAAGCGGGGGTAGGCCTTTTTCGGACAGTCGTCGGCGGGGCATGTCGAAACCCTAAACCACCTCGCCCGAACGTCCATTCCCAGGCGAACCTCCGCCCTTTTCCATGGCCACCAGGGCGCCTGCAATCTCGTGCAAGGCCAGCGAGCGGTGCGCCGCTCCAATGTCGACGGCGGCACGGGGCATGCCGTAGACCACCGCCGTCTCGTCACTCTCTGCGATGACGTGGCCACCCGCCTGGCGCACGAGCAAAGCCCCCTTGGCGCCATCGTCCGCCATGCCGGTGAGCACGACGGCAATCGTGTCCTTGCCGACGACCTTTGCCGCGGAGGAAAAGAGTCGGTCAGCGCTGGGATAGTAGCGGTCGGTGGAAGCCGGCGGGAAAACCCGCACTCGAAGCCGTCCCCCACTGCGCACGAGCTCCATGCAGCGCAGCCCAGGACAGACCAGCACGGTGCCCGGTTCGACGGGGTCGTCGTGCTCCGCCTCTCGAACGTTGAGGCGGCTGCGCCGGTCCAAGCGCTCGGCAAAAGTCCGGGTGAACTTCTCGGGCATGTGTTGCGCGACCAGGAACGTCATATCCGTTTCCTCGGGCAACGCGCCCACCACCTCCATCAGGGCGCCAGGTCCACCCGTCGAGGCGCCAATCACCACCACGCGGCTTGGTTCCGGCCCATGCGCTGGGGGGAACATGCTGGGCGGCCTGGTGCGGAGAAACTGTGGATCTGGCCGCTTGAGCTTGTGCAGTCCCCGCACCATCAGGATCTTGGAAACGAGCTCCGCGCGGATGGACAGATCGCCCGGCACCAAGAGGTCGGGCTTGGCCACGAAGTCGAGAGCGCCGAGCTCCAGCGCTTTGAACACGTTTTCCTTCTGCGAGTAGCTGGAGATGACGATGACTGGCAGCGGCTTTTTCGCCATCAGAATGCGCAGGAAGGTGAACCCATCCATGCGTGGCATCTCCAAGTCGAGCGTGATCACGTCTGGCTCGGACACCGAAACGAGGCGCAATGCCTCCTCACCGTTGGCTGCCTTGCCGACGATGCGCACCTCGGGCACCTCGGCCAGCATGTCGCTGATGCTGCGTCGATTGACCGCAGAGTCATCGACCACGAGGACGCGGAGCGTGTCGGTCATGGTGCCCTCCCCGCCGGCGGGATGGAGACAGCGCGCCGGTAGGCGACGTCCCCCCGCAGCTGGCTGGTGACGAACGGACTCTCCACGTTGAGGAGCGACTCGGAGTGCCCCAAAAACAGGTAGCCCCCGGGCAAGAGGCGCTGATGGACTTGCGCCATCACCTTCTGCCTGGAGCGTTCGTCGAAGTAGATGATGACGTTGCGACAGAACACGACATCGACCCGGCCCACGGTGCGCACCGCGCTCTGATCCAGCAGATTGACCCGTGAAAAGTGACACATACGCCGGAGCGGCTCGGCGATCTTCTGGCTGCCATCGGCCTGCTGCGAGAAATGAGCCTTGATGTAGCGCTCGGGCGTGACTCGAAACGAGTTTCCCTTGTAGACGCCGCGGTTCGCGACCTCGATGTTCTGCCGACAGAGGTCGGTGCCAAGCACGCGCAGGAACCAACCTTCCAAAAGTGGGGACTCGGAGAGCAAGATGGCGAGCGTATACGCCTCTTCGCCAGTCGAACAGCCGGCGCTCCACACGGTGAGCCGCCGATGGTGCGCATTCGCGGCGGCCACGACCGGCAGCACCTCCTTGACGAAGGCCTCCAGCTGGTACTCCTGGCGAAAGAAGTAGGTTTCTTTGGTGGTGAGCAGCGTGTAGAGCACGTCGAGCTCCTCGGCGTCGGTCTCGATCAGCCTGATGTAGGCCGCGAAACTGTCGACCCCGATCGCGGCGAGCCGCTCACCGACGCGCTTCTCGAACATGGGCTGGGCGCCGTCGTCGAAGGTCAATCCCGCACGCGTGTTGACGAGCTGCCGCAGGCGACCGAAGTCCAGACGACCCAGGATCGCCGAGCTCGAACCATCGGCTGGGCTCATATGTGCGCCGGCTCCGCACGCAGCTCCGCCAGCTGTGCCAGCGACTCGGTTTCGAGGACGTAGGCGATCTCCGAGGCGAATGCGACCACCTGATTCGAGGTGCGGAGGGAGCTCTGGCCGACCGCCGGGGCAGGACGCAGGGCGTTCCGATCGACACGAAAGACCTCGAAGACTTGGGCGACGACGACGCCCAGGAGACGACCGCCAAGTCGCATCAGGATCCATTTGCGCTTGGGGTGCACGGTCTGCCCGAAGCCGAGCCGCAAGCCCAAATCGAGAACCGGAACCACCTCGCCGCGGTGGTCGACTGCGCCGATGAAGCCTTCCGGGGCATGCGGCAGAGGCGACAGCCGCGCGGGCAGGACGATCTCCTGGACGTGCTCGATCCCGACCGCGTAGGTAGCCGGACCAACGGCGCAGGCCACGAAACCGCGGTCGTCACCCACGCTCTGGCGCCGGATCCGGCTCATCCGCGCCCCTTCCCGAGCAAGAGTGACAGATCGAGCAGGACGAGCAGGTCGCCACGCTGGGGACGACCGATCCCCCGCACCACCTCGGAAAAGTCTCCACCAGAGCCCGCGCTGCTGAGCTCGATCTCCTTGGGCATCATGCGTACGACCTGCTTCACTTCGTCGACGAGGAGCCCCATGAGCTCCTCGTCGGCGGTACGGCCCAAGAGGATTCGGCGCTTCCTGCTGATTTCGATGGGAGGTGCCCCCAGGCAAGCGCGCAAGTCGAGCACCGTGACCAGCTGCCCGCGCACGCTGCACACACCCAGGACGACCTTCTTGGCGCGGGGGACGAAGGTGATGGGGGGCGGCACCACGATCTCCTGCACGCTGCGGAGCTCCACGGCGTAGCTCTCCCCAGCCGACACGAAGGACAGATAGTCCAAGCTGCCTTCGTTGCGGCTGCGCAGAGCGGCGCTGCGGCGCACGACCAAATCAGACATGGAGTGCTCCTTTCCGCCGGCCCTCGCCAGCCGCGAACGTTTCCTCGACGATGGCGGCCGCATCCAAGACCAAACCCACGCGCTGGTCCCCGAGCTCCGTGGCACCAGCAAAGCCCTTCAACTTCCTGAGCGACGGACCGAGCGCCTTGATCACGATGTCCTGCTGGTCAGCAATGGAGTCGACGACCAGGCCGAGTCGGCGTTCACCCACTTGCGCGACGACCACGAAGGCCCGCGACGTCCCGTTACCTTCGTCGATGCCGAACAGTGAGCGCAGGCGGCACAGGGTCAGGGTAGCTCCGCGCAAGGTCATCACCTCGCGCCCGTCGACCTTGCGCGTGCTCGGATCGAGCCCGACGACCTCGGAAACCGCGGCCAAGGGAATGGCGAACGTCTGCCCGCCGACCCTGACCAAAAGGGCGCGCACGATGGCGAGCGTAATGGGCAAGGTCAGGGTGAACTTGGTGCCGATACCGCGCTCGCTGTGCACGTCGATCACCCCACCGATGCGGGAGATGTTCGTCTTGACCACGTCCATGCCCACGCCGCGCCCCGAAACCTCGCTGACGTCCTGCCGCGTGCTCAGGCCGGGCAGGAAGATGAGCGCGAGCACCTCCTCGCGACTGATCTCGACGTCGGCCGTGATCGCGCCAACCTGTTGCGCCCTGGCCAAGAGCCGACCTTCGTCGATGCCGCAGCCGTCGTCCTCGACCTCGATCATCACGTGGTTGCCCTTCTGGTAGGCGTTGAGCGCGATCGTGCCGCTGGCTGGCTTTTTGGCTGCCTTGCGCTCGTCGGCCGATTCGATGCCGTGGTCGATGGCATTGCGCAACATGTGCAGGAGCGGGTCGCCGAGCTCCTCCACGATCAGCTTGTCGATCTCGGTGTCCGACCCCGTGATCACGAGGCGCACCTCTTTTCCCAGGTCCCGGCTGACCTGGCGCACTCCGCGTGCGAGCCGATCGAACACTTGCCCCAGGGGCACCATGCGCATCTCCAAGATGCCGTTCTGCAGATCTTCGAGCCGCCGCTCGAGCGTGCGCTGCATTCGGTAGAGCTCACCGCCGAGGTGCCGGTCGAAGTCGCTCCTGACGAGCTGCGCGGCGCGAAGCAGATTGCCGCGCAGGATTGCCAGCTCGCCGACCATGTTCATCAGGTGGTCGAGCTTGCGGATGTCGACGCGCACGGCCCGCCGAGCCATTCCCTGCTCGCGCGCGCGCTGAGGACGTTCGGCCTCCTCTTCCAGGAGTGGAACGTGCGAGTACCCCTTGGACAGCGGAGTGAGACCGACCGAAGGTGGACTCTGGGGGGCATTGGTGGAGCTAGGAACGCTCGTGCGCTGGACTTCCTCGACCACGACTGCATCGCCGCCCAGTTGCCCGATGAGGACGGCGAGGTCCTCTCCCGACGCGAGCAAGAGGTCGAGGTCGAGCGTGTCCATCGAGCTGGACTCACCCGTTGGCAGATAGGTGATGACCTCACCCAGCTTGCGGGCGCGATCCTTGAGCGCCTCGAGCGCCTTGTCGATGGTGAGCAGATCGAAGGATGCCCGGATCTTGTAGAGCCGCATGCCAGCCTTGAGATTGGCTAGCAGGCGGTGCTCTTCGTACTCGGTGAGCACGGCGATGATCCCGGGATCAATCTCGTAGGGGCCGGTGTCTCTCACCGCCGTTTGGCCCGATACGCGCTCGATGGCGGCGAGCATGTCGGCAACTGCGGAGAGCACCCCGGGATCTTGCGCATCGTCGTGGTGCTGCAGGATGCGGTGGCTCGCATCGACTGCTCCGAAGAGCACGTCGAGCACCGCCGCGGATACCTCGAGTTTGCCGAGGCGCAAGGCGTCGAGCAGGTTCTCGAGCTGGTGGGTCATCGACGCGAGCGCCGTGACACCGAACAGTCCAGACAGGCCCTTGAGGGTGTGGATGGCTCGGAACGACTCGTTGAGCAGGTTCGGGTCTTGGGTCCCCTTCTTGAAGTTGGCGTCGATCAAGAGGAGCGCGCGCGAAAAGGTCTCGACGATCTCCTGCGCCTCGGCGAGGAATTCCTCACGGCCGCGGTCCATCGCATCGGTCATGCCAGCGGCTCCCCCAGCTCCGCCGGACCGCCCGCGCCGACGAGTACAGCCAAAGCTCCAGGCACGAGCGTCATCCGCCCATGGTACCAACATTTTGGTTTTGCACAGAAAGTGGCAACGTCCGGCCCGTGATGGCCTCCGCTCTGGCCGAGCCGCTCGGACCCCGGTCGACAAACCCGCGTGAAACCGCGCAGGTGGGGCGCCCGGTGCGCGTGTGCGTGATCGGAGCCGGCTCTAGTGGCCTGGTCACGATCAAGGCACTTCGTGAAGCGGGCCACGAGGTGCAAGCGTTCGACCTTGCGTCCAGGGTAGGCGGCCTTTGGATCAAGGACAGCGACAGCGGCAAGAGCGCCGCGTACGACTCGCTCCGCATCAATACATCCCGGCAGCAGATGCAGTTCCGGGACTTCCCGATGCCCGAGCGCTACGGGGACTACGCGACCCACGCCCAAGTCGCCGAGTACTTTCGTGCCTACGCTGATCACTTCGACCTTTCCCGCTCGGTTCACTTCCGCACTCGAGTGGAAAAGGTGACGCCCGAAGGTCAGGGCTACCTGGTCGAGGCGACCTCGCTCGATTCCGGCGCCTCGTTCCGAGGGAGCTTCGATGCGGTCGTGGTCGCGCACGGTCATCACCACACGCCAGCCTTCCCAGACCCCATGCCCGAGGGGCACTTCGACGGCATCGTGCTGCACGCGCACTCTTATCGAAATCCCGACCGGCCAGCACCGCTCCGCGGACGGCGGGTCGTGGTGGTCGGCTTCGGCAACAGCGCCGTGGACATCGCCGTCGAGCTCTCGAGCACCGAGGACGCCGGCAGTGTGGTGCTGTCGACGAGGCGGGGAGCATGGGTCTTGCCGAGGTACCTCTTCGGACGCCCGATCGACCAGGGCCGGCTGCTCCCGCTCTGGCTACCGGGTGCCTGGCGCCGCCGCATCTCCACCTGGGCGTTTCGCCACCTCCGCGGCACGATGACCGACTACGGCCTGCCCGAGCCGGATCATCTGATCGGGGAGGCGCACCCGACGCTCTCCGACGAGCTGCCCGACCTGGTCAAGAAAGGCGTGATCGAGGTGAAGCCCGCCATCGAGCGTCTCGCAGGAGACACGGTCCACTTTCGGGGTGGAGCGCAGACGAAGGCCGATGCCATCGTGTACTGCACGGGCTACCGCGTGAGCTTTCCGTTCTTCGACGACGCGCACCTAGCGGCACCCGAGAACGAGCTCCCGCTGTTCCGCCGCGTGTTCCACCCAACCCACCGCAGGTTGTTCTTCGTCGGCTTGGCGCAGCCGCTGGGCGCGATCATGCCGATCGCCGAGCTTCAGGCACGTTGGGTGTCCGCCCACTTGGCCGGCCGCTACAATCTACCGGACCCGCAGGCGCTCGCTCTCGACGTGGACCGGGAGCGGAGCGAGCTTTCCTCGCGCTACGTCCGTTCCCGGCGCCACACGATGCAGATCGACCCCGAGAAGTACACGCGCTCGCTCGAGAGCGAATGGCGACGCGGCCGCCGCCGCGCTCTGCGCAGGGTCGGCCAGCCCTTTCCCACGGTGATGGGGCCCGGTGCCCCATGAACGAACAGCCCGAGCTCAAAGGCGGCCTCGAACAGCGCGCGCCCTGGTTCGCGCTTGGCGTGGCCGTGTCGGGCGTGGGCAGCCTGCTGATTGCCCCGCTTTCGGTGCTGGCGGTTCTGCTGCACGTGATCGGGCTAGCATCCACGACACGCATGGCCGCATCCACCCGCCGCTGGGTGCGACCGCTCTTGATCATCACCGGTGTGTGCTCGCTCGCTGCGATGACGCGCTTCGTGCTCAGGGACGCGCTCAGCGGCATCATCGAGGCCCGTGGTCGTGATTCCTCGGCTCGCGCCGTGTCGGTCCTGCGCGAGATGCTGTTCGCCCAGGACGCCATGCGTCGCTACGCCTTCATCGATCCGGACGGAGACGGCATCGGCAGCGCGGGACGCCTGGGAGAGCTCACCGGGGTCCACGGCGCCCGCCAGGGCGATCCCCTTGCCACTCCGCCGCTCTCGCCAAGGCTCACACCGGGCGCTTCGACGCGCTCTGGGCCCGCTGCGGAGCAAGGTGGCTACTATTTCCTGATCTGTGTGCCCGGACCGGGCGGCAGCTGGGCCACCCGACCTCGCGACCCCGTCGACGACGAGACCGCGGAGCGTCGCTTCGTCGCCTACGCTTGGCCCACCGCCGCGGGCGCTCCCCATACGGCAGCGTTCTTCATGGACGAGCACGAGCGCATCTTGGAATCGGACTCCATGGCAGGCTCGGTCCCGCGCCTGGTCGGAACATCGGCCGCGCCAGCCTGTGACGATGCCCTCGTCCAGCCCGAGCTCTGGCGTCCGTGGCGCGGCAAGAAGCCGCGCGAAAGCCTACCTGGCGACGGGAAGCGCCTGTGATAGCAAACAGGAAATGAGCGCTCGCATCGAGAAGGCGTCCCCGGAGAGCTCCTCTCCGAACGCGGAGGCCCTGGAGAGAGAGGCCGATCTGCCGCCAGTCGTCGCGCGGCTCGTGGTGGAGATCCGTTCGGACGGCACCCGCACGGTGGCGCGGGGAGCCCTGGAAGACCGAGTGAGTGGGCAGCGCGTGGACCTGAGAGCCAACGCGGCGACGCCCGTCATCTTGGCGCGAGAGCTCACCCGCGTCCTCTTGGAAGCACCCGTCTTCGCGGGCACGCGCCGCGCAGGAGAGCTCGTCTTGGGCCTATTGCCCGAGGCGATGAGAAAGCGCCTGCCACGCGGAGGACGCTGACGACTGGCCTCATGGACTCGAAATACAAGAGCGACCTGAACGAGGGCGTCGCACCGGCGCTGCCCGGTGAGTTCCAACCCATCCCGCTCGGAGCGCGCGCCATTTGGCCCCCCGTCGTGCTTGCGCCCATGGCAGGGGTCACCAACTATCCGTTCCGCAAGCTGTGCCAGAAGTATGGTGCCGGCCTGTACGTCTCGGAGATGATCACGGCGCGCCCGCTGGTCGAGGGCAACCAGAAGACGCTGCGCATCGCCGATTTCGGCCCCGACGAGAGCCCGCGCAGCCTGCAGCTCTACGGCGTGGACCCGCACTACGTAGGTCGCGCCGTGGAGAGGCTGGTGGGTGAAGGCAAGGTCGACCACATCGACATGAACTTCGGCTGCCCGGTGCGGAAGGTCACGCGCAAGGGCGGTGGGTCGGCGTTGCCGCTCAAACGTGAACTGTTGCGCAGCATCGTGCGCGCTGCGGTGCGTGCCGCCGAGCCGGCGAAAGTCCCGATCACCATCAAGTTTCGCCTCGGCGTGTCCGATCGGCTCCTCACCTACCTCGACGCGGGCAAGATCGGACAAGACGAAGGCTGCGCGTTCGTAGCCCTGCACGCCCGAACGGCCGCGCAGCTCTACGACGGGGCCGCGGACTGGGACCGCATCGGCGAGCTCAAGCAGCACCTGTCGATCCCCGTCCTGGGGAACGGCGACATCTGGGAGGCCCACGACGCCTTGCGCATGATGCGCCAGACGGGGTGCGATGGCGTCGTGGTGGGGCGCGGCTGCCTGGGCCGGCCCTGGCTCTTTCGCGATCTGGCGCAGGTGTTCGCAGGCCGCGAGCCCGACGATCCTCCACGGCTGGGCGAGATCGGCGAGGTCATGCTGACCCACGCCACCCTGCTCGCCGAGTGGATCGGAGAGGGCCCGGCGCTCCGCGCCTTTCGGCGCCAAGCGACCTGGTACACCAAGGGCTTCCGCGGCAGCGCCGCCGCCCGGCAGCGTTTCATGACCGTCACCTCGCTCGGCGAGCTGGCGGACGTCGTGGGGGGACTCGATGGGGACGAACCGTTTCCGGTGCACGCCATGCGGGTCCCGCGCGGCAAGTCGTCGGGCACGCAAGAGGTCAGCCTGCCGGAGGGCTATCTCGACCACCTGGACGACGCGACCCCACCCCCCGAGGAGTGGATGGTCGAGGGCGGCTGATTGCAGCGCCAATCCCGGCAGCGCCACAAGAACTGCAGCGCCGAAAAACTGCAGCGCCAAAAACTGCAGCGCCAAAAAACTGCGGCAAAGCCCGGCCCCCGGCCCCTGAGCCGGGGCGGCCGTCGCAGGGAAGCCGGAACCAGTGTAGGATGCCGACGCTGTGCTTTCACCACAGGCGGCTTTGATCAAGCTTCAGGGCGAGCAGCTGCCGGCAGACGCGGTGGTGCTCGAATATCGAACGCACCAAGCGCTGTCCGCCCCCTACCAGGTGATCGTCGAGTTCTCCACCAAGGAGCAGTTCTCGCTCGACGACGCGAACGGCACGCAGTTCATGCTGAGCCTGCCGACGCCGGGGGGCGGTGCCCAGTACATCCGGGGTGACCTTTGGGAGGGAGCCCTGGTCCGCGTCATCGGAGAGCAGTTCCACTTCTCCCTCATGCTCAGGCCAAAGCTCGCCTGGCTAGGCGCGAGAGAGAACACTCGCATCTACCAGCAAAAGTCCATCGCCAAGGTCGTCGAGTCGATCCTGGAAGAGGCGAACCTGACGGACACATGCGACCTCGCGCTGTCCAAGTCCTACCCGGACCGCGAGTTCGTGGTGCAATACCGCGAGTCCACGCTGAATTTCCTGCAGCGGCTCTGCGAGGAAGTCGGGATTTTTTACTACTTCACCCACACCGAAGAGGAGACACGGCTCGTCTTTGCCGACGACATCGCGAATCTCCCGAACGCCCCCGAGCCCATCCTGCTGTCCGTGGGGCCCCTCGGCAGCCTTGCCCTACCACTGACGCAGCTCAGCCGGCGCCTTTCGCTGCGCACCTCGGTGGTCCAGCTCCGCGACTTCGACGTGAAGAACCCGATCGTGTTCCCCGAAGCCCAGTCGCAGGCGGACAGCCCCATGACCCTGCTGCACTTCGAGTACCCCGGACGCTTCCAGACGGAACCCGAAGGAAAAGTGGCTGCGGACGCCTTACTGCGCACCAAGCGTCACGATGCCGATCTCTACCATGGTACGTGCAGCGTAGCCGGCCCCACGCTCTGCGGTACGGCGGAGCTCCTCGGGGCCGCCGAGGCGGACCTAGCGAGCACGGTGCGTTTCGTCGAGCTCCACACCCACGGCAAGCAGCAGGCCGATCAGGACCAAGCCGGGGACAGCGCCGTACAGGTCGACTTCGTCGCCGTCGACCAGGAAACCCCGTACCTGCCTGCGCGTCGCGGGCGACGGCCCAAGGTGCTCGGGGTGCAGACTGCCGTCATCGTCGGCGACGCCGCAGCGGACCAGTCCATCTTCGTCGATGCGCTCGGCCGGGTGAAGGTGCACTTCCACTGGGACCGGTTGAATCCGCCCGATGACAAGGCCAGCACTTGGCTGCGCGTCATGCAGGTCGGCTTGGGTGGCTCGATGATCCTGCCGCGGGTCGGCTGGGAGGTTGCGGTCGCCTTCCTCGACGGCGACCCGGACCAGCCCGTCGTGGTGGGTAGGGTCTACAACGGAGAAAATGCTCCGCCGCTGGCGCTGCCGGCCAACAAGGCGTCCGGTGCCATCAGCAGCTCCTCCTCACCGGGCGGGGCGGGCAAGAACGAGATCTCCATCGGCGACTCGGGTGGAAGCCAGGGCTTCTCCATCAAGGCCCAGAAAGACCTCAATTTCACCACGGGCTACGACCAGATCGAGGACATCAAGAACAACGACGAGTCTCAGGTCAACCTGAACCTTTCGCGCACGGTCAACGTCGACGACAGCGTGAAAGTCGGGGCCAATCAAACCGTAACCTACGGCAAGAATCAGAAGTGCACCGTGAATGGCAACCAGACGCTCTCCGTCGGGGGCAATGAGACCGCGAATGCCACGGCCAACCAGCTGAACAAGGTGACTGGCGACAGGAAGATCACCGTCGCTGGCAATCAGATGATGCTCGCCAACGGCGAGCGCAGAAACGTCGAGTCGAACATGGAATCTACCATCGGCTCGCTCGACCTCTTGTGCACGGCGTCGAACCTGAGCGAAAACATTGGGGCCAACTCGTCCTCGACCGCGGGCGCAGTGCGCGTGCATTTGGTCAACGGGGAAAGCAGCGAGGTGGTGACGGCAGCCAAGTCGATCACGGTCGCAGGAGCCGTTGCAGTGATCGTGAAAGGCTCACTGAACGCATCCTGCGAGGGGGCAGTCGCTCGGCTGATCGGCGGCATCGCTCAGCGCAAGATCAAGGGTAGCCTCACCATCAAGGCCCCGATGATCAGCTTGGTCGGGGGTACCGGCACCTTCAAGGGTGGGAGCTCGGAGCTCAAGTTGGCGGGCGGTCCGATCACGATGAAGGGCAGCACCATCACCATCAAGGCCGGGATCATCAAGAAGACGGCCGGCTCGATCAAGCTGGGGTAGGCGGGGAATAAGACGATGCCGGAGTCGCACCTGAAAGTCGATTTTACCTGGGGCGGTGGGGAACCGGTAAGGCCGATTTCCTACGCGCTGAAGCAGGGCGTGAGCGAGTGGGAACAGGCGGAGGTGCTGCTGAACCTGACCGTGGAAAACGCGGACGCTGACCCTGCCAGCTACCTAGGAAAGGAGGCGAGCTTGGAGCTCGACTACGCCGACGACGCGACCGCTCTCCGAGGGTTCTACGGCACGGTGACGCAGGCCGGGGTCGAGGACAACGCCGATGGCACGAGCTCGATGCGCCTTTGCGTCGAGGGCCCGCTCTGGCCGCTCAAGCGACGCTTGCAGAGCAAGATCTACCGCAAACGGACGGTCAAAAAGATCATCGAGGAGCTCCTGACTGGCGCTGGCGTCACCAGCGAGACGCAGTTTCACGGGTCCGCATTCGATCACGAGTTCGAGTTCTTCGTGCAGTACGAAGAGCTCGACAGCGAATTCTTGATGCGCCTTTTGGCCGGCGTGGGGGGCTCGTTCCTGGTCGTCGCCGATGGCGGGGCGGCCAAGGTCCATTTCATCGAAGACGTGCAGGGCTACGCCAGCGCCAAGGTCGAGCTGCCCTACTTGCCGGTGTTCTCCGAGCTGACGACCAGACAGGCGGTCACCCACGTCGAGATGTCGCGGCGCGTCACCCCGGACAAGGTGGTGATGAGCGCCTACGATCCGAAGCGACCGCGTTTGTCGATCTCGGCCAGCGAGCAGGAAGCCGGGGAAAGCACGAACGAGCTCTACTCGCCGCTCAGCCGATTCCTCGAGGAGCCCGCGAACCTGGCGAGCGCCAAGGCCCTCTTGGCAAGCCACCTCCTGCACAAGAAGGAAGTGCACGGCATCACGGGCAGCCTCGCAGTCGCGCCCGCCAGCATCCTCACCATCACGGGTCACCCGTACGCGGCCTTGAACGCAGAGTTCTTGGTGCTCGAAGTGACACTGGTCGGTGCCTTGCCGCGCGAGTTCAACGCCGGAGAGGTCGGAGGCGACGTCAACTCGATCGAGTTCGTCGCCGTGCCGAGGGACGTGGTCGTGAAACCCGAAGAGCGACCGCTCGCGCGGAAGATCGCGGGGATCCAGACGGCGAAGACCACGGGCGCCGCCGGCGAGGAAATCGACGTGTCCGAGGACGGCGAGGTGACGGTGTCGTTCTATTGGGACCGCTCCGACGTCAAAGACCAGAACTCCTCCATGCGGATGCGGACGGCCCAGCTCGCCACGGGCGGTGCGATGCTCCTGCCACGCGTGGGCTGGGAGGTCGTGGTGGCCTTCCAGGAAGGACAGATCGATCAGCCCATGGTGATGTCGCGCTTGTACAACGGAGCCACCCCGCCGCCGTACGCCCTGCCCGAAGGCGCGCTGCGCTCCTCCCTGCAGACGGCGACCACGCCTGGCGACGGATCGAGCAACGAGATGCGCTTCGACGATACGAAGGGCAACGAACAGATGTTCTTCAACGCCTCGAAGGACATGAAGGTCGACGTTGGCAACAACACCACCCATACGGTCGGCAACGACCACAAGGTGAAGGTCGGGGTCGATCAGTCGCTCACGGTGATTGACAGCCACACCTGCACGATTGGTGCCAAGCAGTCGATCGAAGTTGCTGGCAATCAGTCGATTTCCGTCGCGACGCTGCACGTCGACGACGTGAAGGGCAACCACACGGCTACCGTGAGCGGCAACGAGACGCAGATGATTGGCGGTGACCAACGGAGCGAGCTCGCGGCCAACAGCGAGCTGACCATCGGGGGCAACTCCATGATGGCCATCGTGGGGTCCATCTCGACCACCTGCTCCGCCGACGCCAAGCTGACCGTGGGCAGCGCGTCGATTTCCGTGGTGGGGGGGGACCGCTCCCTCATCGTGGCCAGCGCCCGTTCCGAAAAGACGGGAGGTGCCAAGGTACTGCTGACGAAGGGCAACCATGCGCTCGAGGTGGGCTCGTTGGCGAGCACCATCGGGGGCGCAGTGCTGGCGAAGGTCACGGGAGATCGCGCCGACAGCGCCGGTGCCACCTGGACCGAAACGGCGGCTGGTCTTCAGAAAGTAGAAGCCGACGAGATCGTCATCGAAGCCCAGGCCACGCTCACGCTCGCGATGGGAGCCTCCATCATTTCACTCAACCCGGCGATGGCGTCCGTGACGGGAGCGAGCGTCAAGCTCGACGGGGCCTTGGTCGAAACGGCGCCCCTCATCGTGACCAACTAGCGCCATGGCAAAGGTCACCGAGATCAAGGTTGTCGCAGGGGCACTGACCAGCACGTCGGTGGTGTCCGTGACCCACGTCCAGCACCTCAGCCAGCCGTTTTCGATTCACGTGCGCCTCGCAGGAGCCAGCTACGTCGCGCCCAACGAAGTGCTGGGCGCCCAAGCCATCCTCTCCGTGCAGGTCGCCGGGCAGCCCGTGCATCAGACTCGAGGTGTCGTCACTTCGATCGCGCTGATCGGCACGCCACAGCTCGAGAGCTTGAGTCGTGTCGCGCCTACGTACGACCTCGTCATCGAATCCGTGCTGGCGCCCCTGCGCGGCGTGGTCGACAGCCGCATTTTTCAGGAGAAGAGCACGCAGGACATCGTAACGAGCGTGCTCGGCACGCTGGCCATTCCGTCGAGCTATCTGGATTTTCGCTGTCGTCAGGAGGCGGTGGAACACCGCTACGCCGTTCGCTACGAGGAAGATGCGCTGTCCTTCGCATCACGGCTGCTCGAAAGCGACGGTACCTACTTTTTCGAAACCGTGGATAACGACGAGCAAAAACTCGTCTTCGACGACACCAGCACGGCCGCGACCGAACGCCTGAGCGCACCGCTTCCCGTCCGCACCGCGGACGCGCTCGACGGCGACCAGCCGAGTGTGTATTCGATCGAGCGCCGGCTCGCGGTCCGACCTGGCCAAGTGGCGCTCGCCAGCTACAGCTTCAAGAAGGCCCTGCGCCTGGAAGCGACGGCCGCCCGAGACGAGCACACGGAGCTCGAGCACTACTCGTTTTCCGACGTGTTTTACGAGGACGCCCGAGGCAAGGCTCTGGCCGGGCTACGCTTGGAGGAGCTGGCGTGGGAAAAGGAAACCTTCTCCATCGTCACCGATTGCCTGGCCATCGGTCCCGGCGACCAGCTGAAGGTCCAAGAGTCCGACCTGGAAGATCCGAAGGCGTATTTCGTGGTCAGCCGGACTTTCAAGCAGACGCACGACCCGCGCGGCCGCGAGGACGGCGCGGGCGAAACGCTTTCGGTCACGCTGCTCTGCATTCCGCTCGACGTTCCGTACCGCCCCCAGCGTCGCCATCCGAAGCCGGTGATCGATGGCCCGCAAACGGCCACCGTGCTGGCGCCGGAGGGGACGGAGCCAGAGGGGCTCTGTACCGACAAGCACGGTCGGGTGAAGGTGAAGTTCCACTGGGATCGCTACGGCAAGAACGACGACACGGCCTGCTGCTTCCTGCGCGTGGGTCAGCTGCAAACATCGGGGTCGGTGGTCTTGCCGCGCGTCGGCTGGGAAGTCCTGGTGGATTTCGTCGAAGGCGATCCCGACCGGCCGCTCGTGGCCGGACGCCTCTTCAACCACATCTTCATGCCTCCCTACGCGCTGCCGGAGGGCAAGACGCGCACCACCCTGCAAACGGCGAGCAGCCCGGGCGGAGGCGGCAGGAACGAAGTGCGCTTCGAGGACGCCGCCGGCTCCGAGGAGGTGATGATCAACTCGCAGTACAACACGGTCATCGCCGTCGCCAACGATCGCAAGAAGAACATCACCAAGAACGAGACCATCGTGGTGACGAACAACGCCGCGCTCGAGGTGGGGTCGAATCAGACGGTCAAGGTGACGAACGGAAGCGAGACCACGATCGGAAGCGACCAGTCGGTGACCGTCTCTGGCAACCGAACACTCGAGGTCAATGCGGTTAGCGGGCTGACGGTGGCCGGCACGGCCGAAACGACGGTCAGCGGCAACTGGATGGCGATGATCGGCAGCCCGCTCGATGCACTGATCGCCCTGGGCACGGCCAAAGCCGCCGAACTTGCTGCCGCGCAGGCGGACAAGGCATTCGCAGCGGTGAGTGGCGCCATGCAGGGCGGGCTCGACCAGATCACGGCCCCGTTGCAGGGACTGACCGACCAGGTCGACGCCATGCAGGCGGACCTCGGGCTGGTGGCAGATGGCCAGCTGTCCGCCACCGCCGGCGTGCTGGGTGGAGCGGTCGCCCTGCCTACCGCGTCGGACATGATGAACTCGTTCGCTCAGGGTCCGGCCGTGGCGAATGCCGCCGACGGGACCGAGCAATCGTCGGGGCAGATCGCTCTGCACTCGATGGTCAGCGACCTCGTGTCCGGCAAGCTGCAAGAAGCGGCGGCAGCGGCGAAAGAGGCTTACGGCCAAGCTACGGGTCAGAGCGGCGAGGCGCAGGCGGGCACGAGCGACGCGAACACGGCAGGACCGGCGGGCGACCTTTCGGGCTTTTCCGAAACGGACAAGGCCAAGGGGCCCGGCTACGCGCAGTACAAGGTCGCGGGAAACTACAAGGAAACGGTCGGCGGGATGCGATTGGTGGCAGCCTTGCAAGCGGTCAACCGAAACATCGGGGGATCGATGACCGAGACGGTGGGAGCCGCCACGATCGAGGTCATCAAGGGGTCACGCGCGGAGAGCGTCGAGGGCGCATCGTCCGAGATGGAGCCGGCCATGGTCATCGTCACCAAGGGCGACGAGATCGAAACCGTCCACGGCGCCAAGCAGTTCAACGTCGGCGGGGCAGTCATCGAGCAGGTGGGCGGAAACTACACCATCGAAGCAGCAGCCGCGCTCACCATGATTGGCGCGATGCACAACATGAAGGCCAAGTCGAAGATCACGTTGAAGTGCGGAGCGTCGAGCGTCATCGTCGATGGCTCCGGCATCACCATCGAGGCCCCCATCGTCAACGTCCTGGGCTCCAGCGTCACCGCCACGAAGGCAGTCTCCGATGGCTGATCCGAGTGGAAAAGCCCCCGAGCCCGTGCCGACGGAGCTCGAGCCTACGGCGGCGGCGGACGTCGCAACCCAGGCGCCGCACCCTGCGATTGAACGCCTGCTCTTGCACGAGGAGGGCGCCCGAAAGACTTCAGCCGTTTCGGGCGAGCTCCGGCCGGAGCCGCGTCCAAAGGCGGCCAGCCTGACCGTCGGCCTGCTGCTCGGGGTCAACGCACGGAAGGCCGTGGTCAGCGTGGACGGGATCGAACAGGAAGCTAGCCTTGGCGCGCACGTCGATCCGGAATTCTTGAAGCTCGCCATGGCAGGCGGGGAGCCGGTGCTGATGCAGCAAAAGGCGGGCGGTCCTCTTTTGGTGCTGGGGGTGATCCAGGGCCGACATCCAAGCAAGCTGTCCGGCGAGCGGGTGGAAGTCGTGGCCGAGACGGAGGTCGTCGTCCGGAGCGGCAAGTCGGCGCTGCGGCTGCGAGAGGACGGCGTCGTTGACCTGATCGGCGCCCGCATCAGCGCCTCGTCTCGGGGTCTTCTGCGTCTGGTGGGCCGCGCGTTGCGCTTGAACTGAGGGCCCCTGCTAGGGGAAAACCGCAGAAGAGGGCCGAAGAAGAGGATGGACGCGCCGGATCTCGACAACCAGTCCGAGTTCGAAGCTTTGCCGCAGATGCTCTTACACCGGACGGGCGAGCGCTTGGTGGTCATCGTCAAGGCGACGTTCCTCCTCTCGCGACAGCACAGCGAGCTCCAGCTCGCGCCTCCCGAGCTCGCCCGCCCGATCCGCATGACCGACGAGATGTGGGGCGAGCCGGACGTGGAAAGCGTGCGCTACCCGAGCGACTTGTGCTGCTACAAGCCCGCGACGGACGTCATCGGCGTGGTCACGGCATGGGCGCCCGGCGGGCAAGCGGTGCCGCAGTTCGACACCTACTTGCGCGTGGGTGCGCTGGCGCGTGCCGTGCGCGTTTGCGGCCTACGTGTCTGGGAGGCGCGGGGTGCCGGCGTGTCCTCGCCCCGTCCCATCACGAGCTTGGACGTACGCTACGACTATGCCTTCGGTGGCCGCGACGTGAGCGACGAGGCGCGCGTGGTCGAAGATGCGCGCAACCCGGTGGGTCGGGGAGTCGCACGCGAAGCCGAACGCCTGACTCACGTGCTCGCTCCCCAGCTCGAAGACCCAGCCGAGCCCCTGCGCTCGGCCAGCCAGCGCCCGGCTCCGGCCGCCTATGGAGCGATCGGGCGCAGCTACCTGCCACGGCGCAACCTCACGGGCACCTACGACGCCGCTTGGAAGGATTTTCGCGCGCCACTACCGCCACCGGACGAAGACGATCGCTTTCACCAGGCGGCCTCACCCGGGCTCATCGCATCTCCGCCGCTCGAGGGCGGGGAAGCGTGTGCGCTCTTGAATCTCACGCCCGACGGTCCCGTGCAGTTCACGCTCCCGCGCGTCAAGCTCGAGGTTCTCTTCGACGTGCGCGGTCGCAATCCAGAGCTCGTCTTGCCCCACCTGGACACCGTGCTCATCGATACTTGGGCAATCGGGCCCGAGAAGCCGCCTCTGGTCGAGCTCGTCTGGCGGGCTTCGATCCGGGCCCCGAGGAAACAGCGAGACGCTCGCATCGTCGTCCGCGAAGGAGCACCATCGTGACAGCACTACCTCGTGTCTTCGTGGCCGCCTGGGGAGCCGTGACGGCGGTCGGGACCAATGCCAAGGAAAGCGCCCTGGGCTTCCGGGCGAGCGTCAACGCGCTCGGCGAAAGCGCGATCTTCAATCAGGAGGGCGAGGCCATCACCATGGGCCTCCTGCCCACGCTGCCACCATGGCTCGAGGGGATCCCACGCCTCGCCGCCCTGGCGGATCTCGCGCTGGTCGACCTCCTGCAAGCCGCCCAACCGCTCCTCGTCGGTCGCGACGTGCGCCTCGCGCTCGTGCTCGATCCCAGCCCAGCTGTCGGCTTCGACGCGGCAAGGCCCATCGCCGATGTCGTCGGCGCCCGGCTCATGCAAGGCGGGCACTTCGTGCGGGCGCCCTCGCTCTACGAGAGCGGCAATAGTGGCCTTTGCGAAGCCCTGCGCAACGTCGCCAAGGGGCGCGAGCACGAAGCCGACTCGCTCACCATCGTCATTGCAGCGCATTCCGACCACGGGCTCGCGCAGGCGGCTGCGCTCGGACGAGCGGGTCGCATTTGGGGAGACGGCAGTCTCGACGCTCTCCTCTTGGGCGAAGGGGCGGTGGCGCTCCTGGTTTCCGCTCGGGAGCCGCGACACCTCGGTGTCCCGGTCGGTGTGCGCGTCGACCTGAGCGAGCTCTCGAACGAGCCGGCGCGGCCCGACAACGACGAAAGCGCGTTCCTGGCAGCCGGACTGACGGTTGCGGCGCGGGCCGCCACCGAAGGGCCTCGCGCGCACGGCCAGAAGATTGGCTGGATTTCATCAGACGTCTCCTTCGAGACCTTCCGCGTTCACGAGCTGACGACGGTCCTCAGCCGGCTTTCGGACCGCTTCGCCGAGCCGCAGGTCCTGGACGCGCCCAACCAGCGACTCGGCTACCTGGGCGCGGCGCTGGGCGCGTTTCAGATCGCGTACGCCGGCGAGGCGTTCACGCGCGAGTTCGCACCAGCCCCCGAATGCCTGTGCTTGCTCGG
>Ga0315912_10002459_pt1 | contig 19706 bp, 19 predicted proteins | sample VfabasoilMG_FD_204469 | JGI IMG/M metagenome (GOLD analysis project Ga0315912, IMG submission 204469) | Garden soil microbial communities collected in Santa Monica, California, United States - V. faba soil | ecosystem: Environmental > Terrestrial > Soil > Garden | place: USA: California...
CAGGATGAACGCCCCACGCAGCTGGGGTGAGGTGTGCTCCGCGTCGGCGTACGCCGAAAGGAACGCGACGCGCGTCAGAAAGCCCGGCCGGGTTGCCGCTTCGAGCGTCGTGGACTCCAGGTTCGCGCCCCGCCCCGCCGGATCGAGGCCGTACAGAGGTGCCGTGGTCGCGTTGACGAAGGCGAGCGGGCTCGTGAAAAGCTCCGCAAACGTGCCGCCGGCATCGACGACGACACTCTCGAAGAAGCGTTCGGTCTCTTCGTAGGCGGCCGTGGCCGTCGCCGTCGTGAAATCGGGAAAACGTTCGGGGCTCTTGTAGCTCTCGGGGCTAAAGCGCGAGTAGGGCGACCCAACGTAGTAGTGGTGAAAGTCCCTCACCAGGTCGCGCACCCGCGGATCGGCAACCAGGCGCTCGGCCTGTTCGGAGAGCTGCGCCGCGGTCGCGAGCGCGTCGGCGTCGGCGGCTTCGGCGAGCGGCTCGTCCGGCATGCTGCCCCAGAACAGATAGGACAGTCGGGACGCCACCTCGTACGAGGACAGCACGAAGTTGCCGTTGCCGTCGGGCGTCTCGTCGAGCTCGATCCGCTGCAGGAACGAGGGCGAGACCAGAAACGTCTCCAGAATCAGCTGGGCCACTTCGTCGAGCGTTCCGTGCTCGGTGAGCTCGCTCCCTCGCGCGCCGATCGCTTCGAAACGCTTCACCTCCGCATCCGTGAGGGGACGCCGGAACGCGCGGCGCCCGAAAGCCACGATGGTGTCGTGGAGACAAGCGCTCTGCTCGGCGTCCGGGCCGCAGGCGATGACGCGGGGCCGGAGCGCCGGGTCGGCCATCACTTGCGCCGCGACGGCCGTGGCGGCGGCTTGGTAGCCCGCCCAGGCCAAGTCCGACATATCGCTGGATGAATCGGTCGCGAGGACGGACGAAGGGGCGCTGCTGTTCGGCCCGCTCAGTGTCGTCACGCCCAGCAGATCGTAAAGGGTCTTGTCGTACTGCTCGCCCGTGAGCCGGACGAGCTGCGAGGTCGGAGCGATGCCTCCCTGGCACGGGTTGCCCAGGCCGAGCGTCCCCGCGGTACCCGGTGTCGCCTCGCCCGCCGCGCCCGCATCGGGATGAGCCAGCGAGCCGCCCGACCCTTGAGTCGTCCCACCCGCACCCGCTACCGGCCCCGCGCCCCCGTCGGCCGGACCGGTTCCGTTCCCGCCCCGCACCCCGCGCGTTGCTCTCCCGCATGCGGCGACGGCGGCAACCAGCGCGAGGCCCGACAGCCAGGCACCGCGACGCCGCGTCGACCTGGAGATGCGCAACGAGACCAGCAATTCAGCGCTCCTGCTGGGCCCCGCTCCCAGGGCCCATGCCCTAATGCCCGGATCGGGCGCTCGGTTCGTAGCTCCGCGGTGCCGGTGGGCCTCGGGGCCCTCACTCGGGTCGCGTGGCGGCGATCGACGGATGCTCCCGCCAGGCCGCTCGCACGCTCTCGATCGCGCCCGCCCGCTCCGTCGGATAAACGTTGCGGAAGTCGAGCCAATCGAGCGTCGCTATCAGCGAGATCTCGGCGAGGCCGAGGCCACTCTCGAAGGACTTGCCGCCCGGAGCGAGCTCCTTGCCGAGCCAGGCAAATACGGCGTCGGCGCGGTCGAGCTGGCGCTGGGCGTACGCCGTGCCGTCCACGGCGACGCCGTCACGACGCAGGTAGAAGAGCTGAATCATCGAGTCGAGCGCGGCATCGATGGCGTTGACGATGTTGTGCGTTCGCCACACGTCGCGCGGGGGCGTGAGGTCGTGCCACCCGCGCGTCGTGACGAGCCAGTCGACGATGACGTGCGAATCGAAGAGCAGACGCCCGTCGAGCACCGCGGCGGGCACCTTGGCGATGGGGGTCACTTCGCGCAGCGCCTTTTGGCCCTCTGGCGTCGCCGTGTCGACACGCTCGACGGGCTCGCCGAGCTCTGCCGCGACGACCCGGACCTTACGAACGAACGGGGAGGTGAACGTGCCGTAGAGCTTCATGCGGCGCAGCCTACCAGGGGTGGCTCGCCCCTCGCGGGGCGGAAAGGCAGCGCCCGTGCCCGTCGCCCGGGACTCTGCGGGGAGCCTCATCGCTGCCGGCAACCGTGACAAAGGGCACCCGTGGCGGCGAATGCCACACCGCAGCGACGACGCTGCGACTCGCCGAGGCGGCCCGTGCGGCGTTAAGGGAAGCACGAACGAGACGAGCCGGGCGGCACGGCTCGTGCAGCGGGCCCGGCCATGACCACAGTGAATCGAAGGATCCGGTACGCCGTGATCGGAGCCGGAAACATCGCCCAGGTAGCGGTCCTGCCCGCCTTCGCACACGCCCAGGACAACTCCGAGCTCGTCGCGGTCGTGTCCGGTGATGCTGCGAAGCTCGCGGCGCTGCGCGAAAAGTACGACTTCGACATCAGTGGAGACTACGACGAGCTCGAGGCCATTCTCGAGCGGGGTGCGATCGACGCGGTGTACATCGCGACGCCCAACGCGCAGCACAAGGAATTCGCGCTGCGTGCCGCGAAGTTCGGCGCCCACGTGCTCTGCGAGAAACCGCTGGCGTCCTCGGCCGACGACTGCCGGAAGATGATCGACGCTTGCCACGCCCACGACGTGAGGCTCATGGTGGGCTACCGGCTGCATTTCGACGAGGCGACGCTGCGCGCCATGTCGCTCGCGCGGTCCGGCAAGCTCGGTGACGTGCGTCTTTTCAGCTCGTTCTTCTCGCACGTGGTCCGGCCTGGCGACATTCGGCGCGACCCGGCCGTTGCCGGCGGCGCCACCTACGACCTGGGGGTCTATTGCATCAACGCAGCGCGCCACCTGTTCGATGCCGAGCCGATTCAGGTCGTCGCCGACGCCGTGTTCCGGGACGGGACGGACGACACTCTCTCCGCCATCCTGCGCTTCCCTGGGGGGCGCATGGCGCAGTTTTGCGTCAGCAACAGCGTGGCTCGTGTGTCGAGCTATCGGATCGCCGGCACCGAAGGTGAGCTGCGTGTCGAGCCCGCCTACGAGTACGTCGGCGAGCTGGTTCACCACCTCACGCTCGACGGCGACACGAAACGCACGACCTTCAAGCGGGGCGATCAGTTCGCTCCGGAGCTCAAGTACTTCTCCGATTGCATCCTGAGCTCGCGCGAGCCCGAGCCGTCCGGCGAGGAGGGTTGGTGTGACGTGCGCGTCGTCGAGGCACTCCTCGTGTCCGCGCAAACCCGCCAGCCGGTCGACCTTCCCGGCTACGAGCGCCAGCAACGCCCCACGCCCGCTCAGAGCGACCACGAACCGCCGGTCAAGAAGCCCAAGCCGATTGCGGCCCCGAGCCCGTCGCTCAAATGAGAGCTACCAGGTCTCGCCGAACGGGCGGGCCTCGAGCTCGAACGACCAGACGGAGCGCTTCTGCCGGGTGAGCGCCAGCACGGACTCGGCGAGCTCGGCGGGGCTGACGAAGAAGCTGTCGGGTTTATCGGGCATCATCTTCCGCGTGCGCGGCAGGTCGACGACGCCGTCGAGGATGACCACGGCGACGTGGATGCCGGCGGGCCACAGGTAGCGCGCCATCGACTCGGCGAGGCTCCGCTGGGCGGCCTTGGCGGGAGCGAACGCGGCCGTTTTCACGTTGCCGCGTCGCGACGCCGTCGCGCCCATGAACACGATGCTGCCGCGGCCCGCCTGCTTCATCGGTCCTATCACCTGCCTGGCGGCCACGAACGCTCCGAGCGCATTGACGCGAAACGACTGCTCGAAGTCCTTGGCGCTCACGTCTTCGATGTTGCCCCAGACTCCGCTGCCCGCGTTGTAGAGGAGCACCTCGACCGGGCCGAGCTCGGAGGCGATCGCGGCAAACGCACGCTCGACCGACGCCTCGTCCGCCACGTCGCACGCGTACGCTCTCGAACCGTCGAGCTCCCGGGCGAGGGCCGAGGTGAAATCGCTCGACCGCGCCAGGAGCGCGACCCGAAAGCCCTCCGCATGGAAGCGCCGCGCGAGCGCGGCTCCGTTCCCCGGGCCGACTCCCACCACGGCACACACTGGCTTACTCATGGCTCACCTCGAAGCCCGAGTACCATGAGCAGGGGGTGCTGCCAGGCGGCGAGTGAGCCGTTAGACTCGGGTGGAGCCACCTCTGCTAGGCGCCCGGGTCCCGTCGCAACGGGGGGCCGTCGATTTGCGGACGGAATGGGGGCCCGAGCGCAACTGCACCCAGGGAACCCATGCCCACGTCCTCGAAACGCCGCCTATTCGGCAGCCTGTCCGCCCTGCTCGGGGCTCTTGTCCTCGTCCATTGCTCGCAGGCTCCCGGGCCGAGCGAGACCGGTCTCGGCCGCCCTACCTGCAATCCGGCGTGCGGTCCCGGTGAGGTCTGCGCGGCGAACGGGCGCTGCGAAGCCGCGGCGCGCGGTGGGGCCACGGCCATGGGCGGCACCGGAACGGGCGGCAATGGCTCGGGCGGTGTTGCAGCTTTCGGAGGCACCGGCTCGACGGTCGTCGTGACCATTCCGGACGCAAGCACCGACGTCATCGAGGTGGCCGACGGCGACGCGTGCGCCGACATCGAGTTCGAGGTGACGAACGTCGTCCCGACGGTCGTCCTCTTGATCGACCGCTCGGCCAGCATGAGCACGGAGGATCTCGACACGGCGAATCCTGGCGTATCGCGCTGGGACGCGCTGAAGACGGCGCTGCTCGACCCCGCGGGTGCGATTGCCTCGCTCCAGGATCAGGTGCGCTTCGGTGTCACCTTCTACGCGGGCGGCAACGGGGGCGACACCTGTCCCGTGCTCGACCAGGGGGGCGACGCCGCGACGTTGATGCCTCCGCGCACCGGGCTGCTCGCCGATTTCACCGCGTATTTTCAGCCGCTCGACACCCTGCCCGACACGCCGACGGGAGAGAGCGTTGCGGCCACCGCGGCCGATCTCGTCGCGTTCAACGAGGTGGGGCCGAAGTTCATCGTGCTCGCGACGGACGGTGAGCCCGACCTCTGCGCCGACCGCCAGGAGCCGTCCGGCCGCGATCGCAGTCTCGCGGAGGTGACGGCGGCGTATGCGAGCGACATCACGACGTTCGTCATCAGCGTCGGCGCCGACGTGGCCGAGGCGCACCTTTCCGAAATCGCCAACGCCGGGCAGGGCTTCCCCCCCACCGACATGCCGGCGACGCCGCGTTTCTACCAGGTGACGACGCAACAGGCGCTCGCCGCTGCCTTCCAGGACATCATCACCGGCACGCGCTCGTGCACGCTCGCGCTGAACGGCGAAATCAATCCCAAGCTCGCCGACCGCGGCGAGGTGTTGCTCGACGGAGTGCCCGTGCCGAAGAGCGACACGGATGGGTGGAGAGTCGTTGACGGCTCGACCATCGAGCTCGTCGGCAGCGCGTGCGAAGCGATCCAGGACGGCGTGCACGCCCTCTCGGCCTCGTTCCCCTGCGAGGTCATCGTCAAAGCTCCTCGCTGAGCCCCGGCGCGCGAGCGCAGTCAGATCCGCGCGGACGGTAAATATCTCGTGTTCATCACCGCCGGCGTCGAGGACGCCGAGGGGGAGCATCGTTCCGAACGCGGAGAGCTCCATCACTTTAGCGCGACCGCCCGGCAGCTCGAGCGCGACGCGCGACGTGCGACGTGCGACGTGCCACCACGGCCTCGTCGAATCGTGGACGGGCAGCGCACGGGACTAATAGACTTCTGCGCCGCGCTGCCACGAAGGGGAAGCGTGAGAGGACACGGGTTAACTAGTGCGCCCACGCCGAGCCGTTCTTCGCCCTCTTACAGGTACACTGCTCGCAACGTCGCTCGCCTCGCTCCAGGCGCAAGCGGCCCCGCCCGACCAGGGTGGGCAGCGCCCCCCCTCGGCGCGCCTCGCCGATGAGTTCCGTGAGGACACCGAGACGCGAGAGGAGCCTTCCGAGAGTCGCGTTCTGGCCGAGCGGGCCCAGCAGGTCTTGAACGACTTCGTCGACGTGGGCGGCTACTTCCGCTCGGGCTACGGGCGCTCGGGAGCGGGCGGACCGATGGTCGCTTTCCAGGCTCCGGGTGCCGTCACCAAATACCGCCTCGGCAACGAGGCCGAGACGTACGGCGAGCTGATCGTCGGCAAGAACTTCTACCTGCCCGGCGTGTTCAACCTGGGCGACGGCCCGCCCATGGCTGACGAGCTGAAGGGGCCGATCGCCCGCGTTCAGGTGCGCCTGAGCTTCTTCAACCCCTACAGCGCCCTGGGCTCCTCGGACGCCACCTCGGTGGGCCTACCCGAAGCGTGGGCGTCGATCGGCCACGTTCTGCCGTTCGCACCCAGCGCGAAGTTCTGGGCGGGCAACCGCTTCTATCGCCGGCACGACATTCACATCACCGACTTCTTCTTCTGGAACACGTCGGGCGGGGGCGGCGGCATCGAGGACGTGCCGCTCGGCCCCGCGCGCCTGGCGTTCGCGTGGCTCGGCTCGGGGAGCACCAGCGGTCTCGGCTACGTGCCGGAGCCCGATCCAGAAAATCGCGCAGGCTTCTCGAAGTCCACCTACGACCTTCGCGTGTACGATCTCCCGTTGCTCGCCGGCCACGTCGAGCTCGGCCTGGCCTATTCCCGCGCCGCGAGCGGTGTCGACCAGCTCGGCCGCCCAGGGCCGACGAGCCACGGCTTCGCGGCCGCGATGGTCCACACGGTGCCGGGCTTCATCAGCACGGACGGCGTCCAGAAGCTCAGCGTCCAGTACGGCACGGGCCCGGCGCGCACCTTCACCGCGGGGTTCGAGACCGTCAGCATGCCGCAGGGCACGTTCATCCGCCCCGACGAGAACGGCGACACGCGCCTGCGCGTCACGGAGAGCTTCACTGCGAACCTCGGTGAATACGTCTCACTCGGTCCGGTGTTCGTCTTCCAGCTGAGCCGCCAGGGCGGTGCCTCGACGGATCAGAAGTGGGTTTCCGCGGGCGCGCGTCCCATCGTCCATTTTACCCGCCACGTGAGCCTCGCCGTCGACGGCGGGGTCGACTGGGTGAAAGACAGCGCCGCAGCCACCGAGGGCACGCTCGCCAAGATCACCGTGTGCCCCCAGGTCTCGATCAGCAATCGCTGGAACAGCCGACCCGTCGTGCGCGCATTCGTGACCCAGGCCTTCTGGAGTCACGACTTCGTGGGGCGCGTGGGCGGCGTCGACTATTCCTCGAGCAACGACGGCTTGAGTGCCGGCATGCAGATGGAGGCCTGGTGGTGACGATTACGGGCAGAGTGAACGCACCGCCACCGCGCCGCTCGTGTTGCTGACGGCGACGTGTGTCGGGCCGAGGTCGCGCCATTCGGAGCAGGGGTGTTGGGTTGAGTCGTCTTTTGCCTCGCTGGTGTCGGGCGGCGGCACGGCCGTCGGTTGATGCGTTCGGGCTCGGATGATCACCGGTTCGAGCTCGAGCACGGGGTTGACCGTCGTGGGCTCCGGCACGGCGGTGGGCGGAGCCGGCGGAATCACGTGAACCGCCGCGGGCGGTGGCTCAGGGGTAATCGGTTCGTTCTGTCTTGGCTGCAGCGCCACGGAGTAGGCAAATAGGCTGCCACCCGCCGCCAACGTGGTTGCGAAGATCCAGGGCTCGTACATCGTGACCTCCTTTGCGTGGGGAAAAGTCAGCGAAGGCCGTCAATCGATAGAACCGGTGGCGTCCGAAAATGCTTCCCGGGCGTTCGGTCTTCGAACGACACCAGCCTAACCACGGACGCGCGTTTGGCTAGTGGCTCACTCGCGCGCTCTTCCCTGGACGGTCACGTGCTCGACGCGTTTCCTAGCTCCCCATGGCGGCGGCGCGGAGGTGCTTGAGCTCGGGCGAGCTGGTCATGCGCTCGCGAATGAGCGCGAGCTCTTGCTTCACGCCGCCGCGGATCTGTCCGCGCATGAGCGGCTCCATCACCTTGCGAAAGCCCTGGAGATTCGCGCATCCCACGATGCGGACCAGCGTTCCGCCCGGGGCCGGCTCGAAGGTGTACTCCGCGTCGCAGTGCACGGCCTTGCCGCGGGCGCTGAACGCGACCCGCCGTGGGGCATCGTGAGCGACGATCTCGCACGACACGTGCATTTTCCCCGGACCCATCGCGACCGTCTCCTCGAATCGGGTCCCCTGTCCGACGGGACCCACGGAAGTGATGCGGGTCGAAACCACCTTCGCTTGGTAGTGGGGGATGTTCTCGGGGTTCGAGACGAACGAGAAGAGTGCGTCCGGCGACGCTTCGATGACTAGGCTTCCTTCGAAATCGATCATGGCGATGGCCTCCTTCGCCAGGAAGCTAGTGGCCGACGAAATTCCGCGAAATGGGACGAAGATCCCATGCGACCCCGCGTCACTCGACGAGGCCGTGCTCGACCGCGAAGAGCGCCGCGCCCGCGCGGCTCGAGACCCCGATTTTCTCGTAGACGTGCTCGAGGTGATGGCGCGCCGTGTGTGGGCTGAGCGACAGATCGCGGGCAATCTCCTTGAGCGTGAGGCCCAGCGCCGCGAGACGCAGCACTTCGACCTCGCGCTCCGTGAGGCCCGCGGGCCATGCCTCGGTCATGGCAGGCTTTGCCGTGTCGGCGAGGACTTCGCCGAGGGCGCGGACGCAGTCGCGATCGAAGCGGATCCCGGCCTCGGCCTCCAGGGCGCGCTGCGCTTCGCCGGGCGTCAGCGGCGCGCGCCCCTCGGTGCCGCGCACGCGCTCGTCGTACGCGTCGGCGACGGCGAGCAGGCGGGCCGCGCGGGGCAGCGCCGCGCTCGACAGGCGGTGCGGGTAGCCGCTGCCGTCGAGGCGTTCGTGATGAGCGACCGCTACCTGGGCGACCTCGGCCAGCGCGGGCAAGCGCGACAGGACGTGCCCGGTGAGCTCGGGGTGGAGCTCGAGCTGCGCGCGCTCCAGCGGCGCGAGCGTGGGCTGGTCCAGGATGAAGGCGGGCACGCCGACCTGACCGAGATCGTGCACGAGACCGGCTCGCCGGCAGAGCGTCGCCTCGTCGTTGCTCGCCCCGAGAGCGTGCGCCATGCGCTCGGCGAGCTCCGCCGTTCTGCGCGAGTGCGCCGCCGTACGCTTCGACTTCAGATCGACGAAATCCGCCAGGGCGAGCACCACGGCGTCGAGCGAGGGCGGGCCGGTCGGAACCGGGCGAGCGGGCTCGAGCGCGCTGATCGCGTGGGCCAGCGTCGTCGATTCGAGCTCGTCCCAGAAGCTCGCGTCGCCCTCGAGCGCGCCGAACGCGCGCGCCACGTCGGGGTCGAGCGATTTTCCGGCGCGGCGCTGCACGGCCTCCACCGCCAGCGGCCGCCCGCCTTCCCGGTAGAACACGGCGGCCACCATGGCGGTGTGCGCCACCCGCGCCGCGATCGGAATGCGACTCCGTTCGAGCCTCCGCGGGCCCCGCCCGCTCCACGTCTCGCACACGCAGCCGAGCGCGGTGACCGCACCCGAAGGTAAGCCGAGACGGCTCGCGATCCGCGAGCCCACGTCGGCGCAGCCCGCCTGGACGTCCGCCAGCATGCGGTCGCCGCCCGTCATACGCAGCATGCTCGAAGCGCGCGCCGGCAGCGGAGCCCCGCAAGCGATGTTTTGCTTCATGCACCCCATCACCTGGGCCAGATTTTCCGGGTCGCACAGGCAGAGGTCACGCTGCGCCGACAGCTCGTCGGAGGCGATGAAGGCCGCGAACTCGGCCATCCCGGCCGTGCACCCGCCGTGTACGAGCAGCGTCGTGAAATAGACGTCGTCGCGATCCGGAGGAGCGAGGTCGAGCTCCTGGGCGAGGCGCATGCCGATCCAGCACACCTGCTCGACGTGCCCTTCGGCCTGGCCGCGCCCCAGGTCTCCGGCGCGCGCGAACACGCCGAGGATCTCAGCAAGGCCGAGCGAGGGGGTAGAGCGCAGAGGCGAGGGGACGGCGCCGCTCATGAAGCGTGGTGGGACGACAATAGCGCATTTAGCGCGCCTTCTTGCGTGCTCGCTGGGCCCGGTTGCGCTCGGAGGGGCCGAGCGACCCCTGAGGCGTCGCGTCGGGGGCAAAAGCCCCTGGCGGGCGAGGCCAGAGCGGTAGTCTACTCGCGGCGTCGAGATGTGGGTTCGTCGGCTCCTCGTGACGGCATTCCTGGCGCTCGTGGGCGGCCCCACGAGCTGTACCATCTGGCACGACGCGCCATCGGGCGAGCAGCCTTCGCCTCCGTGCGAGCACCACGAGTGCGCGTTCGGCACGAAGGCTTGCCACGGCGACAAGCCGGCGGATTGCATCCAGGATTCGTCCGGCTGTCACGTCTGGAGCGAGGGGACCGACTGCACCGAAGTCGGCGCTACCTGCTCGGAGGGCATGTGCGTGTTCGACGAGTCCTGCCCGAGCAGCGTGGACGCCTTTTGTCGCAACGGACACCTGCTCCAGTGCCCCTTGCAGCCCTACTTCACGGCCGACCCGTGTGACCCGGATGTCACCTGTCAGGAGGTCGTCGCTGCGAATGGTCGCACGCAAGCCACCTGCGCGACGAGCGACCCGCCCTGCGCCGACACGGAGGGTTCGGTGGTCGAGTGTCGCGGCGATGATCGACTCGAATGCTGGTATGGCCTCGTCGTCGCACGGCAGTCGTGCGCGCCGTACCGCTGCGAGACGTTCTCGACGGACAGCGGTGAAACCGCGGGGTGCGGCCTCCGCGAGCATCAGTAGGCGCCCATCAAAGCGAGTGCGTGCAGCGATCGCGCTCGAGCACGACGCCCGGCACCGTGAAGTGGAGCTTGCTGTGCAGCGCGCCGGCGGCACCTCCGATGCTGATCGTGTACTCACCGGCGGTGAGCTTCGTCTGGGCGTCGCACATCGCCTCGGGCGCTCCGCCGCAGTCGTCGGTGCACGCGTCGCCTTCGGAGCCGACGCAGAAGAAGCCGCTCACGTAGATCTCGCTGCTCGAGCTCAGATAGCTGCAGCTCGATGACACGAGCACGGTGCAGCTGCTCGAGAAGCAGCCCTCGGGCTTCATTGAAAACACCATCGGCATGCCCACGTTGAGCTCATGGCCCCCGTCGGTCGGTGTGCCGACGATGCAGAGCTCGCCCACCTCCAGGTCGCAGTTCGGCTCCACGCCGGGCTCGCCAGCGCTGCCAGCCTCTCCTCCCGTTCCGGCGCTCGCGGCACCGGCCAGGCCACCCATGCCCGCGCCGCTTCCGGCCGCGCCGCTCGCCGCCGTCCCCGCGAGCCCCCCGTTCCCGCCCCCCGGCATGCCCGCCGTGCTCCCGCCATTTCCCGCCGTGCTCCCGCCGTTCCCGCCGCGCGAGCTGCCTCCGCGCGGGCTGCCTCCACGGCCGTCGCCCGAGCCCCCGCCGTTCCCGCTGCCGGCTAGCGCTGTCGCGCCGCTCGTCCCGCCACTGGCTCCGCTGCCGTGGTCGCTGCCGCTCTTGCCTCCACACGCCACCAGACGCAGGGAGGCGAGGCCCAGAACGACGATTCCAAGTGCCGTGCCGGGTCGTTGAGTCATGGGCTCGATGCTCGATTGTAGGCCATGCCCGCTTCCTGCGCCGTTCAATCGTTTCTCGCAACGGGCGCGAGACTGCGGAGGTACGTCCAGAGCGCGCGCCGCTCCGTGGGTAGCATCGCCCGCGCGCTGGCGGTCATGCCGAGCATCGGCTCGCGGAGCCGGTGGCCATCCTTGCTGGTTCCCTCCGTCAGGGCGCGCTCGAAATCCTCGTAGCTCCAGCCGCCAAGACCGCTCGCATGCTGGGTGAGGTTCGCCGCCGCGGGCCAATCGGGCGGGCCGAACGCGAGCTTGCCGCCCGCGAAGTTCTCCCGATGGCAGGTGCTGCAGACCGCTGCCAGGTTCTTCATGACACGTGCTCTCCGGTTTTTCGGGGTGGCTGAGGGGTGCGCGCTAGGCCGCCGTGCGTCCATTCACGAGCTGGAAGAAGCGCTCGTACTCGTCTCGCATCTCGCGCCCGCCGAGCTCGATGGTCGTCTGGTTCTCGATCCAGCCGCGCACCAGACCGAAGCCGGCGTGGGGCGGGCCGTTCTGCACGCGTTCCGCCTTCCAGCCTTCGCGCGCGAACACGCTGAGGATCGTTTCGCTGTCGGCCGTGTCGCTCGTCACGTAGGCGTGATGCGGCCAGGCTTCCGGCAGCGGCAGGTTGCTCGGAGCGAGCTCGTGCTCGCCGACCCGGCCGCGCAGGGCGGCGGGCCACACCTCGATCGCGCTGCCGTCCGTGTCGCCGCCGTAGACGATGAAGCCGCCGCCCGAGTGGGGAAGCGGGAGGGAGCGGGCGCCCAGCAGCCCGGCCAGCACCTCCGCGACGCGCTGGGGGTTCTGAGCTGGGACAGTGAAGTGGTGGATTTTCATGACTTTTTCTCCTGTGGGCTCCGCGCGACGGGGCTTGGTCGTTCGGTTGACATGGTGTAAACTAAGGTTAGGTTTACATCATGTCAACCACAAAAGAGCTGACCCGCCTGCGCCTGCTCGCCGCCGCGCGAATGCTGCTCCTCGAGCGCGGGTTCAACGCCGTGGGTCTCGAGGAGATCGCCGTGGCCGCGGGTGTCAGCCGGCAAGCGGTCTACAAGTCGCACTACGCCTCGAAGGCCGAGCTGCTGCTCGACCTCGTGCGCCACGTGCACGTGAGCGACCACCTCGACGAGCTCATCCAGCCCATCCGCGAAGCGAAGTCCGGGCTGACCATGCTCGAGCAGACGCTGGTGACGCTCGTCCGGATCGAGGAGCGCCTTCACGAGCTCAGCGCGGCGCTCGTTGCCGCCGCGGCCTCGGACGCGGGCGCAGCGGCAGCGTGGCGCGACCGGCTCGAGGTGAAGCGCGGCGCTCTACGCGCGGCCCTCTCGCGCACGAAGGCCGAGGGTCACCTGAGCTCGGCGTGGACGGTCGAAGAGGCCGTCGACGTCCTCTCGGCGCTCACCTCGGTCGAAACCTACCAGGAGCTCGTCGTCCAGAACGGCTGGAAGCCCGAGCGCATGATCGAGAAACTCTGGCAAGTATGCGAGGACAGCGTGGTCAAGGCGCCGAAGCGTCGCGCTTCGGCGGCTCACTGAGGGGTGCACCCGAGGCCGCGTCAGGCTCTGGTTGAGCTCGCCGCTTGCCTACTTGAACAGCGTCAGATCGATGCTGTCGGCCATCTTCTGATAGCCCGCCGGGCTCAGGTGCAGCTGGTCGCCGCTGTCGTACGCCGCGGTCAGCGTGGGCGGCGTGCCGCTGCCCACCGCCATGTCGAGCGGCAGCACGGCGTCGAAGTGGCCGGCCGCGCGGATCCAGTCGTTCACTTGCGTGGCCACCATCTGGTGCGCGGTCGAGTCGTAGTCGCTGCCGGCGAAGGGCAACACGGGAATACCGTAGATCAGCAAGCTCTTCGCGTGGGACTTGTCGATGAACTGCTGGAACGCACTGGTGAGGCTCTGCGCGGACGCATTGGCGCCGATGTCGTTGATGCCCTCGAGCACGATCACCCATTTGACGCCGCTCTGGCCGAGGATCTGGGAGTCGAAGCGCGCCGTCGCCGTCGGACCGAGCCCGCCGCTCACCACGGCATTGCCGCCGATGCCGAGATTGAGCACGGCGACACCCTGGGTGGCGGGATCGGCCTGCAGGCGCTTGGCAAGCTGGTCGGGCCAGCGATCGTTCATGTTCGTCGTCGAGCCACGGCCGTCGGTGATCGAATCGCCGAGGATGGCGATGGCCTGGCTCGTGGTCGGCGCCATCACGTCGATGCCCGTGAGGAAGTACCAGTGGTCGGTCGTGCTGCCGGTGATGCTGGCGTCGCTCACGTGATTGCCGCTCGCGATGTACGAGGTCGTGCGCGAGCCTGGATGCCCGGTGACATCACCCGACTGCGCGCCGAAGACGATCGTGACGGCGTAATTCGAAAGGGGTGCGAGCGCGAAATCGAGCGGATCGGACCATACCGCCTGGCCGGTCGCGATCGTCACCGACGCCATGCCGGAGAAGGCGAGCGCCTTGTCCGTCGACGTGTCGATGGCGCTGCCGGTCATCGCCTTGGCGATGTGCACGGCGCTGATCGTCGCGGCGCTCTTTCCGTACTCGTTCGAGATGCGCACGCGCAGCTGCGAGCCACCGATCGACACGTGCACGATCTGGCGCAGCGTGTTGTTCGCGAGCCCGGGCGCGGGCGGAAGGTTGTCGGTCTCGGTCGTTTGCGGGCCAGTGGCCCAGGTGCCGACCCAGTGCGTGGCGCCACCGCCTGCACTGCCGCCGGCGCCTGCGACGGGCCCCCCGCCTGCGTCACCGGCCGCGCCTGCAGTCGGCATTCCACCTCCGCCAGACGCGCCGCCGATCAGCGCACCGCCCTGGCCGCTGCCACCCGTTGCTGGCGTGCCGCCGGTTGCTGGCATTCCTCCGGCGCTCGTCGTTCCCGCCGCAGCGCCGCTGCCCGCACTGCCCCCGGTGTTCACGCCACCGCCTCGTCCACTCGCGGAGCCGCCGGCGCCGCTCGCACCACCCGTGGCACCGTTGCCCCCCTGAGCGCGACCCGCTGACCCGGAGGTCGCTGGCGTGCCGGCCATGGCATTGCTTCCACCCGCGCCCGACGTTCCGTCATCCTTCGGAGCCTCGGTCGAGCAAGCGGAAAGCACCAGAAAAGCGGCAACCGCGGCGATATCTCCAGGTCGCATACGCTGGTCAAGATGACGGTGTCCGGTCCCGATCGCCACCGTCAAAAGTGGCTCTTGGCGCCACAAATGATCGGTTCCCGGCGTCGGGAATGGTGCGTAGCGGCCCCCCTACATCATCCCGCGTTCACCAGCTCACGGTCATGCCGCTGGCGAAAGAGTTCAAGACCTGCCGTTCACCGAGCCACCACTTCGCCTCCGCGCGAAAGTACTCGAGGTCGAAGTGCAGGTTCGGGGAAAGGTTATAGACGACGCCCCCGTTGATGCCCATCTGATACTTGATGTAGCTGACCTGCGGTTGGGTCTTGTCGTACGGAGTCAAGAAGAGGCGTGCAATGCCCCAGCCAGCGAAAAGATCGAACTTGTCGAGCACCACCTGGCTCTGCGCGTAGTAACCGTCGAAGGTGCGCAGGTTGGTTTGGTCATCGTTGGTGGCATAGCCTTGCTCGAACGCGTAGCTGAACCCGAGGCCCTTGCCGTAGTGCCCCGCCACGCCAAGGTGCACGGGGCAGATCTAGACTCGCCCGCCGTACCCGAATCCCTCTACCGTCTCGTCGCACGGCCCAGCCGTCGGCGACGCGGTGCAGGGGCCGGGCTTGAAGATCTTCTGATAGGCCCCGTTCGCGAAGAGAACGACTTTGCCAACGGTGCCGAAGGCATGCTCGTAGGTGAGCTCGCCTTCCGGTCGTGCGAACTGCGTGCGGTTGAAGCCGGTCGCCCCGATGTTTGCCGGGTCGAACAGGCCCACATTGAGCTGGAAGCCAGCAAGTACCGGGCTCCCATAGATGAAACCGGCGGCGAACCCGCTGCCCAGAACGCCGAATCCGACCATCCCTTGAGTGGGGCCTTTCGACTCGATCTGATTGGGGAAGCCGACGCCCCACCGGTGAGCGTACATGACGTTGATGTCCGTCGCGCCACGCGAAAACAAGGTTCTGGTTCTGCCAGCGATGAGGCTTCCCCACGTCGGCCCCTCGAGCTTTGCGTACCCTTGTCTCAGATCGGCCGGATTGGCGAACCCCTTGTTTCTGTTCTCGCTCTCGATATAGGACCAGATTTGCACGAAGCCCGTTGCCTTGAGCTCGGGGTAGATCTGGTTGCGCACGCCAAAGCCGAGCACGTTGCCGATGAACCCGCTCCGGACGCGCATGACGTGGACATGGCCTTGTTCCGTTTCGCTCCCCTTGTCGGTGTTCAGCGCCCACCCCGCGTAAGTCATGGTCTCGGGCTTGACGGTCCCGTCCGGCAGCGTGATCATCTGCGTCGGGACAGGAGCGCCGTCGCCGAACACGTAGCTCGCAAAGGCACCGACGCGCCCTTCCGTGTACACCTCCCAAGGGCCGTCCTTGAGGAGCACCTTCTCCGCCCGCGCGCTGCGAGGAAGCAAGAGGACCGCGAAGACTGACAGACCGACTAGGGCGCGAATGCAGGCCACAACCCGCCGCGGACGCGATGACATCGAAGTTCTACTCCTGCCGTCGGTATCGAACGGAGAAAGAGGGCAGGCCACCGATAACCGGTCGGTCGCGCCAGAGCAAGACCTACGGACTGGTGATCGAGGTCACCGCGATCAACATCCACTGCGGCCGGTACGAACCGTTGGCAGGCGGCTGAGAGAAGTTATCGGGCGGATCTGCCGCCATGCCCGTGAGGTCGACGGTTCGGGGGGCGCAAGCCGAGCTGCCATCGGGGTTCTTCCCGCAGTTCTGCTGCCCCTTGCAGTTCTGGTCGTGGATCTTGAACGCGAGCGAGCCACCGCCCTTGGCCTTGAAGCTCGCGTTGTACTTGACGAGGTAGGTGGCCTCTCGCTCACAGTCGGTCCCGCCCTGAACGCCGGAGCCGTTGAAGTAGTAGATGTCGCCCGAAGGGTCGCCCGTGGAGGGGGTCACCTTGAGCTCGTAGGTGTTCCACCAGCCCGTGGGGTTCGCGTACGACCCGCCAGTGTACCACCAGTTGTTGTTGCCATCTTCGCTCAGGGCCGTGGACGAAGCTCGCGTGCCGCCCGTGTAACAACGAGTGCCGATCACGCCGCGCACCTCGATGTTGATGGTGTAGTCCTGGCCGGTCGTTCCGTGGACCGCGATGGTTTTCGTGACGTCGACACCGTTCGAGGGGCATGACGAGACATTGCCCACCGGACAGTTGTGGCCCTCGACGGAGATGCTTCCGGAGCAGGTTCCCTCCCAGTAGAAGCCATGCAAGTCGGGCACGACGTCCGCGATGTTGATGCCGCCTCCGCCGCCCGCGCCAGCCCCGCCCGCGGGTGCGCCGCCCATGGGTGGCGCACCGCCGGTCGTGCTTCCGCCCGACATGCCGCCAGCCCCAGGATCGGTTCCGCCGCCGCCGGCCGGGCCCGTCCCAGCTCCGCCACCGGTCGACATGCCGCCGCTGCCTCCGGCGCCAGCGGTCGCACCCGTGGAAGTCCCGCCGTTCATCGTCATCATGCCGGCGCCGCCGCCGACCGTCGCCGCGCTGCCGCTCGCTCCGCCCGAGCCAGCGGTCGTCCCGCCGGTTCCGGACGTGCCGCCGGATGTGCCGCCAGTCGTCCCGCCGGTCGTCCCGCCAGTCGTTCCACCGGTCCCGCCCATCGTCTGGCCCGTGCCGCTCTGCGCGCCGCTCCCGCTCGTCCCTGAGGTGCCCTCCGGCAATTCCCCCTGTGAGCAACCGGCCGCGGCACCGAGCCCGACCAAAATCAAGGACGTGACATGGGAGAACTTCATGGGGACCTCAAGAATCGAGGGCTAGAACTTTGCGCCCTGGACGAAATGTCGAGCAGGCCGGCCTGCCCGCGGGCCGGGCTCGGGTACCACGAAGCCGAATCGTAGTCAATTTGGCCGGGAAGATGCACGTGAAGGTGGATGGGTGCTTCCTGCTGAAGTGGTGAGCAGTCATGCTCAATTCCCGGAATGCCGGGTTGAGATCAGGGCAACCGCTGCGCTAACTCCAGCTGAACGAGGTGTGGTAGCTGGCGGTCGTCGCATGAACGAGCGCGCGGAGGCCGTCGGCCGCTACCGGTGGGTCGTCTGCGCGTTGCTCTTTTTCGCGACGTCGGTCAACTACATCGATCGGCAGATCCTCTCGCTCCTGAAGCCGATCCTCGACAAGGAGCTCGGCTGGACGAACGCGGAGTTCGGCGCCGTGAATGCGGCCTTTCAGGGCGCGTACGCCGTCGGCCTCCTGCTGTTCGGCGCGCTCGTCGACCGAGTCGGCACCAAGATTGGCTACGCGGTCTCGATCGCCGCCTGGAGTCTTGCGGCGATCAGCCATTCGTTCGCCGGCACGGTGACGGGCTTCACGCACGCTCGCATGGCGCTTGGTCTCGGCGAGGGCGGCAACTTCCCCTCGGCGGTGAAGGCCGTGGCGCTCTGGTTTCCGAAGCGGGAGCGTGCGTTCGCCACGGCGCTCTTCAACTCCGGGGCCAACGTGGGCGCGATCGCGGCGCCGGCCTTCGTGCCGTGGCTCGCGGCCACCTGGGGCTGGCGCTCGGCGTTCGTCGCGGCTGGCATCGCGGGGTTCGCCTGGCTCCTCCTGTGGATCCCGTTCTACGACGTGCCCGAGAAGGTGACGCGGCTCGCCCCCGCCGAGCTCGCGCACATCCGGAGCGATCCGCCTGACGCGGACTCGACTCCCCAGCGGCCGAGCTGGCTCTCCGTGCTCAAACAGCGTGCCGCGTGGTCGTTCGTCGTCGGCAAGCTGCTCACCGACCCCGTGTGGTGGTTCTTCCTCACGTGGCTGCCCGACTACTTCAAGAAGACGCGCGGCATGGACCTGAAGCAGAGCTGGCTCCACCTGGTCTCGATCTACGTGATCGTGACGGTGCTGAGCATCGTGGGCGGTTACATCCCGGGGGTGCTCGTGCGTCGGGGCTTCAGTGTGAGCCGCGCTCGCAAGGCCTCGATGCTGCTTTTTGCGTGCCTCGTGCTGCCGGTGCTCGGGGTGACGCAGGTCGGCGTGTGGCCGGCCGTGGTGTTGATTGGTCTCGCGGGCGCAGCTCACCAGGCGTGGTCCGCCAACCTGTTCACGAGCGTCTCGGATATGTTCCCCAAGCACGCCGTCGCCTCGATCGTCGGCGTGGGCGGTATGGCCGGCTCGCTCGGAGGCATGGCTTTCCCCATCTACGCGGGCAAGCTGCTCGACAGCTTCACCGCGGCGAACAACGTCACGGCGGGCTACGCCATCCTGTTCACGTTTTGCGGCTCGGCCTACCTGGTCGCGTTCGCGCTCAACCACGCCATCGCGCCGAAGTTCGAGCCGGTCACCTGGCGCTGAGCGCTAGCGACCGAGCCAGCCGCCGTCGACCACCAGGAGGTGGCCGTTCACGTAGTCGCTCGCGCGCGAGGCGAGGAACACCGCCGCACCGGTGAGATCGGAGACCTCGCCCCAGCGACCCGCCGGGATGCGCTCCAGGATTTGCCGGCTGCGCACCGGATCGGCCTGCAACGCCTGGGTATTGTCGGTGCGAATGTAGCCCGGCGCGATCGCGTTCACGTTGACGCCCTTGCCCGCCCATTCGTTGGCGAGCGCCTTGGTGAGCTGTCCCACGGCGCCCTTCGACGCCGCGTAGGCGGGCACCGTGATGCCGCCCTGGAACGACAGGAGCGAGGCGATGTTGACGATCTTGCCGCGGCCGCGCTCGAGCATGCCGCGCCCGGTGAGCTGGCACAGACGGAACAGGCTGCGCAGGTTCACGTCGAGCACGAGATCCCAATCGGCTTCCGAGAAGTCGACGGCCGGAGCGCGCCGGATCGTGCCGGCGTTGTTGACCAGGATGTCGATGCGCTCGAACTTCCCGAGTGCTTCGCCCACCAGCGCCGGCGCGGTTTCACGCTTTCCGAGGTCGCCTTGGAGCGCCAGCGCTTGGCGCCCCAGAGAGCGCACCTTCTCGGCCGTCTCGTTCGGTGCGTGACTGTTGCCGTGGCACGCGACGTCGGCTCCCGCCTCGGCGAGCGCGAGGGCAATCGCAGCACCGATCCCCCGGGACGCGCCCGTCACGAGCGCCTTCTGTCCGTCGAGTCGGAAGAGGCTCATCGTGCGGCCGCGCTCGCGGGTTTCTGGCTCGCCTCGAGTCCCGAACCGGCCTGGTCGAAGCCCGGCTGCACGTTCA
>Ga0315912_10002460_pt1 | contig 19702 bp, 17 predicted proteins | sample VfabasoilMG_FD_204469 | JGI IMG/M metagenome (GOLD analysis project Ga0315912, IMG submission 204469) | Garden soil microbial communities collected in Santa Monica, California, United States - V. faba soil | ecosystem: Environmental > Terrestrial > Soil > Garden | place: USA: California...
GAGTCAGGTTGTGCGCCGGAGCGCTGCGGCGAAGAAGGCCTCGAGACGATGTTCGAATGGGAGCGTGCGGACCATTCCTCGATCGTCGAGGACGGGCGCGAGCTCCGTGCGCCCGTTACGCCGCAGGTCCAGCACCTGGAAGCCTGGCTCCGCGGCGAGGAATTGATCGATCACGATCTCGTTCTCGTCCGGCTCGCTCGAACATGTCGCGTAGACGAGCCGTCCGCCCGGCTTGAGGACAGTGGCCGCGCGACGGAGCAACGTGAGCTGACGCTCGGCTAGTCCCGCGAGATCGTTCTCATGCTTCCGCCACTTGATATCGGGGTCTCGTCGAACCGTGCCCAGCCCTGAGCACGGGGCATCCACGAGGACTCGATCGAAGTCGGCTGAGAAGGGCAGTGCTCCCTGCGTCGGCACGTGTATCGGGTGGGCATGCTGCACGCCAGCACGCCTGATCGTGTCGCGAAGCAGAGCGACACGGCGCGTGCGTACGTCACACGCGAGGAGCAGTCCGCTGTCGCCCATGTCGCCACTCATCATCACTGTCTTTCCGCCAGGCGCGGCACACAGGTCGAGCACGCGCTCACCGGGTTGGGCGTCAACAGCGAGCGGCACGAGCTGCGACGCCTCGTCCTGAACGAGGAATAGGTCCTGGCTGGCCTGTCGAAGCGGGTTCCCTGAAACCACGCGAAGTCCATGCGGTGCGAAGACGGTGTTCTCGCACTCGATACCGTCAGCCGAGAGCGACGTCCTCACATCGTCTCGGGTCGCTCGGAGCCGGTTGACGCTTAACGTGAGCGGCGCTGGTTCGTTGTTGAATTGCAGCCACTTCTCGGTCTGCTCAAAGCCGTAGCGATCGATCCATCGCGTAACAAGCCAATCCGGATGCGACCAGCTGACACCGAGATAGTGCATCGCCGCGTCGCGATTGGCGGGATCGTCCGGCCGCGCCGGCAGCGGCAGATTGCGGCGTTGACGAAGCGTCGATCTCAGCACGGCGTTGACGAAGCCCGCTGCGCTCTTCTTGCCCGCCGTCCGCGTCAGGCTCACCGCATCGTCCACAACCGCGGCGGACGGTACGCGATCGAGATGCAGGATTTGATAGAGGCTTAAGCGGAGGATGACGAGCACTTCCTGATCGAGGGACTCGAGCTTGCGCGCCGACACGCGCTCGATCAGGTAGTCGCAGGCGCGTTGCCACCGAAGCGTACCGTGGACGATGGCGGCTGCAAGCGAGCGATCGCGCTCGTCGCCAAGAGTGCGGCGGCTTTCGACGAGTGCGGTGGGAAGGTCGCGATGGTTGGAGTCGATCGCGACCAGTGCCCGAAATGCAGCCGTGCGCGCGGGCGCAGTCATCGACCGCTGAAGCGGGCCCCCGGTTGAATAGGGTGCCCCGAGAGGTAATCACGCACTTTCATCGCCCGTCGCCCCTCAGGCTGCACCTCGTCGATGACGAGCCGTTCGCTATAGCCGGTAGCGACCTGAATGGTGCCTGAGGACGCGTCCAGGACGGTGCCTGGCGCAGCATCCGTCGGCTCCGGTGATACGCGACTGCGCATCACGATGAGCCGCTCACCATTCAGATAGCTGTAGGCATGGGGCCAGGGGTAGAGGCCGCGGACGCGGTTGTGAATCGCCGCAGCAGTCAACGCCCAGTCGATCAGGCCTTCCTCTTTCGTGATCTTCGACGCGTAGGTCGACTGGGTGTGATCCTGTAATTCCTCAACGGCCCGGCCGGCGGCGAGATCGTCGATCACGTCGATCAGCAGCGAGGCGCCGAGTACGGCCAGGTCGCGCTCGACGATGTCGCTCGTTTCGTCGGGACCGATTGCGCGAGTCACTGTAGCGAACATGCCGCCCGCGTCGAGGGCGGGCACCATCCGCATGATGGTGACGCCGGTCTCGGGCATGCCATCGATCACGGCTCTCTGCACCGGCGCGGCGCCACGATAGCGAGGCAGGAGCGAGGCGTGGACGTTGATCATCCCCAATCGCGGGAGGTTGAGCACGCTCTCGGGGAGAATCTTTCCGTACGCGGCAACCACGCCAAGGTCTGGTGCCCAGCGCGTGAGCGTCTCGCTGACCTTGGGATCGCGCAGGCGCGCTGGTTGGAACACCGGGAGCCCGTGCTGAACGGCCGTGAGCTTGACTGGCGCGTCGGTGACCTTTTGTCCCCGGCCGCGCGGGCGGTCGGGTTGCGTGACGACGCCTACGACGTCGTTCGTCGACTGAATGAGCTGCTCAAGAGAGGGAACTGCAAACTGCGGCGTACCGAAGAACACGACGCGCATTGGTTACCATTTGCCCGCGCGCGCGAGCTTCTTGATCTTGCGGACGATGAGGTCCTTCTGCAGTCCCCGAAGACGATCGATGAAGAGCGTGCCATCGAGATGATCCATCTCGTGCTGGAAACAGCGCGCGAGGAGGCCCGTGGCTTCCACGGTCTGTTCGTCACCGTTGCGATCCAGCCCTTTGAGCACCGCTCGTGACGGCCGCGCAACGGTTGCGTTGAAGCCGGGCGCACTGAGACAGCCTTCCTCTTCGAGCTGCATGCCATCCCGTTCGACGAACGAGGGGTTGATGAACGCGAGCAACTCGCCGGCGCTTCTGCCCACCGAGATGTCGCACACGAAGATTCGCACACCGACACCCACCTGCGGCGCCGCCAATCCCACCCCCGGCGCGGCGTACATCGTCTGGATCATGTCGTCGATGAGTTTCTGAATCTCCGGTGTCACCGCTTCGACTGGTGCCGCTGGCTGATGCAGCACATCGGCACCGTATCGGACTATCGGACGTAGCATCGAGTCGGTCTGGCTCAGCGAGTCGGTGTCGCCGACGAGCGCGCGGCGGCGAATCGTCGCGCGACCGCGTCGTTGGTGGCCGCAAGGTGCTGAGCGATCTCGTCGATCGAATCGCCACCCAGTTTTTCAAGGAATGCGTCCGCGAGCACGAACGAGACCATGGCTTCGCCGACAACCGCTGCCGCGGGCACCGCGCACACGTCACTGCGTTCGATGGCGGCCTCCGCATTCTGCATCGTGGTGAGGTCCACGGATCGCAGCGGCTGCATCAGCGTCGCGATCGGCTTCATGAACCCGGTGACGCGCACGTCCTCGCCATTGGTGACCCCGCCCTCGAGGCCGCCTGCGTTGTTCGTCGGCCGGGTGAGCGGGCCATCGTCGCGAGTCGCAGGAAGGATCTCGTCGTGCACGCGCGACCCTGGACTGAAGGCGACGTCAGGCCCGATGCCGATGCCGACCGCCTTGATCGCGTGGATGCACATCATGGCCTGGGCGAGGCGGCCATCGAGCTTTCGGTCCCATTGCACGTACGAGCCGAGGCCGACAGGTAACCCCTTCGCGATCACCTCAAACGCGCCGCCGAGTGTGTCGCCGGCCGCCTTGGCAGCGTCGATCGCGGCAATCATCTTCTGTTGCAGGCTCTCGTCAACGCATCGGAGAGGTGAGTCGTCGGCAAGCGCCTGCGCTTCGTCGAACGAGACCGCACGCGACTCCGGCAACGCGATTCCACCGATGGCTGAGACGTGACTCGTGATGCGGACGCCGAATCGGCCCAGCAGTTGGCGCGCGAGTGAACCGGCGGCAACACGCGCCGCGGTCTCGCGGGCGCTCGCGCGCTCGAGTACATCGCGGACGTCCGTGTGGTCGTACTTGATCGCACCGGCGAGGTCGGCATGCCCCGGCCGGGGCCGGGTGACATCGGGCCGCTTGGCGCCGGTTGCCCCTTCCGGCATCTCGTGCTCGACGTACATCGTCTGCTGCCAGTTCACCCAGTCGCGATTGCGGATCAACAGAGCGATGGGCGCGCCCGTGGAGCGGCCATGGCGCACGCCGGCGATGATCTCCGCGCGGTCGCTTTCGATCTGCATACGGCGCCCGCGGCCGTAGCCGCCCTGGCGACGACGAAGCTGGGCGTTGAGGGCGTCGATATCGATGTCGAGACCCGCGGGCATCCCGTCGAGGGTCATCACCAGGGTCTGGCCGTGCGACTCACCCGCGGTGAGAAATCTCAGCATTCGAACTCAATTCTATACCGAAGAAATTGCGCACTTTCCGGGTGGTCGAGCGCGATCGCTCTGAAGAATCGCGCGGGCACGAGGTTGCATGGCTGCGGGCATGAGCCGACTTCTGCATGATCGCTACTATGCCTACGCCGCAGAGCACGCGTGGGACCTGGCAACCGGCGAGAGCGTCGCCATCGAGACGATTGCTGCGATCCCGTCGGGTGCACCGCCGGTTGTTGAAGCACTAGCGGAAGTTCTCGATCACGGGCGCGATGGTGAGCCGCGGTGGGTCTTCGTGGAGACCCCGGCGGGGCGGTCGTCGGTTGCCATGGCCCGGCGATTGGCCGAGGATGCGCGCGCGCGAGGCTTTGTACCGATCGCGGTTGACGTCTACCTGCGATTGCGCAGTCTGCTCGAGGACGAACTACGGCATCGAACGCTGATGTTGATTCTGCCGACGGGCTCGGCGCTGGAGCCGGCGCGGCATGCGATCGTCGCGGCAGCGGCAGCGTCGGTGCGCCCTCACGTGCTCGTCTCGTTTCGCTCGCTGCCATCACCGCATCTCGCGCGCGAGGCGAGGTCCGTCTATAGCGCGAATGTCCAGGTGCGGCCCTCGTGTCAGGCGCTCCCGGAGGATGTCGTCAAGCATCTGGCGCGTGGCTCGCGCTGGGTCGATCTGTGGCAAGCCGGGAGGCATGCCGCAGCGGAACGACTGCTTCGGGACGTCTCCGGCGCGGTGCTAAGACGGCGGGCGCTGATGCCGGCGGCGTCGACGTTGATCACTCTTGGGCGCCTGATGCTCGAACGAGGTCGCGCGACGGATGCGGACGCGATGTTCGGCGAAGCCGCGACGCATGCTCACGCAGCGACGCACGAGCCGCTTTCTGCAACGGCGCGCATATGGCAGGCAGCGGCGCGAACCGATTCCGGGCAATTGACTGCTGCGGAGTCGTTGTGCCGCGCTGCGATCGTGGCTGGCACTTTGGTAGGGGCTGAACGGGCGCGATGTGAAGCCACCCTCGCGAGAACTCTCTTGTGGCAAGGGCGCGTATCGGAGGCTGCCATGCGCGATCTGCGCGTCGAGACCGACGATCACGAGCTTGCTGCGTTCGTCGCTGCGATTGCCGTTCGAGTGTCGATTGCAACCAGCGACCTGTTCGCGGCGGGGCAGCGCGCGCGAGAACTCTTGACACTGGCGGAGCAGACCGGTCATGCGCTCGTGCGTGTCATCGCGTTATCGGCCCACTTGCGTGTCCTGATTGAAGCAGGCGATTTAGGTCTGGCGGAGAAGCTGCTCACCGACGTCGGTCAGGCGGCGCGAGCGGCTCGGACACCTCTTCGCTACGTCCGCGTCCGTCTGCTCTGGGTTGACGGCTTGCGACGAGCAGGACGGCATCGCGATGCCGAGCGCGAGTTGCGAGATCTGCGACGTCTTCGCGGCGCGACACCGCCGCTCCTGCGGACGGCGATCGACGGGAGGTTGCGAGGCGACCTGCGAGCGCCCCCTCGCGAGCGTGTCTTTGTGACTGTTCCAAACGCGGCAGCAACGATGGTCGTGATGGCGTGCGACGAGGATGAGGATCGGAGTGCCGTGCGCAAGGTGCTGGCGTTTGCCGCAGGCTCCTTGCAAACGAGCCGCATCGATCTCTGCTCGGCGGACGCGGGCCCTGACACAACCGTCCTCAGCATCGGCACCGGCCTCACGACAGCGCTTGGCCCTCGCGTGCTCGACGCGGGCATCGCAATCGACACGTGCACCGGAGGGGCCGGTGGTGAGCTCGGTGTTCCCGTGCGTGTCGGTTCCCGGCTCGTGGCGGCAATCATCGCGCGGTGGCCGATCGATCGTGTGCCTCCGGGTCAGGCTCGGGACCTGCTGGAGCTGACTGCAGCAGTTGCTGCGCCCCGCGTCGATGCCATGCATGCGACGGCTCGCGAAGTGGCGAGTGCATCGATCGCTATTCCCGAGCTTGTCGGATCGAGCGCGGCGATGGCAGACGTCCGGCGAGCCGTGACACGCGCCGCCTCAGCGCCGTTTTCGGTTCTCATCGAAGGCGAGAGCGGCTCGGGCAAAGAGCTGGTTGCCCGAGCGCTGCATCACCTCAGCCCACGGCGCGATCGGCGGTTCTGCGACGTCAACTGCGCGGCATTGCCGGACGAACTGCTCGAGTCCGAGCTGTTCGGTCACTCGAAAGGGGCGTTCACGGGCGCGATGTCCGATCGTGCGGGGCTGATCGAGGAGGCCGATGGCGGCACGCTGTTCCTCGACGAAGTGGCCGACCTCTCGCCACGAGCGCAGGCCAAATTACTGAGAGCGCTTCAGCAGCAGGAGGTTCGTCGCGTCGGCGCGACGGTCAGTCGCAAGGTGGACGTTAGAGTCGTGAGCGCCGCGAATCGCGACATGAGAAGGGAAGTCACGGAGGGACGGTTCAGGCAGGACCTGCTCTATCGCCTCGACGTCGTTCGGGTTCACGTGCCCCCCTTGCGAGAACGCCCCGAGGACATTCCGATGCTCGCCGAGCATGTGTGGCGGTCAGCCGCGACGCGAGTGGGATCGCAGGCGACGTTGACTCACGGCGTTCTCTCCGCGCTGGCGCGTTATCACTGGCCGGGCAACGTGCGTGAACTGCAGAACGTGATGGCAGGTGTTGCCGTGTCTGCCCCCGCGCGCGGACAGGTGAAAGCGGCGCTCTTGCCGCCCTTCATCACGGGTGCGGTTTCACCGTCCACGACCCGTCTTGCCGATGCACGTGATCAGTTCGAGCGGAAGTTCATCGAGTTGGCGCTTGCGCGGGCGGGTGGAAGACGCACGAGAGCCGCACGTGAATTGGGGCTCTCGCGGCAAGGACTGTTGAAGATGATGGCGAGACTGGGGATCACGAAGTAGGCGGTATGCAGTAGGCAGTGTAGGGCGGGTCTACTGCCTGCTACAGAATCGCATCGAGAAAGCTCGAGCCCACGTTCAAACAGTCGAACACGTGCAGCCCGAGGCGCGATGCCAGCTCCACGCACACCTCGGTTCCTCGGCAGCTGTTCCCGTACGGGTCCAGGCGTGGCGAGTACGTGGCGAGCCCCAACTGGCGATTCACGACCGTGATCACGCCACCGCTGACGCCACTCTTCGCCGGCACGCCGACGCGATACGCCCACTGCCCAGAGTAGTCGTACATGCCGCACGTGAACATGATCGACAGCATGTCTTTGACGTGCGTGATCGAGTAGGCACTGCGCCCTGTCAGCGGATGCCGCCCCATGTTGGACAGCGTTGCCGCCATCATCGCGAGGTCGCGACAGGTGACGAGTATCGAGCACTGCTTGAAGTAGACGTCGAGCGCGGCTTCGGCCTCTTCGTGGACGAGGCCAAAGTTAAGGAGGAGGTGAGCGATCGCTCGATTGCGATGGCCGGTGCGCCGTTCGGAGTCGTAGACAGCGCGATCGAGCGAGAGCTGGCGTCCGGCGATGACACTGAACCGGTCGAGCAGGTATTCGAACGTCCGGTGGCCGTAGCGCGCGTGAAGGAGCGCCGTCACCGTGATCGCTCCCGAGTTGATCATGGGGTTGAACGGCCGGTTGTTGCCGTTCTGGAGCTCGATTGAGTTGAACACATCGCCGCTCGGCTCCACGCCGACATGCTCGAAGACTTTCGTGGGCCCGAACTCTTCGAGCGCCATGCCGTAGGTGAACGGCTTTGAGATCGACTGGATGGTGAACGGGCGATCGCAGTCTCCGGCCTCGAAGGTCCGGCCGTCGGCGGTGACAAGACAGACGCCGAAGGCGTTGGGATCCGCTTTGCTCAACTCCGGGATGTAGGTGGCGACCTCGCCAGCGGTATGAGGCAGGTACTTCTCGTAGACGGTATCGATCATCACCTGGATTTCGTGCCCGCGCTCAACGGTGCTGCCTGCGTCTGAGATGGACATGGGTTGCGCTCGGCTCTGCAATCGAGGTGCCTGTGGCCGGGTTTGTACGTTTCGTGTCGATCTGATGGAGCACAAGCACTTACACCTGAGCGGCGGGCAATCGGCGCACGCGTGCTGGACGACAAGAAAGTCGCACGACCAAAATTTGCAGACATATTCGAATGATGCGGTCAGTCGCCTATAATCCGCGCCGGAGAGGGGCGCTTATGAAAAGGACGGCACTGTTACTGGCGGTGTGTGTGCTTTCGTTGTCGGTCTCTGGACTGACAGTCAACGCTCAGGGAGGCTGGACCACGCTGCTCGAAGGTACCAGCCTGACCGGCTGGAACAAGGTTGGCGACGCCAACTGGGAGGTCGTTGACAAGGCCGTGCAGGCCAACAAAGGGGGAGCAAGCTTCCTGGTGACGCCTGCTCAATACACCGACTTTCAGATCACGGCAGACTTCTGGGTGACCGACGATGCGAACAGCGGAATCTTCATTCGGTGCGAGGACCCGAAGACGATCAATGCGATGAACGCGTACGAGGTGAACATCTACGACAAGCGGCCGGATCAGAGCTATCGCACCGGCGCGATCGTCGATGTCGCCAAGCCCGCGAGCGTCATCATGACCGGCGGCAAGTGGAACACCATCGACATCACAGCCAAGGGCACGAAACTGACTGTGCTGATCAACGGTATGAAGATGGTGGATGTGAACGATACCAAGCACGCGAAGGGCAACATCGCCCTCCAGTACGGTTCCGGGACCGTCAAGTTCCGGAACGTTCGTCTCCGGACGCTGTAGTTTCAGTCTGACTCGCCATGACGAGCGCTCGGGTAAAGACTTCTGTGGCTTGCGCGCCCGAGATGCCGTAGCGGCCATCGATCACGAAGAAGGGCACTCCGGTGACACCGAGCATCCGGGCCTCTTCGAGGTCGTGCTTGACCGAGTCGACGTAACGATCGCTTTTCAGGGCCTCATGCACCTCGGTGGCATCGAGGCCCTCCTCAACTGCTAGGCTCACGAGTGACTCGACGTCGAACACCGAGCGCTCTTCGCTGAAGTACGCCTTGTACAGCCGCTCGAGCATCTGGTCCTCGTGGTCGTGGTCCTTTGCCAGGTGCACGAGGCGATGGGCGTCGAGAGTGTTTCCCGTCTGTCCCTTGTCTGTCAGGTGATACTCGAGACCCTCTGCCGCCGCCATCGTTTCCATGTTCTGGTCCATCTCGCGGACCCGATCTTCGGTCAGGCGGTACTTCGAGATGAGCATCGTCCGCCGGCTGGTTGTCTGACCTTTGGGCCGCGTGGGATCGAGTTGAAACGCACGATGGGCAATCGTCACGTCCCCTCGCGCCTCGAATGACGCCAGCGCTCTCTCGAGGCGGCGCTTTCCCAGGTAGCACCACGGGCAGACGACGTCGGACCAGATATCGATGTGCATTCCCACAAGTCTAGTGCGTTGTGCTCGACGTCCAAATTGGTGTCATGCCAAAGCTGAAGGGTTTTGCCGCAGTAGCACTCAGTTTCGTGGTCGCCTTCCCTCTTCTCGCCAGGGCGCAGGCCCGTGAGCCGCAGTTCTTCTTGGTCTTCGTTGACGACTTGCATCTCGACTTTCGCTCGACGCCGCGTCTGCGCGAATTGATTCGCAAAGCTGTCAACGCGCTGATCCATGAAGGCGATTCGGTCGCCCTTGTTACCACCGGGTTCTCGTCTGTGGCGGTGCCGCCGACGAACGATCTTCAGCGGGCGGCGTCCGGCCTCGCACACATCACCGGAGGGGGCCTCACGGCCGCTCAGATCCTCGAGCCGCAACGCGCTGAGGAACTTCTCAACCGGGCGAGAATGGCGATCGTTACCGCGCGCGACGCGATTCGGGTCGTCGCGTCGAGGGCGACCGGGGCCGTCGTGGTGCTCTATTTCAGCGGTGGGTATGCCGACCAGTCCCTCGCGTCAGACTTGGCTGAGCTCGCGTCGGACGCCTACCGCGGGAATGCGGTGATCTACGCGTTCCAACCGCGTGGCCTCATAGCCGATTCCACTGCTCCGCAGAGTATGGGGAAGGAGTCTGCGTGGGAGGCCTACCATCGCGACGCTCGAGAGAGTCTCCGCAATCTCGCGGAATCGACAGGTGGGCGACTGGTTTCCTCGATAGGAGAGTTTGACGGCGCGTTAACGCAGATGGCGCGAGGGACAAACGAGTAGAGCACAGACCGAGGACTGGGGACCGAAGACCGTGGACCGAAGACCGTGGACTGTCGACGGTGGACCGGCCTACAGCGTCGACACGTCCGCCGAGATGATGCCCTGGCACGCCGAGCAGACGATGGCGCGCCCGCCGCGTGGAAGGGGAGAGGTGAAGCTGACCTGCGATCGCTTCAGGCGTAGTACCCGCAGGCTGCGAACGAGCTCGCGGCAGTGAGGACATCTCGCCGGGAATTCGAGCGTGTAGACGGCGCCGCCTTCCCATTCCGCTGGGATCGTGTCGGCAGATGCCTCGAGGTTGTAGATTTCTTCCTCTTCTGGTTGCACCGGCACCAGGCACAGCGGGCACTTCGTCGCGCCGCCTGGTAACTTCTCTCCACACGCCGTGCACGTGTTCATGGCGACAGATTGTAAAGCACGGCACGGCGGTCTGCAGGGCTCGCCTCGACGAACAGTGCAGACTGAGAAATGAGGGCCGAAGACAGGAGAGAATGACCGCGTGTTGACGTACCTCGCGCGGCGCCTGTTGCTGACGGTGCCCGTGCTTCTCGGCGTCGCGACGCTGGTCTTCGCGCTCATTCACTTCATTCCGGGCGATCCCGCACGCGCAATCCTCGGCGACGTCGCGTCAGAGACAGACATCGCGCAACTTCGCCGGCAACTCGGTCTCGATCGGCCACTTGCCGTGCAGTACGTCGCGTTTCTTGGAGGTGTGGCGCGCGCCGATCTCGGAACGTCACTGCGTACAGGCACACCAGTCGCCAGCCAGATTCTGGAGCGGCTGCCGGCAACCTTCGAGCTCGCTTTCGCGGCCATCCTCGTCGCCCTTGCTGTCGCCATTCCGCTCGGGATTGTTGCTGCTGTCTGGCGCGGAACGATGGTCGATCACACAGCGATGACGCTCTCGCTGGCGGGAGTCTCGATGCCGAACTTCTGGCTTGGCCCGCTGCTCGCAATCATTTTCGGCGTGGAGCTTGGCTGGCTCCCGGTGTCCGGACGCGGCGGGCTCGAGCACCTTGTGCTGCCGGCGGTCTCGCTTGGTGCGGCACTGGCGGCAGTTCTCGCGCGCATGACTCGGGCGAGCCTCGTCGATCAACTTCGAGAGCCATACACGCAGGCCGCGCGCGCACGCGGCGTCTCGCAAACGCGAGCCGTGCTCCGGCATGCATTTCGAAACAGCCTGATCCCAGTCGTGACTCTCGCCGGTCTCCAGATCGGCACAGTCCTCACCGGAGCCGTCATCACGGAGACGATCTTCGCGTGGCCGGGAGTTGGACGATTGCTCGTGCAGTCGATCAGCTTCCGCGATTACCCGATGGTGCAAGGATGCATCCTGCTCATTGCGGTCACCTACGTGGGCGTCAATCTCATCGTCGATCTGCTTTACGTCGTTCTCGATCCCCGGATCAGATATCGATGAGAAACGTTGGCACGTTCATCGTGGCTCTGGCCGTGCTCGCGGCAGTCATTGGACCGTGGCTGGTGCCATTCGATCCGTCCGCGCAGGAGTTAGCGCTGCGGCTCGAGGGGCCTGGCCGTCTTCACTGGCTCGGGCTCGACGAGTTGGGGCGCGACATTCTTGCGCGGGTCATGTCGGGTGCGCGCATCTCTCTCTTCGTCGGGCTTGTGGTGGTCTCCGTGTCGGCATCGATCGGTGCGGTCATGGGATCGCTCGCGGGTTACTACGGCGGAATCGTTGACGAAGTCATCAGTCGAGTGATCGACATCCTGCTGGCGTTTCCTGGATTGCTGCTGGCGATCGCACTCGTCGCCGTGCTCGGCCCGAGCCTGACGAACGTCGCGCTCGCGTTGTCGCTGATCGGGTGGGTCGGATATGCACGCGTCGTTCGCGCGCAAGTTCTGCAGGCGCGTGAGTTCGAGTACGTGGCGGCCGCGCGGGCGATTGGCGCAGCGACGCCGCGAGTCTTGATTCGGCACGTGCTGCCAGCCGCATTGCCGGCGCTCACCGTTCAGGCAACGCTGGGCATGGCCGGAGCGATCCTCTCCGAGGCCGCACTCAGCTTCCTGGGGTTAGGCGTGCAGCCGCCGACTCCCAGTTGGGGAGCGATGCTGAACTACGGTCGCGCGCATGTGCTCGATGCGCCGCATCTCACGGTGTTCCCGGGGCTCGCAATCGCGCTCGTGGTGTTGGGGCTGAATCTTCTCGGAGACAGCTTGCGAGAGAAGTTGGAAGGGTCCCGCTAAAAGCCGAACGCTACTCGGCGACGAGCGCCGCGTGCCTGGCTTCGGCTTCCTGCGCCATTGCCGAGTGCCCGAGCCGGCGAGCTGCAGACGCAAGATACGTGAATGCGATCGGTTCGACAGGGAATTGCTCGGTGGCGCGGCGAAGTACTCGTTCCGCGGCGGTGATGCTTCCCGACAGGAACAATGCGCGGCCGTACATCGTGAGCGCATCGCTCGTCGCATTCGGTTGATCGGCCACCGGCGCGAGCGCCTCGAGCGCCTTGTTCAGCGCCACACGGTCGTCTCCTTCAGCGGCTTCGAGCCACACGCGCCCGAGTGCGGTGTAAACAATCGTCGAGTCGGGATGACGCTCAGCCGCGCGCCCCAACGTCAGCACGGCTGCATCGCGTCGTCCGAGGCGCGCGTAAGCGAGGCCCACGCTGACGAGCCGTTCGGGCCGCGTCGGTTCGAGAGCCGACAGCGCCTCCAGTTGTTCGATCGCCTGACGATGACGGCCTGAGTCTGTGTAGAGGGTGACGAGCTCTTCGCGGGCTGCTGCGAAGGTTGGCTCGATCTCGATCGCCTTGAGCAAGGCGCGCTCGGCCTGATCGCGCGGACGACGATCGCGAAGGCAGAGGCCGAGCAGGTAGTGCGCCTGCGGCATACGGTCGTCGAGACTCACCGCTTTTCGCAGCGCCTCAATCGCGCCGGGAACATCACCGTTGCGGTAGTGGGCGAGGCCCAGCTTATAGACCACGCGCGGCGCGCTTTCATCCAGGCGCAGGCTGCGCTCGTAGTCAGTGACTGCCGCAGCGGGTTGACCCATGGCGGCGTGGGCATCACCAAGGAGCTCGAGCGGGCGCGGTGCTGACTGATCGAGTGCGACAGCCTCGGTGAGGTCGCGCACAGCTGATGCAAACTCGCCGCGTTGCCGGTAGGTCTCGCCGCGCATCAGGCGCGCAATCATCGAGTCGGGCTTGAGCGTCAGCGCGCCGCTGAATGCCTCGATGGCTTCGAGGGTCTGGCCGTGGCTGACGGCTTCGTCGCCCGCCGCCAGCAGGCGCCGGTATTCGCGCTGCTGCCGGGCGTCGAACCAGACGAACGCCAGGGAGGCGGCCAGGGCCATGGCGCCAACCGCCGCCACAATGGGCCGGTACACGGAGGTCATGGTAGCTGGGTTGCTGGGGGGCTGGGTAGCTTGGGGGAACCAACCGCGCCGACCGGGGTCTAATGGGTTACGAGGACGGTGCTAAACTGATGGGAACGCCTGTTTCCGGAGGGTTAGTGAAGAACGCTGGCGCTATCGGTTGGTCCGACGTAGACACGGCGGAAGCTGCCCTCATTGAGCGGTGTACGACCGGCGACGAAACCGCCTGCGCCGACCTGGTGAATACCCACCAGCGCATGGTTTACACCCTTGCGCTGCACCTTCTCCAAGACCCTGACGAAGCCCTGGACCTGTCGCAGGAGGTTTTCCTGCGCGTGTTCCGGACGCTCTCCAGCTTCCGCGGGCAATCTGCCCTCCGAACCTGGATCTACCGGATCGTCATCAACCAGGCCCGTAACCGCCAGCGCTGGTGGAGGCGTCGTCATCGTTCGAGTCAGGTATCTCTCGACGAGCATTTGCAGCAGTTCGGCGACGTCGAGTCCAAGGGCGACGTGCTCCCGGATCGCCTGCTCGCGAGCAAGGAAACCTCCACGCTCATCTGGCAGGCGCTCGATCGGCTGCCATTCGATCAGCGGACGGCGCTCATCCTTCGCGAAGTGGATGGTCTGCACTACGACGAGATCGCGTTCTCTCTAGGTGTCGCGGTCGGGACGGTGAAGTCGCGGCTCACGCGCGCGCGGCAGGCGCTTCGCGCAGAGCTGCTGGGTCTCCACGCATGACGCCCTACGTCGGCTGCGAGTACGCGCGCGAGCGGCTCGAGGGACTCCTCGACAACGAGCTGTCTGTTGACGAACAGGTGCTCGTAGAGAGCCATGTTCGCTGGTGCCGGACGTGCGCCGATCGCATCGAGGACTTTCAGCTGATCGGGACATCGATCCGAGTTGGTCCTCCCAGACCCCTTGCGGTGAAAGAAGTCGAGCCCGCGTCGAGCGCCGTCTATTCGCGGGTCATGATGCGGATGCGCGCCGAGCACGACCAGGCCTTCACAGTGCGCGTCCGTGAAATGTTCACGGACATGCGGCTGCTGTGGCCGGCCCTCGGCGCCACAATGGCCGTGCTCGTGTGCCTGAGCGTGGCGATTGGAGTGCTGAAGAGCACGTCAAGCGAGCGACCCTCATCCTTGGCCACGAGACTCGAGGCCATGAACCCGGGGTCCGAAGCCAATCCATTGCGTCCGGACAACAATGCTCGCGTCGATCGTTACTTCGACAAGTTCGTGGACAGCGACCGGGCCGGCGGGATCTCGATCCCGCGTGTGATGGATGATGGCGCTTCAGTGGCAGGTATCCGCGACGAAGAAGCCATGTTCACGATGGCGATGGTCGTCAATCGAGAAGGACGTATCACGACCGCGGAGCTCTTGAACTCTGACCGAGGCGGTAACAAGGCCGAGCTGCATGCCAATGAGGCCGTGCTCGATGCCGTCAGACAGTCGCGATTCGCGCCGGCTCAGACGCCGATTGGTCGCACGGTCGCCGTCAACATGGTGTGGTTGATTGTTGTGACGACGGTGCAGATACCGGATGCGCAGGTCGTTGCTCAGGCAGCGCCAGTGGTGGCAGCGCGAGTGGTGGCCCGCACGCGCCGACTTCCTCCCGCCGACCCCGCCGTGCCGCTGCCAGTCGGACGTCAGTCGTCCCGGCTCATCGGCTCACCGACGGCCTGACGCCGCCGGCTCCGGCATTTCTCCTCTTGCACTCGCAGTGTTGTTGAGGGCGTCTGTCGCCCGCAGCGTGACCCCTCGCGCTACCGCATCGCCCTCGAGCACGAGCTCGAACTGCTCGAAACGCGAGTCGGCGATGCCGTCCTTGGGATAGACCGACTGCCACTTGTCTCCGTCGAGCGAGTAATCCACTTTCTGCACCGACGAGTTCGCATCACGGACATCGAACGCGATGGTCGCGCGCCCGTTGTCTCGCCGCACGGAAGTGACCGTAATCACCGGCGGAACGTTGTCGATCGCGAACGCGGTGCTCTCGCGTGCGCCAGTGAGCGCGCTGGCCGACGAGTTCGACGGCACGTCGGAGGCGACGATGCGAACGGTGTAGCGACCGTTGGGGACAGATGTCGTATCCCACACGAGAATTTGATCGGTCATCCCGCGCTTGAGCAGCTTCCACGACGTTTCGCCTTCACGGCGATAGAAGACGTCGTAGCTCAGGTCGTCGCCGTTCTCGTCCTCTGCGCGCCAGACGAACGTCATCAGCCCCTTCTCGTACACCCGTCGTCCGAGTGAAGGCGAAGACGATCCGGTGGTCTGATTGGCGCGCTTATCCGGGAGGTCACCTTCGAAGCCGGCGATCTCCGGGTCAACCGGGAACGGACGCTGGAACACCGTGCCGGGCGGATGAACCGTGATCGATGTCACGCGCGGGCGCGAGTTGCGGGGAAGGTATGCCGCGGTGACCGACGTGAGCAGTGGCACGTCGCCCTTACCGGCGGTCAGCGTTGCGCGCCATTGGAGATATCGCGCTCGCGGGCTCGCGATCGTGCTGCCTTCTGAATCTGTGTACGCCGGGCTCCAGTCGCTCCAGGTCTCGTCGGGGCTATTCGTGTTTCCGGAGCGAGTGGCGATCTCGAGACGGCTGCCTGCAGGTGTCAGCGACTGCCACTTGATCGTGCCCCACAGCGCCACCGTCTGCGCGTCGCGGACATCCGACGTGTAGGTGCCGCGATCGGCACGCGCCGCCGCGAGCCTGAGCAGTTTGCCCGGGTTCGACGTCGCAATGAGCACGCGCCCTTCGGATTGCTGCAGGAGGCCAGTGACCTGCTGGGCATTTGCGCGCGCAATCAGCGTCGGCTGATACGGATCGCCGGCGAGGCGGAATATCTTGCCTGAGTTACCAGTGGCGACCAGGATCGTCCCGTCGGCGTCCACCGCAACGTCATAGGGCGTGTCCGCACGTGACTCCCACAGCAGGTCCCACGCACCATCGGGCAGAATCCGGTAGAGCGCGCCGGCTGCCATTGCACCGCCGCGCCCGGACGGCGCCGGCGAACCCTGTGGCGACGTCGTGACGACGGCATCGCCAACCGCGACGACCGTGATCTCTGTGGAGACGCTTGGCGTGAGTGGTAGTGGTGCTGGTACCGAGGGGCCAGGCGCGGCAGCACCGCCACCAGTCGCTCCGCGACCGCTCACCGCTGCGACGTAGATGTTGCCCCGACCATCGACGCGCAAGGTGCGGATCTCGTTGTAGCTCGAGTCGAGCAGGACGAACGGCTTGCCTGACGCGTCGAGCCGGAACACGCGCCCGGGTGACTCGGTGCCTGCGAGCAGCTGCCCGTCGCGGTCGAACGCAAGCGTCATCGCGTGCGTCGCCTTCGTCGCATAGAACGTGGCGCCTTTGCCGTCGGGCGTGATCTTGTAGATGATGCCTTTGTCGCCTGTTGCGGCGAAGACGTTGCCCGCCTTGTCTACAACGAGACTCCAGATGTAGCGATCGCCGGGATCGAAAAAGACAGTGCCAGATCCCTTCGCATCCACCTTGTAGATCTTCCCGTTTGGTGAGGTGCCAACGTAGAGCCCGCCACCGGGGGCCGGCGCCAGCGCGTGGACTTCCAGTTCCTCGCTGTCGAAGAACACGGTCCCTTTGCCCGTCGAGTCGATCTTATAGACCTGACCTTCGTTGCCGCTGCCTGCGTACACCGAACCATCCGGTCCGCTCACCATCGCCCAGACGAACGGCGCGTTGGTCTCGTAGACCGGCGCGGCGGTGGGGCCGAGCGTCAGACGTCCGAATGAATCGATCGAGAGGTTTTCGATCTCACCGCGAAGGAACTCGCCTTCGGTCGACACTTCCCAGAAGGTCGGCGTCGAGGCGCGCAAGGTCACAGTCGCGAACAACAGAAGAGCCGCGATGGAAAGGCGAGACACCACTTTGTACTTTGTCCTTTGGCTGTGAACTGTGAACTCCGAACTACTCTTCCAGCGGCAGCGTGAGCGTCTTCGATCCGGTGACGGCGTAGCCAGCCGTGATCTCCCAGTCGCCAACGAGTGCGCTTTGCAGCGGGCGGAAACTGCCGCCGTTCCGATCCGACTCCATTACTGCCAGCACCGACGAAGGCAATGCCGCGAGCGGTTCACCTTTGACGACGGCGCCGCCGTCGCGCGTGACGAGACGGACGTAGAGGCGGTTGTTCTTGCGTGCGCTGTTGAGCACACGAATCATCTGCGGCACGCCGGTCGTCTGCAGCGGCTGCACCGCCAGTTCCCGCGCTTCGAACTGCGACAGGCGCGCGGCGTCGGTCACCATGATCGAGACGCTGCCCCGGGCGTTGGCAGGAATCTGTACGGGCAGAGACTGCGTCACTTCTTCGCCGCGATAGGTGCGCAGCAGGATGCGAAGGTCCACCGCCGTTCCGGCCTTTGCCTTCGTGCCGTCAATCCAGACGCGTTCGATCGTCGCGCTTCGTGGCGTTTCGCTGGCCTCGATTTCCAGGTTCAGGCTTTCGAACTGCACCGCCTCAAATGCATTTCGCAACAGCACATTGAGCGGTGCGACCACGGAAGCGGCGGCGTAGGTCGAAGGCTGATCTCCAGTGAACAGATCCTCGAAGGAGACGTCGCTGTGATTCTTCACGCGCGCGGCGCCCTTGAGCGTGTAGGTGCCCACGCCGTTCTGCCGCTCGTACGATGTCAAGGTATTGAGGATCGCGACGTACGCGAGGAGCGGTGTAAAGAGCTGATCGTTGACGATGCCGATGGAGAATTTCTTGCGCGTGCCACGTTCGGAGTTGAGCGTGAGCGAGATCGGGATCATCGACGGGCCAGGGCCGAGCGTGCCGGCGATCGTCGTGGCGCGGTCTTGCTGAACGATGCCGATCACGTCGCCCGTGCTGGCGATCTTCATCGAGTTGGAGAGGCTCGGCAGGACCGTGATCACGTGCGCGCGCGTCATCGGGAACTGGGTGGGGCCGAGGCCGTAGAAGGGATGGCCGAACGCGTAGACGCGGCTGCCGTCAACTTCCGTCACCGTTCCGGTTGCGCCAACCTCGAGGTCGCCATTCATCAACGCAACACCGATCGGATCGCCCGGTCGCAGCGGGGCTGAGGAGGCGCCCGACGGCGCAGACGTCGTGGACGACTGCGATCCCAGCTGTGCGGCTCCGGCCATCACGGGCATGAAGCCGAGATCTCTGAAGGCAGAGACAAGTGGGTCGATCGTGCGTGTGTCGAAGCCGGAGAAATTGATCGGCGTGGCGATCGGACGCAACAACGTGGCGATTCCGGCGTTCACCGCGTTTGTGCCGATGACGCTCACATCAGCGGGGCTGTCGGCGAACGGGCGCGACCACGAGAACGCCTGCCGTAGCGAGTCGCGAAGCCCTTCCTGTGTAACCGGCAGCGTGAGCTGGGCCCGAGGGACTTGAGCGCGTCGCTGACCATCTGGCAGCGTCGCGTCCGCGATCATCTCTTCAATCGGCGTGATGCCCGCGAGCGGTTCCTTCGCGAAATCTCCCAGCGAGTACGAGACCGCACCGACGAGGCGGCCGTCGATGTAAACCGGGCTGCCACTCATGCCGGCGATGACGCCGGTGTTGGCCAAAGGGCCGCCCTCGAGCCGCGCCAGAATCAAGTCGCGTCGGGGCCCGATGCTGTTGTGCAGGACGCCGAGGATGTGAGCCTTGAACTCCTCGAGTTGATCACCCTGGAACACCGTTCGCCCGGTCGCCACCATCCCCGGCTTGAGTTCGCTGACAGGGAACGTCTTGGACTGGGCGGGAAGACCGGCCACCAGCGCAGACACGACAAGAAGCGGGACGCCGATCGTGCGGATGTTCATCGGGAGGCTCTGGTGTGATGATACGGGTAAACCTTTGAAATCGCTAGGGTCCGACGTGCTTTGGGTTGACAGACCTTTCGGCTCTGGGTTACTGTCCCTTCACAAGTTCAGACGTTATGTCGCGTATCTTTAGCCGGTTTGTGCCGACCTTTGCCAGTGGTTACTGGTGGTGGCACAGATCTGCAGCTGAAGGGACCGCCAGCGTCTAAGACGATTCAACATCCGAGACAACGAGCCCCTTCAGCTTCAGCTGACGGGGCTTTTTTTTTGCCATGACGCCCTTGTGCGAGACCGTGACCGGCCGATCGATGGCCGAACTCCTGGCTGCCCGCGATGCTGCGGTGAGCGGCGACATGGTGGAGTTGCGTCTCGATGGCGTGGCCAACCTCGACGTCGGCCGCGCACTCGACGGCCGGCGTGTGCCCGTCATTGTC
>Ga0315912_10002461_pt1 | contig 19701 bp, 20 predicted proteins | sample VfabasoilMG_FD_204469 | JGI IMG/M metagenome (GOLD analysis project Ga0315912, IMG submission 204469) | Garden soil microbial communities collected in Santa Monica, California, United States - V. faba soil | ecosystem: Environmental > Terrestrial > Soil > Garden | place: USA: California...
AACGCATAACAGTACAGACACGGACGAGAAAACTGAGCTTTGGCTAGCAATAGACTATCAGTACATTCCCGTAAAAATTCGCAAAACAGAAGCAGAAGGCAAAGTTTACGAGTTTGTCGCAACTCGCATCGTTACTACTCGCTCTGCAATCGATCAACCACAAGAAAACAAATAACCAATGAATGCAAATCTAATCCGTCAAGCAGCTATGCTGCTCAATAATTTTCTGGATTTTAATAGTCCGGCTGATGCAAAACTGAGTGAATTTTTTCGTAATAATCGCGAGCTGGGTACAAAAGAACGTGCCTTTGTAGCAGAAAGCGTATATGGTGTATTACGTCGTTTACGTTATTTAAGTACTGTGACAGCCAATGAGGAAAGTGACCCTGATGATGCACGTAAGCTCGTATTGGCGTGGTTGCTGCGTGTACAGGGTATGAGTTTGCGTGAACTGGAGCCTGTGCTAAGCGAACAACAAAAAGAGTGGGCAGTAACTATTAAAGCCAAAAAGACAGATGATTTACCGCTGGCTGTGCAGGCTGACGTAAGAGACTGGCTTTGGGATAAGCTGGTAGCACAATATGGCGAAAAAGAAGCGCTAATAATTTGCCGTAGCATGTTCGAGCAAGCCACGTTGGATTTACGTGTAAATACAATCAAAGGTAATCGTGAAGAAGTGCTGAAGAAGATGCTTACAGAAAATACTTCGAACGAGCAAACGATTGCTGTTACGCCAATTTCTCCAATAGGTATTCGCATGCCAAACCGATTGGGTATCAGCAAGCACGTGTTGTTTACCGAGGGAAAAATTGAAGTACAAGATGAAGGCAGTCAATTGCTTAGCTATTTGGTTGCTCCAAAGCGTGGCCAAATGGTGGCTGATTTATGTGCCGGCGCCGGTGGAAAAACCTTGGCAATCGGCGCATTAATGAAAAACACCGGTCGCTTATATGCGTTTGATGTTTCAGAAAAGCGTTTGCATAACCTTGGTCAGCGGTTAAAACGTTCGGGTTTATCTAACTTGCATGCACAAGTGATCAGTAGCGAAACCGATCCAAAATTAAAACGCTTAAATGGCAAGTTTGATCGCGTGTTGGTCGATGTACCCTGTAGCGGCTTGGGTACTTTGCGTCGTAATCCTGATTTGAAATGGCGTCAAACTGAGCAGGATGTGTTGGAGCTCTCACAAAAACAGACCAATATCCTAGCCCGTGCAGCCAAACTCACTAAAGCCGGCGGGCGATTGATTTATGGTACTTGTAGCTTATTGCGAGACGAAAACGAAGCGATTGCTGAAGCGTTCTTAAGAGCACATTCCGATTTTAAGTTAATACCAGCAAACCAAATTTTGGCTCAACAACAGATCTCGCTGGATACGGGCGATTACCTAAAATTGCTGCCGCATCTGCATGGAACCGATGGTTTTTTTGCCGCAGTTTTTGAGAAGGTTGCCTAACGTTTGAATTAAGGGGCGCCGTTAGGCGTCCCGCTTGAATGATGGGTTAGGTGAGGTTGCAATTAGGACTTTAACTAAGCCAATAACCAAAAAAATTGTTGCAGGCGATGAAATCAATCTTAGTAGTTGCAGGTAGAAATTACTCCTATGGAGGCCTTGTATTTGTGTAGGTGCAAGTTCCGCTAAAAAGCCTAATACAGTTAATAGCAAGCCAAAAATCATGAAGTATTTGCCTGGAATATCTTGAGGTAAGCGTGATTTAAGATTGGATGCATTTAAAAAAATCAAAACGATTATTCCGCTAGGAATCCATTTAATGAGAAGCACAAGATACTGTATCAATAAGGGTGGAGTCGAATTTGGGTTTGGCAGAATTGCTACAGCGATTAGGTAAAACCAAGTGGAAAACATTGGTATTAGATAGGCAAGCAATAAAGTACAAGTCATGAAAATATAAATCATCTTTAGAACCTAACGTATGACATAAGGGGCGCGCTTTAGCGCGTCCCGCTTGATGGATGAGTTGGGCGTACGCTCAGACATGGCTGTGCTGAAAGAAGTTTGGCACTCGCCCTTCGCGTACCTTGCGTTCCCAGAGGTCTAGCCAAGTGCCACCCATTTCCCAGAAGACGCGGCATTGGTCGAGATACGCGAGAACGGGCTCAACCTGCCGGACCTTGAGCAACTCTTTGGCGAGATGCATGGTGGGCCCAAAGGAGTTGAGCTGTGGGGAGCCTGGAGTTTGCCCTGAGAAATGCAACTCGTTGATGGCGGCCGATTGATCTTGCGCGCCGAGCGCGAGAAGCCCAAGCACGGTGTGACCGAGATGGATTGCGTTGCCGTAGTTCCAGTTCTTTGCAAACTGGGGCGCCAGTGCTAGCGCACGCTCGGCGAACAGCTTGGAGTCAGCAAACCGCTCGAGATGAAAAGCTGCTGCGGCTGCTGTAGGCAGATGCGTAAAGGCATCGGCATCACTTGCAGCAGAGGATAGTTGCTCAAGCTCAGCGGGCGCTCGGTCGAGAACGATCTGCCGCAGACTTGCTTCCATCTCCGGGGTGAACGGTGTCTCCTCGGTCTTTTCTTCGTAGTTCATATGGCCTAGCCAGCGTACGCCCAACGTTTGACATAAGGGGCGCGCTTTAGCGCGTCCCACTTGAATGATGGGTTAGCTGTTTTCATGTTTTTTGCAATCATCAATCATGTCTTGATAACTATCTAAGAGATAAGGCTCAATTGTCGATAGTCTTTCGAGGTATTTTCTTGCCAATGCAAATTGCTTTCTAACTATTAAAGCTTTCGCACCGAAATATAGAGCACTTGAGTGGTTTGGGTATAGTTCCAAATGCTTACTACTCTGCTCAATTAGTTCATCAAGTTGGTCTTTATCGAACAAGAGAGAAAAGCTAGGCTCATTTTGTTTTTTATCTCTATTTTTACAACGATAGCAAAGGACATTTAACAGAATAAACAGTCCGAAGAGACCGATGAGTACCCATAATTGAATTTGTATAAAATTAAGTTCTTCCTGCATTAATATTCCTCGACAGCTAACGGTTGAGTTAAGGGGCGCCGTTAGGCGTCCCGCTTGAATGATGGGTTAGGAAAAGTTAGTTTTTTAGTGGTGGAGTCCATGAATTTCCCTCTTCTTTACACTTCTTATATTCGGCTACAGTAAGTTTTTTTCGACAGCTTCTTTAGCTTTAGAGGAAGCTTCCATAACTCTTTTGTAACCAACCTTACTAGAGTATTTGTGAGCACGAATTACCCAAACACAACCTTTTGGAACATCTTTCTCTACTATTTCACCGACAATATAAATTACACCAAGATTGTACATTGCTTGTGGCATTCCAAGATTTGCAGCTTTAATGTAAAGTTCAATACCTTTATTTTTGTCCTGTGGCACACCCATGCCTTGCAAGTAGTAATGGGCAATACTGTTGATAGCTAAAGGATGGTTTTGCTGCGTTGCTTGATAGTACCAAGATGCAGCTTCAGTGTAATTTCCCTCTGCTTCAAAAATACTCCCAAGACTATTCTGAGCTTCAGCATGACCTTGTTCAGCCGCCATCAAGTAATATTTTTTAGCTTTTGCTCCATCTCTCGGAGCGCCTTGCCCAAAATCGTAGGCAGACCCAACAGCAAACTGGGTGTCCTTATCCCCCATGTCAGCTTTTTTTATTAAGTCGTTCACTTTAGATGAGGTAAACCAATCTGCACTAGCGGATGTAGGTAATAAAAGAATTAAGAAAATAACAAAGCACCTAATTGTTGCTCTCATTGTTAAACCTAACGTTTGAATTAAGGGGCGCCGTTAGGCGTCCCGCTTGAATGAGGGGTTATGCTTATTACCATACAAATACATTTGCTATACCTACAATAAATACGCCTGTGCCCCAAAGCACAAATGTCAGTGGCCTTATGTCTCTCCAGTTATTAGGAATATAAGGACGTTCGGCTAATTCTTGTTGTGCTTCAGTAAGAGCGCGTGAGAACCATATTGCCCCCACTCCAACTACCATAAGTATTACACCAACGATACCTTCACTCCTTTGGTTAACGAAACTAACCACTATGGCCGTAATAAATAGTCCGAACACGGCTAAATATAAAATTAAGTTTGAGAGACTGGTTTTTTTAGGCATAACATTTGACATAAGGGGCGCGCTTTAGCGCGTCCCGCTTGATGGATGGGTTAGGTTGCAAAATAACCCTCTATTACTGAAAATGCAACAAGACCGATAGCGCCGCCAAAAAACCAGTAAAGGCCGCGAAATGCAACAGCTTTGAAGGCTGACCTATATTCTTGCGACATTACGTCTTGTATGCCAAAACGAACATATTGAGAACCGATAACAAATAAAAATACAGGGATAAAAAGAAACAAAGCCCCAACAATTAGAAACATAATGTTATGGGTAAGTGTGTCTAGTGGGTTTAGTCGTTCATAAACATCGAAAGCGCTAAAACCAAGGGCTGACCAAATGCCTGTAAAAAAAGCAGTTTTTGATGTTGCTTCAATATTCATTTGCTACCTAACGTAAAGTAGACACCAAATCCGTCCCTAAAATTTTAGTCAGACAAGTGTCTAAATAATTGTTGATAATTAATATATTCACAAAAACAAGGCGTTACTCATTTTTATTACACCTATAATTGTGAGCGATTCAAATCAAACACACCTTGTATTTAGCATCTGTGAGTCTGCTTAAACATGCGGTGAATTTTGATGTACACATAATAATGTTACGATGCATATCTCTGCAACTTCATTCTCACTTTCACCATGTCCAAACCTAGCTTAAACACTCAAATCCTCATCGCTGCTGTGCTTGGCATCGGTTTGGGTTTGCTATTTTCAGGCAAGCCAGAAAGCTCGCCGTTATTGGCTCCTAGCCTATATGTTGCAAACATTATAGGCACATTGTTTATCGATTTGCTAAAAATGATTCTGATCCCGTTGGTATTTTGCTCGATCTGCGTCGGCATTGCCAATTTGCGGCAGCATCAACAAATGCATCGCGTCTGGGTCACAACACTTTCGTTTTTCGCCCTAACAATGGCAATTGCTGTTATTTTGGGTATGTCTGCAAGCCTATATTTCAAGCCGGGTGCAGGCATGCATATCACAATGTTTCAAAGCGCGATGCAGGGGTTTGAGGCAAAGCAAATGGCTATGCCGGAGTTTTTTGCACACTTTCTGCACGGTTTATTTGTCAATCCGTTTGCTGCTCTGGCACAAGGTGATGTGTTAGCAGTCGTGATATTTGCGCTTATTTTAGGGATTACGCTGGTAGTAGGTGGAGAGCGTTACAAAAACATCCTAAGTCTATTGCAAGAAACCTTGGAAATCACCATGCATATTGTGGGTTGGGTGATGCGTCTTGCTCCCTTCGGCATTGCAGCTTTGTTGATTAAGCTGGTGGCTACGCAAGATGTAGCTATGTTAAACACCTTGGCGAAATTTGTAGTGGTGGTGGTTGGTACCACATTAATGCATGGCGTGGTGATTCTGCCCATGCTGCTTTATTTTGTTACGAAAACAAGTCCATTGAGATTCTGGCGAGGTGCACGTGAGGCCTTAATCACAGCGTTTGCCACGAGTTCCAGCTCGGCGACTTTGCCGGTGACTATGCGGTGTGCTACTCAGCATCTGCATGTAAAACCCGAAATAGCAGGTTTTGTCGTGCCGCTTGGCGCTACTATCAATATGGATGGTACGGCTTTGTATGAGGCTGCTGCTGCCTTGTTTATTGCAAATTTGGTTGGGATAGAGTTGAATTTTACGCAGCAACTTGTGGTGTTTATGACGGCGATGATTGCCGCCATTGGTGCACCTGGCATCCCTAGCGCGGGTATGGTTACCATGGTGATGGTACTGCAGAGCGTGGGTTTGCCCGCGGAAGCTATTGCTATTCTGCTGCCTATCGATAGAGCACTAGATACCCTACGCACTACGGTGAATGTAGAAGGCGATATGATAACGAGTCTCGTAGTTCAAAAACTAGTTAAATAGCTGCATGTTACTTTTCCAAAAAGCCGAAATCAGCGATGCTAGTGCAGTCGCGCAACTGATTAACTCTGCATATCGAGGTGAACCCAGCCGCAAAGGCTGGACGACAGAAGTCGACTTGCTGGATGGTTTGCGCACCACCACGCCAGAAGTGGCACAAATTGTTAAACGTGAAGATGCGTTTATGCTGATGGGTGTATTGAATAATGAAATCGTAGCTACTATCTGTTGCGAGTGGCAAGCCATCGCAGGCAAAAATACCGCGCATTTTGGCATGATTGCCGTCAAGCCCACCCTGCAAAACAAGGGCTACGGCAAACAAATCATTGCGGCGGCAGAAGCCTTGGCGCGCAGAGAATGGCGAGTGGTGGGTTTTACCATGACGGTAATTTCACTACGTCAGGAGGTGATTGCGTTTTACGAAAAGCTGGGTTACCAGCGCACTGGCGAGTTTAAAGATTTCCCTAAAAATCCCGACCTATGGCAACCTAAAGTTGAAGGTTTGAATTTACAGTATTTGGCTAAGCTGATTGATTAAACCGTCGCAAGGCTAGTGTTTCTTAAATCGTTCCAAGCCATTCATCATTAGCGAGTACGCTGCAGGTACAACAACCAAAGTGAGTAGAGTCGATGAAACCATGCCGCCAATGATGGCAATAGAGAGCGGTTTGTTAGTCTCCGAACCGGCACCCAAGCCCAATGCGGCTGGTAGCAGAGCGAGAATAATGGTGAGCGAGGTCATCAGCACAGGCCTTAATCTTACCGGACAGGCTTCAGAAAGCGCATCATGAATGCTGGCCCCTTTGTCGCGCAACTGATTGGTTAAATCCACTAACAAAATCGAATTCTTTGCCACCAAGCCAATCAGTAGAACCAAACCAATCATCGAAAAAATATTCAGCGTGTTGCCAGTGATTTGCAACGCAATTAACCCACCGATAATGGCGAGCGGTTGCGCCAGCATAATGATGACGGGCTGAATGAACGAATTAAATTGGCTGGCAAGCACCATGTAAAGTAGCAAGAAGCCCAGCGCAAATACAAATTTAACGTTTTTCATGGTTTTGCCCAGCTCTTCTGCCTGACCCGTGTATTTTAATTTGTAGCCTAGCGGGATTATTTCTGCGGCTGTAGCATCAACAATATTCACCGCTTCACCCAGTGGAATATTCGGATTAGCGAAAAAATTGACTGCGTATTGTAAATCGTAACGACCGATTACAGCAGCGCCCAAGGTAGGTTTAAAGCTCACCACAGCGTCCAACCGTACTAAATCGCCGGAACTGCTTCTTAAATAAATTTTTCTTAAATCAGCCGTGTTTTTTAGTTCGTCTTCGCTGGTTTTCAGGCGAATATCGTAGCGCTGGCCATCGCTCACGTCGTCGTTAAATTTGGCAACATCAATACCGCCTACGTATAAACTCACAGCAGTGGCTATTTCATTGGCGTTTAAGCCCAAATTGGCAGCCCGTACACGGTCTATTTTCATCTCAAGCTGCGGCAAATCTAATTGCACATCCACATCCACTTTGCCAATCTCATTGTTATTGCTCAGCGCTTGTTGTAGCTTCTGTGAGAGTCTGCCAATTTCGTCTAGATTGTTACCCGTTATATTAAATTGCAATTTTTCAGAGCGTTGCCCACTCACAATTGCCGTGCCGGAGGGGCTGGCGTGCACGCCAGGAATCGCAGCCAGTTCGGTTTTGAGCTCTTTGGTAAATTGCTGTTGGCTTTTATGGCGCTTTTCTTTCGGTTTCAGGCGTACGTTCACATTGCCTTGATTTACCTGTCCACGAGAACCGGCGCCGATTGTAGAGAAGTAGCTGTCAATTAAATCCGGGTATTTTTCCAGCGTGGCTTCCACTAGCTTCATACGAGAGTCGGTATATTCCAGGCTGGAGCCGAGTGGAGTTTTAACGATGATGCTAAAACTGCTTTCGTCGGTTTCCGGCACAAAATCTTTTTTCACATTTTTGAGTGTGTAATAACCGGAGAAGCTTACAAATAAGGCGGTGATAAGTAATACCAAACCGCGATGATGCAGCGTAATGCCAAGTAATTTTTTGTATTGATTATCTAAGTATGCCAAGCCGCGACCAGAAAGGCGATATAGCGCATTTTCTTTGTGTGTGACACTTAAATAGCGCGAACACAACATGGGTGTGAGCGTGAGCGAAACGAACAGTGAGACCAGTACACCAAACGTGACAACGACTGCGAATGATTTGAAAAACATGCCCATGACACCATCCATAAAAATGACAGGGGCGAAAATACACACCAGTGAAAGCGATGAGGCGAGCACTGCAAACGTGACTTCTCGGCTGCCGGCAATTGTGGTTTGTGTGCGATAAGCTGCTACTGCTCGCGGATTATTTAAATCAAGCCTTTTTAGTTCCGTACCAACTTCGCCAGACATGTGACGCAGAATGCTCTCGCGCACTACAATGGCATCGTCCACCACTACGCCAATTAGCAATAACAAGGCTAGCAGCGTCATACTGTTGAAGGTGTAGCCGGAAAAATACATCACTGCGATTGCTCCCAATAACGAGACGGGAATCTCCAAGCAAATCATCAATGTTGAGCTAAAAGAGCGCATAAAAATAAGCACAATGAGCGCGGCAAATAGCGTGCCTTCTATCAAGTGTTCTTTAAGCGAAGCGACTAATTGGTTGATGAAAATGGAATCGTTAGTGGAAACTTCCAGTGTTAAGCCGGGTGGCAAATTGGGGCGCACGTCATTATCGAGTTTATCAATCACATCATTGATGATTTCTACCGTGTTGGCATTAGCAATTTTAACCATGCCTAAACCTACTGTTGGTTTGCCTTTGTAGCGCGCCACCTGACGGTTGTCCGTGATGCCGTCCTCAATATTGGCGATGTCTTTTAAATAAATCGGCACCCCTTCTTTGCTGGCGATAATTAAGTTGGCAAGGTCTTTGGTATTGTGAAATTCCAAATCGAGTTTAAGCAGTTGCTCAGCCTTTTGGCTTACCAGAAAGCCGCCAGGTAGTTGTACATGTTCGCGATTAAAAGCACTGACTAAATCAGTTGCAGTAAGTTTATACGCTGCCATGCGCTCGGGTGAAACGTTGACGCGAATGACGCGATCGCGTCGTCCGCCCAACCGTACTTCACCTACGCCTTGAATCGTTTCAAATTTCTTTTTGAGCACATTATTGGCGTATAAATTAAGCTGTTGCACCGTGCGGTCTCCACTTAAGGCTAACCAAATCACAGGTGATGCGTTGGTGTCTACCTTTTGCACGATGGGCGGGTCGATATCGGTTGGCAATCGTCGCAACGCTTGATTAACCTTGGATTGCACCTCGCTATAAGCTACATCTATATCTTTATCTAGCGCGAACGTAATGCTGACGCTTGAAACACCTGGCGACGAGGCGGATTGAATATGGTCAATGCCCGTAGTGGTGTTCACAGTGGATTCAATTACACTGGTAATAGAAGTATCTACTACATCGGGATCTGCGCCACGCAGCGTGGTGGTGACCATGATGACAGGGAAATCAATAGAGGGAATGCGGTCTATACCTATACGGTCATAAGCGATGATGCCGAACAGGATAATGACACCGGAAAGCATCCAGGCGAGGATGTGGCGCTTAATGGATAGCTCAGGCAAACTCATCTTAAGAACTCAGAATCTGCCTTCGTGCTGTGTTCATCACAAAGAATTATTTCTAACATGATCAAACATAATGTGGCGTTGCAATTCTTTGACCGCGCTTTTTCTGACCTAGGGTTATGAAATTTTAAGAACATATATTATGGATGTTTAAGGTGTAGACTTAGCTAAAGCAACAGGTGCTTTGTCTGTTAAGAACCCTGCACCATCCACCACAATTGTGTCATTAATATGCAAGCCATCTAATATCTCAACCATGCCATTTTGATGTTGCCCGGTTTTTACTACTGCTTGATGCGCGATACCGTTGCGTACCACATATGCTACTTCCCCTGCGGGGCGCAGAACTAGGCTTTGCTCGGGAACCATCAATGCGGCTGGCTGTTCGCCCAGCACCACAATGCCGGTGACACTTGCGCCAGGTTGCCAATCTTCTTGATTCTCAATGTCGACAATGACATCCACGCTGCGGCTACCTTCGGTAATCATTGGCTTCAGCTCATGTACTACCGTTTCCACTGTAGTGTTACTGGTGGGCGTACTCAGGCGAACTTTTAAACCGGGCCTTAGTTTGGCGGCAATCTGTTCAGGAAAAGGTAAATGTGCACGCAATTTCTTTGTCGACACAATTTGCACAATTGGGTCGCCTACACTCACAAAATCGCCCGTACTGACTAGTCTTTTTTCGATATTGCCGTTCACGGGTGCCAGTACTTTAGACTTGCTGTTGTTGTGGCTAATGCTGCCAGCACGTGCTTTAGCGGCTTCTAGCTGTTCCTTTAATACTTTTTGCTGTGCAACTTCGGTGTCGACCACGGTTTGCGAAATAAATTTTTTATCCACCAAAGCCTGATTGCGCGCTACTACTTTGGCTTGGTTCTCCAACAGTGCCTGAATACGCGCAATTTCAGCCTGTGCCTCGTTGCGCTGCATGGCAAAATCACTGGCATCCAAAGTGGCAAGTAGTTGTCCTTTTTTTACCTGTTCACCAGCCACTACATGCACTTTAATCACACGCGCTACTATCTCAGCCGCTACAGTTGCGTCAATTAGGCCTTCCAGTGAGCCTACCGCTTCTTCGGTGGTTTCTACCGCTTGATTTTTAATTTGTGTGGTGGTGACCAGCGTGGGCTTTACTTCATTTTTGTTCGAGTCTTTTTCCTCGGACGAATTGTTGCAAGCATTAAGAAATAAAGTACAAGTTACAATTAAGAGGATTGAAATTATTTTTTGCATAGTTTATTTATTAATTTTCTGCCAATCGAAATAGGGGCCGGGGTCGGTTTTACGTCCTGGCGCGATATCTGAATGACCAACAACGTGTTGAATCGGATAAATTCGTTTCAAAGATTTTAACAGTGTATTAAGTGTTGTGTATTGCACCTGCTCAAATGCGTCGAAATCGCTACCTTCCAGCTCTACTCCGACCGAGAAATCGTTACAACGTTCCCGTCCTTGCCAAGTTGACACGCCTGCGTGCCAAGCGCGCTGCAAGCACGAGACGAATTGAATAAGCTCACCATCACGGCGAATCAAAAAGTGTGATGAAACTTTAGAGGTATAAATTTCTGCATAATAAGGATGTTCTTTAGGGTTTAGTGAGTTGGTGAATAACTCAATAATGCCAGAACCGCCGTAGTTATTGGGCGGTAGACTTATGTTGTGAATAACCATCATCTCAATCGCACAGCCAGAAGGGCGTGCATCAAAATTAGGCGAAGCGATCTGGCTGGCACCAATTGCAAAACCTTCTTTGTTGATTGTGAATTGGTTGTCGGTTGATTTTTTCATTTCGTTTATTTTATGTGAATTTAGATAAAATCCATGTAATCCTATAAAATAAACATCTTCAAAATAAAACGCAGGTAACCCACATGGTTTTTATACAATTGCTCGTGATGTTGGTGGTGATACTAATTGCTGCAGAAGTTTTTACCAATGCATTAGAGCATTTGGGCGAAAAACTTGGTATTTCAGAAGGAGTGACAGGCTCATTATTTGCGGCAGTTGGCACCGCATTGCCTGAAACTTCTGTACCTTTGCTTGCTTTGTTGGCGGGTACAACCAACCCGCACACTAATGAAGAAATCGGCGTAGGCGCCATATTGGGGGCACCTTTGATGCTGGCGACATTATCTATTTGTTTGATGGCGGTTTCTGTTTGGAAGCGTCGTGGTACGCAAGGACGTTTGCGTCCGGAACGTACTGGTCTAATCCGTGACCTCAACTTTTTTATTATCGCTTTTATATTTGCTGCAATTGCTTTATTTGTACCTCATACACAGTTGCTGGTGCGCTATGGTATTGGTTTTTGCATGGTAATGATTTATTTTGTTTACGTAATGATGACATTACGTGCTTCAAAAGCTTTGGTAGATGACGGACACGCAACTGAAGCTGGGGGCGATATGTTTTTATGTAGACTTGGTCTGCCTAATAATATGGTTGTCATTTCAATACAGCTATTGCTCGGCTTGGCCTTGTTGTTGGTTGGGGCGAAAGGCTTCATTAATGGTGTAGAAGCAGGGGCACAAATCTTGGGTATTTCTACTTTGTTACTTTCTTTACTTATCATCCCGATTGCGACCGAGTTACCGGAAAAAGTGAATAGTATTTTATGGGTACGCAAGGGTAAGGATACCTTGGCGTTTGGCAACATTACAGGCGCGATGGTGTTCCAAGGTACTTTATTGCCAGCAATTGGCATTATGTTAACCCCGTGGGAACCAAGACTAGAGGTGCTGTGGGGCATACTCATTACGTTATTTGCAGCATTCTGGCTGCGCTATTTAATGGCGAAGGACGGTATCAAGGTGTGGCACATGCTGATTAATGGTGTTATGTATATTACTTATTTGTTTATTGTGTTGCGTTAAGCTTGATGGCTAATTCTCTTCTTCTTCGGAACTATCGACTTCAAATTCTGCATCTTCATCTTTGGCCAGTCCGAGCTTGGCTAAGCGGTATCTTAGCGTTCTAAAACTCACCCCTAGTAATTTTGCGGCGGCGGTTTTGTTGTTATTAGTTTTGGATAGCGCTTTTAATATCGCGCGTTTTTCAATGTCTTCAAGATAATCGGACAAACTAACATCTTGATTCTTGCTTGGGTTAAAAGCTGCGACATCATTATTTGCTGCGTTGGATTCCTGGTCCATAAATAAATCATCAGCACTTATTTTTTCGCCATCACACAGTGCCAGCGCACGTTCCAGCATGTTTTCTAGTTCGCGTACATTGCCTGAAAATTGTAATTTTGCGATGAGATTTGACGCGTTTGCCTCTAATTTTGGTACGGGTATGGATTGCGAGGCGCATAATTTTTGTAACAATTTCTGCGTAAGTTCGGGAATGTCCTCAGGACGATCACGCAGTGATGGCATTTTGAGCTGAATGACATTCAAACGATAGTACAAATCTTGTCGGAACAAGCCTTTGGACATCATATCACCTAAATTTTTGTGCGTTGCACTAATAATACGCACGTCAACGGGCTCTTCTGTTGTGCCGCCAACACTACGTACTTTTTTCTCTTGAATCGCGCGCAGTAATTTGACTTGCATGGCGAGTGGCAAATCAGCCACTTCGTCTAAAAATAAAGTCCCACCATTGGCCGCCTGGAATAACCCTAAAGTATCCTGTGCGGCACCTGTAAAAGCACCTTTTTTGTAGCCAAAAAATTCGCTTTCCATCAAGCTTTCAGGAATTGCGCCACAGTTCACTGCCACAAAAGACTTGTCACGGCGCGAGCTGTTCTTGTGAATAAGTCTAGCAGCAAGTTCTTTACCACTACCAGATTCGCCACTAATGTAAACAGGCGCTTGGCTGCGCGCCAGCTTTTCTATCATGCTGCGTACTTGGCCCATGGCAGGCGAGCTGCCGATTAAGTCACCTGTATTGTGAGTCTGTTTTGCATCAGAGCGAGAAAGTTTAAGCGCAGATTCAACTAATGGACGTAATTGTTTGAGCGAGATAGGCTTGGTGAGGTAATCAAAAGCACCTGCTTTTAATGCAGAAACTGCATTTTCTGCACTACCGTAGGCGGTAATGACTGCGACTGGTAAGCCAATATAGTTTGCCGAAATATGTTGTACAAGTTCCAGTCCCAACCCATCCGGTAAACGCATATCGGTAAGGCATAAATCATAGGGCTTGCTTGTTAATAATTGTTTGGCTTCTTCCAGATTGCTTGCGCTGTCTGCGTCAATATCCATGCGCTCAAGCGTGAGCACTACAAGCTCACGGATATCGGTTTCGTCATCTACTACTAAGCAGTTAAATTGCTGTGCCATATCAGTTAGTTGTTCTGCAAAATTAAGCTTTTTTGATGAGAATCATAAATTGTGTGCCTGCGCTAGAGGTTTTAAATTGTAATTTTGCGCCATTTGCATCAGCAAGTTCCCGTGCAATGTATAGCCCTAAGCCGGTACCCGATTTTTCGGTAGTAAAAAAAGGTTCAAATAGATGACTGCTCACACTATCGGGGATACCATCACCATCGTCGCGTACTTCAATTTGCACCGTTTGCGCCTTACCCACAATATTAATCGCTAATTCTAGGCTATTTTCTAGTTGTTTGGCATGGCGCCAGCCATTTTTACATAAGTTCCACAATATTTGGTTTAAATGTCTGCGGTCAAACGAAATCATGGTTTCCGTATTTGTAATCAGCAGCTTAAAACAACCATCAGGAATCTTTTCAACTGCGCAAAATTGGTGATAAAAATCACTGATGAAGTTTTCAACTTGTATCATCTCCTGATTGGTGCGATCGCGACGATTGAGCTCAAGCACATCTTTAATAATTTGGTCGAGTCGCTGCACGTTGTCACCAATAATCTGCAGCATGCGTTTGGTGGCTGGGCTAACGTCTTCCTCTTCTTGCAATAGTTGATTAGCGTGACTGATGGCGCTAAGTGGATTGCGAATCTCATGCGCAATGTTGGCGGTTAAACGACCTAGTGCCGCCAGCTTGACCTGATGTGCTTGGGTTTGCATTTGCGACCAGTCTTCAATAAAAATGACAGCACCCTGACTGCGATTCTCTGCAATTGGTAAGAAACTAATGAGTAATTCTCGTGACAATGTATTTACTTTTAGGATATTGGGACTGATGGTCTCTGACGAAGACTCTGTTCCCTTAAGCCAGTTTTGCATCATGCTGGCAATTTCTGGCGAAACCTCATTTAAGCGTTTGTCTTGCCAAGTTTCGCCTTCTAGACTTAACAATGCTTCGGCTTGTACATTGTGATGTTTGATTTGCATGTCTTGATCTACTACCAGTACGCCATCTTGCATTTCATGGGTAATGAGCGCATTAATTTGTGCCAAGTTCTTTACATCCAAACCGCGTTGAGAAGCGAGTAATTCACTTTGTTGCATGCGTTTCGCAAGGCTGTAGGCAAGCCATGCCGTAGCAAAGCATGCCAAACTTAGCATGGCCGCGTTTGTGTAATTATTTGCAGAGTTATCACTAACCTGTGCGCTGTAAGTTTGTTCTAGTAAAATGCAGATAGTGGCAACTGCAGCATAAAATAAGGCTAAGCGACCTTCGCTGATTAAGCTTGCGCTAGCAATTGTAATAATCAGTAACAAGCCTGTGCCGCTTTGATCTGCCCCTTGTGCATGCATGATGAGTACGATAAACACCACGTCAATAATGATTTGGACGGGTGAAATGAGTTCAAGATTTGGTTTTTCGAGCCAAGTGAAAATTGCCGAAATAATGCTAAATATAAAATAACCGAAAATTAAAAAAGTAGAGAGGTCGTCAGCAAGGTTGTGCCATACCGTATCTTCTTTTAGCATGTCCTGTGTAGCCAGAAACATGAGTGCAATGACTATACGATAGGCGTTGTAAAGCTTTAGGCTACGCCAGCGCGTAGAAGTTAATTTAGCTTCTAGGCTGGTGATTAAATCAATCGCCATTTGATTTTTGTTGGGGATTGGTGCTGTTACATTGCGGATTGTTACAATAAACCGAGTTGTCCCTAATCTGGCTTTCGCTTTCTGGGATGCGCAAACCGCATTGCGAGCACTGCACAATTTTTTCTGCTAGCTTTGGTTGTGACGTTTTAGATGCTTGATTCGAGCCAGCAATAAGACGTTTGAACACCAAATAAAGTATCCAGACTAAAATAATGAGTAATAAAATGCGTGTCATGGTTATTATTTATGAACTAGATAGAAGGATTGTAACCAAAAGCAAAGACCAAGTGCAAAGCATACTGTAAAGTTTGGAGCAAAATTAAACTGTTATACTCGGGTTTGTAATTAGGAGTTTGCTATTTCTGGATAGCGATTAATTAATAAAATTCATGGCAAGTTCTCAAGAATTATCAGATTTTCTGCGTGATGTGGAACGGCGTGCGTTCAAGCAAACAGTTTACGCTGTGCGTGACGAGCATGTGGCGCTTGATATTGTGCAAGATGCAATGTTGAAGCTTGCTGAAAAGTACGCAGACAAGTCTGTCAAAGAATATCCCATGTTGTTTCAGCGTATTTTGCAAAATACCATGAAAGATTTTTGGCGCCGACAAAAAGTGCGTAATTTGTGGACGACGCTACTTTCTTCATTTGGCGCGGGACAGGATGGCGAAGAAGACAGAGATCCTTTAGATAGTATTGATGTTGGTGATGAATCGGAAAACCCGATGGTGCAATTGGAGCGTAGTCAAACCATGAAAATCATAGAAAAAGCCTTAGAAAAATTACCCGCACGTCAACGAGAAGCTTTTATATTGCGTTACTGGGAGGATATGGATGTTGCTGAAACCGCTACAATGATGGGGTGTTCACAGGGTAGCGTGAAAACGCATTGCTCTCGCGCATTACACACGATGGCGGCGCTGCTAGAGAAACAAGGTCTTGGTAGTAAGACAATCGCAAATTTGGGGGTAGAGTCATGAATATAGACAATACAGATCAAAAAGATATAGAGCAATTTGAGGTGCAAGCCAAGCAGATTGCAGGCTTGTTGGATGCACATGCCAATCGCTTGAACATGCACACTCTAAAACGGCTGGAAGATGGACGCGTACGTGCATTAAAGGCCCACGCACAAAGGCTTGCAGGTATAAATGTCAATGTTGATGGTACCTTGGGTCAGATTGCAGCATGGGCTGCGCACCACCGCTTGATCCTAAGCGGCTTGGTATTGGCAACCATCGTTAGTAGTTTTGTGGTGTTACGTGCACTTAATACCAACGAATCTAGCGATGCGTTTTTGTTGGGGGCAGAGTTGCCGCCAGAAGCCTTTGTAGATAGGGGTTTTGAACCTTCACTTAATAGGCACGAAAATATATAATCATCAAATCGTATTAGAGTTAAGCCTCAGGGAAGTAGCATTTAATGAAAAAGCTTTTGTTTTTGCTAGCGTTGTTCGCAACTAGTTTGCAGGCGCAAGAGTTTTCTGCTGGCTGTGAGAATACGCATTTGGCAATGGGTGATGTCGGAAGCATGAAATCATCGTTGAATGATGGTGCAGCTGAAGAAGCTCCCATGCAAAGTTGGGCGCAACTGACAGATGAGCAACGTAAGGTACTGTCCCCACTTGCTGCCGAATGGGACACTTTAAGGCCATGGCAACGAGAAAAAATGCTTGATATTGCTAGAGATTATCCAAAAATGGATGCGCAAAAGCAGCAGCGCGTGCAAAAGCGTTTAAATAGCTGGAGTCGCATGACGCCTTATGAGCGTGAGAACGCGCGTAAGCGTTTTCAACAGTTTCACGCCCTAAGCCCAGAGAAAAAAGATGAATTGCGTAAAAAATGGGCAGAACACCAAAAAGTACGAGACGAGGAGCGTGAAAAAATGCGCAGAGATTCGCCTGAGCTCTACTATGACCCGGATACTGACCAGTAAACGTACTCACCTGCAGCTAAAGCGGGTTACTTTTTATGTTAGCCACTTCCAATCCCCAGACTGCTAGTTTATTTAAACGATTTGCAGCGGGTATCTACGAATTGTTATTGCTCATCGCTATCTGGATGTTGTGTGCATGGATTTTTGTATCGTTTTTTGGAAATGCAGATAACGCACTTAAGCGCTTGGGTTTACAGATTATTCTGTGGTTAGTTTCCGGTTTTTATTTTGTATGGTGCTGGCACAGATCTGGTCAAACACTTGCAGCACAAACTTGGAAGATAAAGCTAGTTAACGAACAAGAAAAAACGCTTAGTGTAAAACAAGCCCTACAAAGATATGCTCTGACAAGCGCTTCTCTATTGGTTCTCGGGCTAGGTTTTTTGTGGGCATTTGTTGATAAAGACCAACTTTTTTTGCACGACAGGCTGCTAAAAACGCGCTGGATAAAGCTAGCGTAACACTAATGTTTGTCAGCGAACTCAGCTTCTAGCGTCGCTCTATCACAAAAATAAGGGACAGCCCTGCGATTAAAAATAATATCGTGGGTGTGATTGCACTTAGTAGGGGCGGCCAGTCATTGAGTACGCCCAAATGAATAAAAACTCGATTCATAATTTGATATATCACGCCAAGCAAAACACCAATAAATATCTTTGTGCTTGTGCCACTGGAGCGTTGCTGCAAAAAGCCGAATGGTAAGGCAAAAATTACCATCACAATGCAAGCTAGCGGGTAAATCATCTTTGACCAAAGCGCAACTTCGTAACGTGTAGTTTTTTGCTTATTTGTTTCTAGATGGTTGATAAATGAATATAAATTCCATGCCGACATTTTTTCCGGTGCAACTAATAGTACGTTTAACAGCTCCGGGCGTATGAGCGATTTCCAATTGGCCTTATTAAAAAAATTTGTTTGAACACTATTTTGCTCAATCTTTCTTTCGTAATTAAATTTGGTTTGTGTGACCTCAGTTAATCCCCAACGCTCATCCTCAAAATTGCCCTTTTTGGCAATGCTAATACTTCGTAGTCTGAAATTCTCATCAAACTCATAAATATGCACATTAAGTAGGGTGGCATCTGGTAGTACGTTCTCTACATTTACAAAACTTTTCCCATCTTTTACCCACAAACCAGATTTAAAATCTTGCGCAATAACAGAGTCGGTTGCTTGAATGCGCATACGCTGCGCCATTTTTTCGCTGATAGGTGTAATTAATTCACCCACAAAAAAAGTGATTGCGGTAAATAGCAAACCGACTTTTACCAATGTTAGCCCGATATCTATTAATGATAAGCCGCTTACACGCATTACCACTAACTCAGAATAGCGTCCCAATGTGCCCAAGCTTACCATCATACCGACTAGCACGGCGACAGGTACTACTTCATAGATATGGCCGGGAATACTTAACAAAACAAATATAAGCATTTGATTAATACCATAATTGCCGCGGCCCAAGGTGTTAAGTTCTTGAATTAGATCGAAAAACGAGAACATAGAGAGCAAACCCAGCATAATCATTAAGATAGTAGTACTGGTTTCTTGCCAAAAATATCGATTAAAAATGCGCATATTCAAACTTAACTGGCTGTCTTCTTCCAGCTGATCCAGTATTTGTTAATAAACTCAGGCAATACGGGCAACAAATAAGTGCGGCGATAAAATAAATAAACAGCCAGTAACATAAATAAAATGTGTACAGGCCACAATCCTATCAAGGTACTGATTTTTCCCTGCGTAATCCACGCTTCAAAGATACTCAGCATATTGTTGTAGATAATGTAGATGAGTAGCGCAAACATTAGATTTAAAGAGCGGCCAGCACGAGGATCGACAAAGCTTAACGGGATGGCCAAAAGCACGAGCACAATTGCTGAGAGCGGAATCGCTAGTCGCCACTGTAGCTCTGCTTGATCTCTTAACGTTTTGCTACTGATTAATTCTTGAGTGCTTTGCGCGTCCGTGGTGTTAGGTTCGCGTGCTACTTCTTTGGTTTCAACACGAACGGCATAACTCTCGAATTCGGTTGTGGAGGTCTCTGCCGAGGTAGGTTTGCTTTCATAGCGCCGGCCTTTTTCTAGTAGTAAGAAATTGTCTCCATTCTCGGCTTTGATGCGGCTACCTTGGCTGGCTACTATGATTCCCGTTTTTTTGTGTTGAGTAGACTGTACAAAAACGTTCTTAACAACATTTCCAAGCTGGTCCAAGCTTTCG
>Ga0315912_10002462_pt1 | contig 19695 bp, 22 predicted proteins | sample VfabasoilMG_FD_204469 | JGI IMG/M metagenome (GOLD analysis project Ga0315912, IMG submission 204469) | Garden soil microbial communities collected in Santa Monica, California, United States - V. faba soil | ecosystem: Environmental > Terrestrial > Soil > Garden | place: USA: California...
TTTTTCATAAGAACCCTTCTTTCTATTATTGGTTCCGCGCCACTTAGCCTTGACGTTTCACGAAAGTCTTTAGCGAATTCCAAGGTATCAAAATCATTAATATATGCGCTTAAGAACTTATCGATCCTTGTGTTTAGTTCAGTGATTGAATTTTGTTTCGTGATTTGATTTGATTGTGCTACGCTAATTGCGGGAGCGCATAATAAAATAATCTTGATAAATATATTGCTAGGATTTGAAAGCATAATAAAAAATGGCTGGTAACGTTCCAGGGCTTTACGCTGTTTCTTTTTGTTGGATTGATAGCAGGCAAGTTAACTAAAAAAATGGCAACCAATCAAACTGACTCTTCACGCTGTTATATGCTGTCATTCTTTGTCTGTCCATAGTCAGGCAATAAAAACTAAAATGTAGTCTCCTTGTTTGGCAGCTTGATTGAAGATAGTTTTTAATTCTTTTAAATCGTCTAAAATTTGACGCTTGTTATAAGCTTGGCCAGGCGAATTGTCATCGTGCCAAATTTCTGGATAGATTCCGTTGTTATTTAATTCTGTCGCGTTATACTGTGAATGAATATCAACTTCTGAAACTTTGTCAAGGAAGTCGTTAAGTTTGGAAATTGCGGTTTTGTCCAAGTATGAGATAAAACGTCCACTCTCGTAAAATGCTAATTGTTCTTCTGGTGTCAAGCTATTCAAGTCTTGTCCGCCAAGCAATTGTTTTGGGTTGAATATTTCTCTTACAAGTTCAGATGTTGAATCGTCTTGCCCTTTTGATAAAATATACTCAAGTCCCATAATCGAACCTTGAAATGTTGCATGGCTTTTTGCATATGCAATGTCAAATTGCAGTTTACTGTCCAACATAACTAAGTGTCCAAAAGTGTCCTGTGATATTCTGTACAGTGTCGCGGATTGGCTCATGATGTTGGTCGTCCTAAAATGGCTTATAACGTTCCGGGGCTTGGCGAGGTGGCGGCATCGGAGACGTTTTTGTTCAGGTTTTAACTAAAGATACAAAGGAATTGGGAGTATGAGGCTTCTACTTATTTCCGCCATCTCGCCAAGCCCCTGTGTCCGTTGCACAACTCACCGTCAACGGTTGAAAACAAATCTACAAAATTATCGCAAAGGCTTGTGGATGGTGTATCTTGATAAAAACAGATTGCCATGCAGGGAAAAAAGCCATTTCAGGAGAAGCTGTTCAACAATTTTCAACTGAGTGAACGGATTCCAAAGGAGAATTTCTATCGGAGGTTGAAAGAAGTTCTGAATCTGGAGTTTTTACGTACCCGCACCCGTCATCTATACGGGGATACGGGAAACCCAAGTATTGACCCGGTGGTATTTTTCAAGCTGATGCTGGTGAGTTATCTGGAAAATATCAGCAGCGATCGAAGGTTGATTGATTTTTGCAGTCTTCGGCTGGATATCCTTTATTTCCTGGGCTATGACATCGATGAGGAATTGCCCTGGCACAGCACGGTAAGCCGAACGCGTCAGCTTTATGAAGAAAAGCTGTTTGAAGAGCTGTTCAGCCAGGTGTTTTCCCTGTGCGTGGAAAAAGGAATGGTAAGCGGACACAGCCAGGCCGTGGACAGCGCCCTGATCAAAGCCAATGCCAGTATGAGCAGCATGGAGAAGAAGCAGCCCGCCGAAGGGATGAAGGAGTTCCTGGAGCGTGGCCGGAACGAGAATTATGAACCCCGGCGCAAATCCAAAGAGGATAAGACGGATGACGGTGACCGGACGATCTCCTCTTCAGAGCAGGAGTTGAAGCAACTGGACACGCGCAACAAATACTTTGAAGCGAAAAAGTCGGATCTCTTTGGAAATAAAACGCACGATTCGTTTGCTTCCTTCAGCAACCGGCTCTATTACAGCCCGACCGATCCGGATGCGCGCATTGCCACCAAGCCGGGCAAACCGCGGCAGTTCAATTACCTCTGCAGCATGGCCGTGGATACGGCTCAGGGCGTGATCTCGCATGTACAGGCCGACTATGCCGATTCCAAAGACAGCCGGTACCTGGTGGATATTACAGGGAAGACCCAACGAGAGCTCTCCAGGCACAGGATCCGGGTGGAAAACGTGCTGGCCGATACGGGTTTTTCCAGCGGCAAAAATTACCATGACCTGGAACAACAAGGCCTCATTCCATATATACCAGTGAGCGGAGTGTACAAACATGAACGCGATGGATTCCGGTACGAGAAATCGAAGGACCGGTTCGTATGCCGGAACAGGAAAAAAGTCCTCTTGAAAAAAGTATTTGCCAATGCCGCGGGCAGCCTGATGAAGCAATACCGGACCCGGAGAGAGGATTGCCGGGATTGTCCCTTTAAGAAGACCTGCATTGGTGAGAAGGCACATGAAAAGAAGATCGAGGTGAGCTTTTACCAGGAAGAATACGAACGGGCCTGGAAGAGGCAGCATTCAAAAGTATTCAAACGAATGGTCAAACTCCGGCACAGTACCATCGAACGCGTATTCGGCAACCTGATTAATTATTACGGACTGAGAAAAATACCGACCATCGGAATGTCCGGGGCGCACAAATGTATGCTAATGAGTGCTGTGGCATACAATCTGAAAAAGCTCCTGAAGCACCTCACACATCATGGAAATTCAAATGTGCAGGCCGTGAGGGGAAAGGCCTGCCTTTTTTCAAAATCGCTTCTTCAGAACTTCATGCAAACGGTTCTGCCGCATCCTGCATTTTGATCAGCTCCGGTGTGAATGATAGCACCGAGTTGCTATATCGCTTTTAAAAGAGCCATTTCTGAGGCTGTTTAGAAAAACCAAGGGTTGCGCAACGGTGACCCCTGTTAGCGGCAGTATTTTTCCACTACTATCGAAAGAAAGTTAAACTATCTGCGCACTTGATCCTTTCAGAAACCTCATAACCTTGTACAGCAGCAGTCGAGTATATTAATTTCTCAACTTGACAAATGCATTTATCTTTTTCTAAGATGGTTGAAATAATTATTGGCCCATCTGGGGGGATTTTACCTTGCTTATAGCTAATTGTTTTAAATCCTCTTTTAGTTAGTGTTTTTAATAAGATAGTCGGTTCATTGTCTTTTGTTGAAGATATGTAAACACCTGAGTTGTGATAAGATAAGAGTTCAACAGTGTTATTGTCCTTTTGTGCGAGGATTATGTCAATTCCGGTTTCAATAAAATTATCATCAATAGGTTCATGTTTGTTATTGTTATTTGTACATGATAAAAGGAAAGAAAGTAGTAAGACTAATTCTAATAAAAATTTCATAGAGATCTAAAAAGTTCTTTAAATATTGCCGTTAACGTTTCGGGGCTTTACGCTGTTTCTTTTTGTTGGAATGATAGCAGGCAAGTTAATTAAAAAAATGGCAATCAAATCAAACAGCCCCGATAGTTATCGGGGCTTCACGCTATTCCTTTTCAACTAACGTAGCTTTGGCGAAGGCATGCCCTTTGCCTGCCGTAGCGCTTCTTAGCGAGTAGGCAGGGGTTACCATTTTTTTAGCTGCTGGCAACTTCATTACTTACAACAACTTCAAGCCTCAAGGGATCATAACAAAAGGGAATGTCGTGAGCCCCTGTTATAGGCGGTGTTTCCTTTCACTCGCTTGTTGGTAATATTTTATCAATGAGAAATTGTTTCCATTCTGTTCCTGTAAATTCACAATTGCCGCAATATATTCGAGCATTTGGAAAGTCGGCAATAATTCTAGTAATATCATCCCAAACATTTCTGAGCTTCTCATCCTTGAATTCAAAACAAAAATTAATTTTATCGTTTCGCTTGGCTAGATGTTTTAGAAATATTCCTTCTTGGGTAGATGCAATTCTATCTGCAAGTTGTACATAATAACCTTGGTAGTCTGGATATGGAACCGCTTCGGGTTGTCTTTCTGCGCCTCCATAGTAGCGAAACAAAATATTATGTCCGTACTCACTTAATTTTTCCTTCCAATATTCTGGCTTTGGAATGTCTTGCAAGCTGGCAGTAGAAAATATCTCTCTTTCGCTTACCCAAGCTTTAAAAGTTGACTTAATGACTTCTTGTTCTTCAATTGTCAAGCAGTCTGTTGTAAGTCTAAACACTGCAGGGGCTGAAAACTCTAAGCAAATTCCTTTCTCATTTTCAATTGCATCAATGCCTTCAATATAATTATCGTCTGCTGGCGTAAAATTCTCTTTATTGAAAGTCCATTCAATAATTTTTGATGGCGTTAATTTAAATGATACTATTTCTCTTTCGGAGTTTGCTTTATAATTTCCCGTTACATTATATCCTACAAGAATTTCTAAAGGGTTTTCTTTAATTGCGATTATATGTCCATCCTCAAAATGAGAATTGTCCGCCACCCAATTGGCAAGTTCGGTATGAGTATGTACGGTGGTCTTTAGCATTGCCTATAACGGTTTGCAGATTTGCGATAGGCGGGCTTTTCACCACAAATGTTGATGCGGAGAACTGAACTTTCGGCTACCACAAAACTGTCTGCGGAGCACAAAACCCCGCTTATTGCAAATGTGCTGTTATATGCCGCTTTTCTTTTCATTCTTCGTCACGTATCTTGTTTCTTGCTTCGTTAATTATGTCCCTATAATCTGGTCGAAAAGGTTCTACTAATTGCTTTTCCAATTGTCCTTCTAAAATCCAGAGTGTTTTCTGTTCGGATTGGTCTGCAAAAATGTCTGGATGCTCAGATTGGTTGAACCTTACTAAAAATTCAAAAAGAACCAATGCTTCGTCCTTCGTAACTGTCAAGTTTATTTTTTGCTGGTCAGTCATATTGATATTTTAGTAAGGATTTGAAGTCCTGCACAAATGGTGGAATACAAGTTTGGTCAGTCTGAAATTTGAACTTTACAAAATGGTCTTCATGTGTGCCACCAACTTGTCCACTTACATTAAGTCGCCCGTTCGATTCAATTTCAAATTCTACAAACCCGTCAGAATCGTTGTCGTCAAGAATAGTTGTCCCTGATAATGTCAAGTGCATATTTGTCAAGTCGGCAGACATTTTTTCTAATTGGTCACGTCTAACGCAAAAATGAGAAGTCCCACTAAAACCGGCTGACAAAACCTTCAAGTTAAACGTGAAATTGATTTGAACCAAATATCTTGTTGCAAACGAAAGTCTCTCAGTTTTCGTGTTAGTTTTTAATTCAATTATGTCGTCAATTTCTTTCATTCAGTTTTCTATTTCGGTGTCGTCCCAATGCGGCATATAACGTTCCGGGGCTTTACGCTGTTTCTTTTTGTTGGATTGATAGCAGGCAAGATAATTAAAAAAAATGGCAACCAATCAAACAGCCCCGATAGCTATCGGGGCTTCACGCTATTCCTCCTTTGCCTGCCATAGCGCTTCTTAGCGAGTAGGCAGGGGTTGCCATTTTTTAGCTTCCTGAAAGTTCATTACTTACGATCACTCCACGCCACCAGAGAGGCCAACAAAAAGGAATAGCGTGAAGCAACTATGTAAAAGCAGTAATTTTTAACTGGGGATGATAACCCCAAAATCCTCGCTGTCAGAAAAAGTGACCATTTGCGGAGCGAGGGTGAAACGCCGCTGAAAGTAATACCTTTCTTTATGAATACCATTTGTCCAAAAAATCACTTTAATACTACCTTTAAGTCCATCTCCTTGACCGACGTTAGATTTCGAATGATATAAATTTGAATGGATGAAACCCTTTTGCTGAGGGAATAAAATCGTATTGACCTTCGGCGGATTGATGGAAGTATTCTCGAGTGTAAATTCTTCGACGAAATAGTGAACTGCCGCATTGCCTACATTAGTGAAAAGAAATTTCAGTTGAATCGTTTTGTTGTCCTTAGGGTCGAAATTTCTATCAACTTCGCGAGCTGGATAAAGGTATGGTTGCATATTTGATACGTACTGCTGAGCCATAATTCGTGCCATAGTTTTGGTGGAAATAGCATACCAAATAGTGACAGATACTAATACGAGCACTAATATTGCTTGGATAGCACCAGAATTACTGTTGAGAAAATCAAATATCATACTCATAGTCATTGATTAATTGTTATTGTGCATAATGAATAGGGCTTTATGCATGTTGGGAATTAGTATTCCGTCTGTCCACAACCACTGCTGATTGAAAATATAAAGTTGAATTTAAGAGCTAAAGTTGAGATTTATTCGTCGAGCCCGAACCGATCCCTGGTTTTGCATTTTGCTGAAGGTGAGTTTGTCAAGTTCAACTTGCATAAAACCCAATGTTAGCAGCAGCATTTAATACACCGTTGTTTTAAGTAACCCAAATACTTTTATTGTGTCTGTTATGTTGATCATTGGGTAAAATGCTTTTATTGTCAAACTGATTTTACCTTCTAAATTGTTTCCTTTTTCATACTTCTGTTTGTCAAGAAGTATATTTTGTGTCAAGACTATAAAGGTTGGTAATTTGTAAGAACTGTCTGTCGGAATTGCTGTAACTACAAAATTGCTTTTAAGGTTGTCGCCAAATTTTACTATTTCAAGTTCTGTGTTTCTTTGTGAAAAAGGGTCGTCATTTAAAACAAAATTCAGTGTCGTGTCTGCTAAAGTTGTCTTGCAAGTCCGCATAAAAGTTGTATCGTTCCGTTCAATTACAAAAACTTCTGCTGAATAAAGGTATTTGGTTGTATCAAACGTTTCTTGTTTACCTGTCGATGCGTCAACAAAAGGAACGCCAGAAAACCTTTCATTTTTGTCAACCTTTACCCATTCACAATAAGAGTAATGTTCTTCGTTGAAAAATGGCTCGTTGAAAGTTTGGGTAGAATATTTGTCAAAACTTTCAGGAACTGGCTTAAAAATAAACTTGTCCTTTAGTTGGTCTTGTTTACAAGAAAACAATATTGTGAGTACTGATATGATAATTAGGAATCGTCCCATAATATTGCTGCTAGCGTTTCGGGGGTTTGTGATGGCGGGGGTTATTAGCACTAAACTTCATTCGGAGAACTGAACTTCTACCTTGAATAAAAGTGTCTGCGAAGCACGGAACCCCCGCTATCGCAAACCCCATGTTAGCATCAGTTTTTCTTCGTCCGTATAGTGTCAAAACATTATTTCTTCTTGGTCAGTGAACTTAATATTTGTCTCATAGCTGTTGAGTCCGCAGATGTAAAGTCGGTTTTAGACAAGTGAATATTTACAAATAAGTCTTTGTCTGCCATATAATAACCATACATGTGTTTTTGTTTAATTTTTATTCCTTCAAATTCGGTGATGTCGTTTTGTCGGAACATAAAGTCGTCTGTTGGTTGTCCCCAATTTTCAACATTTATCTCATATTTTTTAAGATTAGAATAGTTAGAAAAATAAGCAAATGGATAAGCTGGACTTATGTCTGGTCCGCCAATAACTATTTTGGGTGCATCTACCAGAGAAATCATTTCTTCGGCATTAAGTTTGTAATATAGAATAGAGCAGATAATTCCGTCTTTACTCTCACTGTAATAATAATAGTCTGCACCACGCCACTCTTTTGTAAACTTTTTAAAGTCGTCAGCACTTAGGGTGATTGTCGTATTGTCACGCTTTGGATAACTGAACTCAAATAATTTTGTGTCTGCAAGTTTGAAAGATAAAAGTCCTGTCACGATGGTCAGGTGAATTGCGATTGTTTTTAGTTTGTTCATTGCCTGTCTTATCGTTTTGAAATTGGTGCTAACTTTCCGGGGCTTTACGCTGTTTCTTTTTGTTGGATTGACAGGAGGCAAGATAAATAAAATAACCGCAACCAATCAAATAGACTCTTAACGCTATTCCTCGGTTGCGGTTTTTTTAATCAGGTCACTAAAGTACTTCCGATTACTTCATGCACCCAGGGACCCCAACAAAAAGGAATAGAGTGAAGCCCCTGTTATGCAATGTTGTTTTTCCGGACTCTTTCGTTAATTTCAATTGTCAAAGCCTCCAGCGTAATTATGTATGACTTTCTGGATTTAATTGGATACTCGGTTAGGTCAATTTGGGAATAGTATTTATAGGCCCATTGCAGCTCGTCATCTTGCAGATCTTTGGGATTCTTAAACAAAAGTGTTCTATCAAAGCGTTCTTCGGTAAGCTTCCTATTTTCTAATTTGTGCGATAAGGCAGTGATAGGGTTATTTATTAATTCAACTGGAATGAATTTACTTTTTGAAAGAGAAGGTTGCCCAACTATTTCTAAATAATCGCCGATTGCTAACTTGTCAATTTGAATTTTCCCAGAGCCATATTTGTGTCTGTCAGCTCCGTTTCTTTTTACTCCAGAAATCCAATATTCCTCCAACGATTCAATATCAATATGATTGCCAATGATTCCCTTTGATCTACTGAATACCTTCCCATTAAAATAGATAGTCTTTCCAGATTTATTAAATTGACCATAACCTATCCAGGCTGGTCCGTTGTGGGAGGAGCCTTGACATAGTTCTACATAAAGTAATTCAGACTTCATAACAATGTCGCATAACGTTTTGCGGCTACGCGTAGGGCGGGACTTTTACCACTAAATTTCATTTAGAGATCTGAAATTTTGGTTTGCACAAATGTGTCTGCGAAGCACGAAACTCTGTCTTTTGGGTAGGTGCTGTTATATGCAATAAACATCACCATATTTTCCACCAAGGTTTTGTTTGTCCGGCACTTTTCTTTTCTTCTTGTTTCTTTTGTTCGTCTTTAGCTACTGAATCGAAATCAGGTGGATTAGTTTTTGAACCTTCAATATAATGGTAAATCGCCATTCCAAATCCTTCTTCGTGAACAATGTTACTACTTTGTTGTATAATAAATGCTGTTGCAATTGCTGCAGATTGTGCCATTTGTTCGAAGCTCAATTCTCTTTTTTTCATGATCGCTAAAGCAGGGGTTTGCACTTTATCAATTATGTCTACAAAATTACTTTCTGCATGTTTTTGACTTCCGTTGGACATTTTATTATTGTCAATTTGGATCCCAAAATTTTGTAGCACCGCATGAGTAATATTAACTAGTTGCGGTCCTTTAATGTTTGCTTCTTCAGAAAGTATAACTGTACCAGGCTTTGCATCATTTATCTTAAAATCAAATGACCTAAATAAAAAGCTTCCAGCTAGTCTTGCTGTACATGAAATTGCTGCAGTTGTATCTATTTCTCTCGATCCATTCCCGATTACGTTGACCACCATTTCTACAATGTCATTAACCGCGTCATTTTGATTTTTTGTTATCTCCATTTGTTATTTCGTTTTTATTGCACATAGTGTTTCGGAGCTTAACGCTGTTTCTTCTTGTTGGAATCGGAGTGGGAAAGTTAATTAAAAAAAATGGCAACTAAATCAAACAGTTCCGATAGCTATCGGGGCTTCACGCTATTTATTTTCAACTGCCGTAGCTTTAGCGAAGGCATGTCCTTTGCCTTCCGTAGCGCTTCTTAGCGCCTAGGCAGGGGTTGCCATTTTTTTTAGCTGTTGGCAACTGAATTGCTTACGATCACTTCACGCCACCCGAGAGGCCAACAAATAGGAATAGCGTGAAGCCTTGTTATGCGGCGTTGCTTTGGTGTGCACGAATTGACTTGAGTTCCTTTTTTTTTGCAATGCTTTCTTCCTCTAAGTCGTAGTCGTCTTGCAATCCCAGCCAAAACTTAGGGGAGTTGCCAAAATACAGGGATAGTCTAAGTGCCGTATCAGCCGAGATACGACGATTACCTTTCAAGATTTCACTAATACGCGTTTGAGGAATCCCAATATCCTTTGATAAGCGGTATGCACTAATACCCAATTCAACAAGAAATTCTTCTTGAAGAATCTCGCCCGGGTGAATGTTTTTAAGTCTTGTCATCTTTTTATTAATTAATGGTAGTCCGTAAACTGCACCTCTAAAGCATTGCCCTTCTCCCAGCGAAAGATAATTCTCCACTGATCATTTACCCGAACAGAATAATAATTCTTTAATTTCCCTTTCAGTTTTTCAAGACGATTGGATGGGGGAGTCTTCAAATCATTTAGGTCTTGAGAATTATTTAACATTCTTAGCTTTCGCCTTGCAATTTGCTGAATCTCGGTTCCAGGCCTTTTAATCCGTTCACCGTCCCATATTTTCTGTGTGTCCTTAGAACCAAAAGATTGAATCATACTAACGTATCGCAATACTTACGCCAAAGGTAAGTAATTAGAATAGAAAAGTCAATAGCTATTTATTATAAGGAAAGGAAGATTATTAGCAATCCCTATTCTTCGGACCGGACTACCGCAAGTTTAAAAAACGAGTAAAACCATATACAAACGAATGCAATTGATTGTAAATAATTCTCCCGGTCAAAGCATGTTCTCAAGCTAACTCTTCCGCCCGCTCAGGGACTAAAATCAGTGAATCAAACTAGTCACGCATCCTTTTGCAAATGGTCATAACCCTGCGGCGGACGGAGATACCCGTTTGTTTTCAAACGTTCTCCTATGAGTCGGTAAAATCCGGCATCGGCCGGTGCAACGGTGTCCAGGCCATCCACATACCTGTTGTACATGCAAAACATAGCGGCGATGAGCACCGTGTCATGGATCTCACGGTCGGTTGCGCCTTTACTCTTTGCATCTGAAATGATTTCGTGAGTTACGTTTTTTCCGCTTTCGCAGACCCGGGATGCTATGGCGAGTAGGGCTTTCAGCTTTTCCCCGACCGGAGCCGACAGGAAGTCGCGTTTCACCCGCTCCGATGTTTCCGGTTCGCCAAGGAAAGCATCGGCGGCTGCCGTATGGGAAGTTGCGCAAAAGTCGCACTTGTTTTTATGCGAAACCAGGGTAGCAATCAATTCCCTTTCTGCTTCGCTCAGCGAAGAGGGCCCGCGCAAAAGCAAGTGGGTAAGTTGCCGCAAGGCGTCGCCGGTTTCGGGACTGTATTCAAGCAGCCCGGTAATGCCGGGAAGGTGGTTTTGAAGTGGTATGTGTGGCATGGCACAGGAGAATGAAGAAGTTTGGTTATTTCATCAGTACACCAATAAGATGCATTCATTCACCTTATTCCATAACTCTTCATTTGCCTTTTTTGGGCATTGTTTTATTGCAATTGCCGCCAGACCGGTGCCGTTCAATCAATACACGGCAATGTGCACTTTCCCGTTTTTTTCCTTCAGCATGGTGCCTTTGGCGCGGACCAGTTTTTCCTGTTGTACTTCGTTGGCCAGGAGGTGGTCGGTATAGGATTTTACTTTGTGAAAGGGGACGGTAACCTTCTTGCCATTGCTCATGGCTTCCGTTGCATACGAACTGATAACATTGGAGGCATGCTGCATCAGCAGGGCATGTGATGCAAAAAGGTCGCATCCCAGGATACTGTCGCCGGTAACGGCAACGAAGCCTATCATGGCAGGGTTGCTTTTCAAAACAGTAGTAAAAAAGATCCGGTAAGAATCCAGGTTCTTTTCATAAACGGAATCTGTGGCCAGCGCCATATAGGTTCCTGTACCGGAAGGAGCATTATTCTTATCCGTGACATCTTTCACTTTTTCCCAGACCTTCGACTGGTCTTTATTGACATTGCCGGCTTTGCGGACCTCCGTGCTGGCCACGCTATAAGAGGCTGAAAAACCCAGGCTTTTTGCCGACGCTCCCTGGTTTTTGTAGGTCCATCGTCCGTGTTCCACACAAAAAACCTGCATATCGACCTTTCCTTTTCCCGGGGGCAGGATCATATCGCCGGCAATCATTCGGTCCTGCTTGCCGCCGGAAATCACTTCGCCGCCAAGCAGGATAATGGTATCCTTCGAAGTGTTTTGGGCGAAGAGCTTGTTTACTTCTTCACCGTCCTGCGATTCCGTAATCTTGATTTTGTTTTGTTTTAAAGCATCGCCAAGGGAAATGTACTTGCTGATTTTGGCATTTGCCTTGACGAAAGACTCTTTGGCCAGGACAGGATAGATCCGCATGTTCTTCCAGGTGTATTTGACGGAAACAGCTTCCGGCTGGAGAAAAAGATTAGCGGCAGTGTATTGTGCTGCCGACGCAAAAGCCGCCAGGCAGGCGGCCAGGAGAAGAATGGAGGTTTTCATGGCAGTGGGGTTTAATGCTATTAACGGGATCCTAAACCCACGTATTTTCCATAACCCCGACTTTAAATAATTTTAACAGTTGGTCGTTGCCGAATCGTAAAGTGTGCCGGCGCTTTGCGCTTTCCCTTATTGCTGGAATCGAAATGGGGATCGTATTAAAAAAATGGCAACCAATTAAAAAAACTCCTGCAAGCGACTGTCGTTTTACAATCGCTAATTGAAAAGCAATCCGGCCGAACAACATGCCGTTGAAGAATAGGTTAATTTATATGCTGTTTTCGTTTCCGGGTTCATGGAGTTAAACATATGGACATAAACTACGCTGTCATTAAGCCATCTATAGGATGCTTTATCATAATCGGTGGTATCCGTATGTATCATGCTGTAACATGTCAGCTTATGCATATATGGTTTATAAAAGTGAATGAAGTAGCTGCTGGTACGGTCAGGTGAACTACCGGCTGAATTAAATTGCCGGGTTCTCACGATGTATACCTCATCCAGCGTATGTCCAAGGGTAGTTGTATCAAGTGTGGCCTTTCCCTCACCGCGCTTGTCTGTAACGGAAATGTACTTTTCCATTGTTTCAACCTGTCTCCTGAATGTTTGCCCGAGACAAATGCAGGATATCAGCAGAATGGTGGAATAAAAAACCAGGTGTTTCATTCGCTAAAACATTAGCATTCTTTCTGGAAGAAATTACTATTTGCACTTAGGAATCAAATAACAGCCGGACTTAAAAGCTGCGGGCACTAAATCATTGAGCATGACGATCAAGGCATCCACATTTGACTCGCAGGAATAATAGATAAATGAATGACAAAGCGATTCGTCAATATCTTCAAAAGACATGCGCATTACGCCATGGTCGCTATACGTTACTGCATTAGCAGGAGCTTTTGTGGTTTTGCTTAAAAAATTAGTCGCCTTTATGAATTGTTGTATTTCGCTTACCTGGTTTTGATCCAGGCTGTCGTATGGAAAAAATACGATGCGGGTCAATGCCTGGTCGTTTTCCTGTACCTGGCCACGGCAAACAAGACCTTCGCGAAGCAATTTTATGGTGTAATTAGGTCCTTCGTTCACACTTACTTCAATAAAACCATGTTGTGCCCGCGAAATGAAACTGGTTAATAAAATTGAGAAAGTAATAATGATAACTTTCATATTAATTATTGGTTTTGAAATGCATATCTCAAATGAACTCCTAAACTCTAAAGCTTCGGATGGCAAAGCAACTCACTCCTCACTACACACTACTCACTGCTCTCTACTCCCTACTTCCGAATATCGGAAAGAATCGTGATTTAAGATTTAACCGCAGAGTTACGCCGAGTTGAGTCCGCAGAGTAACGCGGAGAAAGACGCAAACTTATGAACTTTTAAACTTCTAAACTTCTGAACTAATGAACTATTGAACTAATGAACTGTCCTCACTTCTCCGGCTCCGGCTCCGGGTTCGATTTCTTCAAAAAATTCCTTACCGCACGATCCGTAGAAAGCATGTATTCATAGTCTTCCACCCCTTTCGAACCTTTTACCCTTCGCTTGTCGTCCTTCGTCTTGAGCAGCGCATCATTGAAGGCCGTAACGGAGGACAGCGCCTGCATCACGCCGCGGGAGTAGCTGAAGAAGAACCAGGTTCCCTTTTCAGGTTCCAGGTAAATCGTAATCACGTCGCCGGCACGTTTGTGCTGGATTTCGAAGTTGCCGTTTATCCGTTTGTTGATGGAATTTTTATCCATGCTGGATACGCCGATAGGCCCTGAAGAACGGAAGGTAGCGGTGGAATTATCCCAGGACATCTTCAGTTCACTAAAGAAGATGGTATGCCGCAGTTCATCCGGCATCTTTTTGACCATGCCATATAAGTTTATGTCGGCAATCACTTTGTCGGCTTTGTCACGGCCCATCCATTCGGCGATGCCGCGTTCGAATGCTTTATGTCCGACATCCTGTGTGGGTTTCAGCATGGCATAGTTGGAAAGCATTTCGCTGAGCAGCTTCGTGGCGTCTTCGTTGAAGAAGAAATCCAGCGTAGCGATTAAATCAAATCCTGTGCTGTCGTAGTTCAGGTTGGTTTGCAGGTTACCGGCCATGTTCAGTTTCACCTGGCCGAAGTCGGAGGCCAATGCGATTTTTCCTTCTCCGTATACCGTACAGGCATTGTCGTTGATGCTGAGGTAATTTCCGGGGAGCACGGGTTTCTCCAGTTTCTCTTTCGGACCAATCCGGTATTCATTGCTGGGCTTATCATACACCAGCACGCCGGAAGCAGGAAGAATGTCTTTGTCGGAAGGCCTCAGCTTGGGCATCAGGAAGGCCGTATAGATGCCGGTAGAATCGTTCGTCTGCGCTACCGTGGAGGACAAGACCATGCCGTTGTCAGTCACAGGGTTGTTCACCGGAATGCTTACAAAGGCCGGGTTGATGGTGCCGCTGAAACGGATCCAGTTTTTCTCAATCTTCTCGCAACGGAAGTTGGGTTTGGCATAACCGGTAAACGTGACAAACTCGTTATTGGCTTCCAGCCGTACGTCGCCTTTAAACAGGAACTGGGCGCTGAGCTGGAACATCGTAGAGTCGGGGATGCTTCCCGAAGCCACCGTTTGCAGGGAGGTATCCACGCCAATGGAATGCAGGTGAATGAGATGTTTGGCTTTGTCTTCGTCCACATAGTTGTAATCGCCGCTGCCCTGGTATTTTTTTCTTCCCTGGATGTCGACCGTCGCATTGAAGATGTCATGGTATTTGGTGGTGGTATTGGCCAGGATGCGCGCATTCGTCAGGGTGCGCATGCGGGCTTCTTTTTCAATGACGACCTTGCCGCTGTCCGGCGTTACGGCGGCGTCGGCCGTGCGGATGAGGGCCACTTTTTCGGCCTTGATCAGGTAGTCAACAAGGGAATACTTGGCATAAGGCGCTTTAAAGCGAAGGGAATCCTGCCCGGGGGCCACGCTGATAAATTCCGAACCGCTGAGCCCGATGTCGGAATCTGTCGAAGCATTCGCCGGAGCCTGCGAAGAAGAAGTCATCTCAATCTCCTTCTTATCCATATACCATTTAAACTGGTCGATATAACAGATGTATTTGTTATAGGGGAAGGTTACGTAGGATCCTGATCCATTCGATTTGAAATCGCCCATTCGCTGTATGAAATCAATGGTAGAATTTACATTCTTCGAAGCAAAGGCAAGCGCCTGGACATCGGTTGATGACAACCGGAAATCCGCTGTGTCGGCATGAAAGGAATCTTGCTTATAATCGATTTTTTTAGATTCCAGTTCGCTTTGTGAAAATGCCATAATGCCGGCGCCATTCATGCCTGTAGGCCGCAGCTGAAGTGCACCGGCCGTTAGTTGCGCCTGTCCGTCGTACATCCGGATGGCGGAGTCCACCTTATGCACAAACATCACATCCATTTTAGGTTCCCAGTGCACATAGGCCGTATCGGCGGAAGCCTGCGGGAATTCCACATTGGCATAAAGCCCTTTCCTGTTGCTGAAGTTCTTGACGACTGAATTCATGCTGTCGGGAAGGAAGAGGTAATCATCGGAATGGGATACCGAGGCCAGGTACTCTAGGGTTCCTTTTCCATGGAGTCCGGCATTGCTGAGATTGACGGTACTCGTGAACTTGCCTTTACCGCCATACGCAGGCCATCCTTCCGGACCGGTATTCCGCACAAGGCCCAGCGACAAGTCGGGTTGCAACCTTAAGGTATCAAGGAATTCAGGAAATATGCCTGCAGAAGTCAGGCCGCCGCTAAAGGCAAGTCCGGCCTTCGAGAAATTGTCCAGGCTGTCGATGGAGAATGGATCCAGGTGGAAGAAAAACTCTTTTCGGTCGTAAACGCCTTGCTGAATAAAGGGTTTATCGTAATAGACATAGGAATCCTTTTTGCTGTTGAAGATGGGGTACTGGGGATAACTTTTCTTGCCTGATTTGTTATTCAGCGAGTCAATGATCAGGTCGCCGGTAATATTTTCAAGTACGCTGCGAACATAGGTTAACCGGGGATTACCGTATTCGTCATAGGTTACAGGATCCTTTTCCACTTTGAGCCGCAACGAGTCGATGTTGTCGAGATTGATTTTGAACCGGTCATAATCAAAGGCAAACTCCTTTCCGTAAAAGTCAAATCGTCCGGCCATGACCTTGCCGCCGAAGGTAAAATCCCTGTTTTTCCTTACCTTGATTTCGCCGTCCTTCGGTATGATGAATACATTCTGTGAATCGCTTAAGGCAATCTGCGATACGCCGCGCATGGTCATTTCGAAATTCAGGAGGTTCAGACTCATGTTCGGTTTTTCCTTGATGATGGATTGAAACATGATTACGTCATAATCCGTCTTGCCCGTATTGGCCGAGAGGTAATAGTAAAGCCTGTCCTTGATGGTGGCGGCGTCCAGCTTGCCGTCCCATTGCAGGAAGCCCTGGTTGGATAAATTAATAAACATATTGCGCACCTCGCTGGGCGAATACCTCATGGATTTGGCCAGGTCTTCAACATAAATCACTTTCGTATTGTGCTTTTCAGCGAATTGTTTGATCGTATAGAGCGGGTGTGTCTCGCTTAATGACTGGATCTTGAGAAATCGCGCATAGTTGAAGCAGTTGGCGGATTCCATGACGGCCTCGCTCTCGCCCGCGCCTACGACCATTTTCATGTCCATGAGCGGATCGTCAATCTTCCATCGCAATTCATCCACATAAATATCCACTTTATGAAAAGAGTCATAGTAGGGACTCAGTGATTTATTCTGAATGCCCCGGAAGAGGGAAAGTTCCCGGTCTTTTACCATGTATTTTAATTCCAGGCCGGGATGATAAATGGAGTCTCCTTCAAAGTAAAAGGTGACCGCTGCGTATTCGGCGATGATGCGTTCGGGCCGGATCACGAAACCGCGGGAGGTGGCGGTCAGGAAAGTCTTGCCGTTCCGGAGAAAATAAATCATCGCATCGGTCTCCGCATTCCCTGAACCGATAATCTTGCTGCCTGAGAGCGAGAAGCCGCCACGGTAATGCACATCGGGCAGGATGTTTTTTATGTCCAGCGAGGCCGTATAGGATTCAAATTTTGGGTATAAAGCAGTCTCAGGTTTTACGGCAGCAATCAGCTTGTCGGTAAATTTCCCAATCAGTTTTTCTTTTAAAAAAGTGCGGTCGGTAAATTCTACAGAGTCGGCAGTAAAGTCAGAACCCGTAACGTCTATGGTGTAAGTTCTCAAATCGGCATATACCGTACTTTCATCAAAGCCGGCGCGAAGCCAGTTCACGCGGCCGCCCTTGCCGTAAAATGTCTGGGTGTTTGGATAATAGACGCCCTGTGTGCTGAAAATGGTGGATGAATCACCCTTGGACGAACATTTCAGGTTCATCGTTGGGAAGATAATACGGGGCAGCGTGTCGAAATCAAATTGATAGTTGCCATTATCTGCATACCAGCGGGTGGAGACGGATTCGTACAAGGTATTGGATAAAAATAGGCTGCTGCAAACGGAAATGTAGGCGGCAAAATTTTTGGCAGGAAGTTTCAGTAATTTATCTACACTTCGCTGCCAGGCATTAAAACTCTCCGGCGACTGTTTTGAATTGGCAAAGCTGGTCAGTGTCGTGATGTAGTTGGAAAAATCAGGGAAAGGACGCATGCGTTTTTTCAGCATGGCATCGGAGGTATTGTAAATATGATCCTGCTGGTCGGAGGAGAATTTCCCCATTTTCCAGGCTTCGAGAAAAGCAGGAATTACTTCTTCACTTTGCTTCTTGTTGGCTTCTTCCAGGTAGTCCTTCATTTCCTGGGGAAATTTAACGGGGTCATGGCTGAAGTTCTTCAGCTGCTGCGCATCCGAGTAAACGGCTGCATGAAGCAGGAACAAAGACAAAGCGAAAAGCTTTTTCATGAGTTTCAGAGTCAGTTGGATTTTTTGTAATGAATGGACGACCAGTTCCCGGATCGTTTAGTAGTCATTCCCCTCAGGTTTAAACGGGAGGCTGCTTCGTTTATTATGGATTCATCCTCCTGGAGAAAACCACTTACCAGCAGGTGCCCCCCGGGAACGAGCTTCTTCGCATATTTTTCGATGTCTTCCAGGATAATATTCCGGTTGATATTGGCGAGGATGATGTCGTAAGCCTGCCCGCTGATGGCATTCGCATCGCCTTGCACCACGGTGACATTCGACACGCGGTTCGCCTTGCAATTCTCCACGGCATTCCGGTACGCCCATTCATCGATATCGATGGCTTCGATGTTGGCCGCGCCCCGCATGGAAGCGAAGATGGAGAGAATGCCGCTGCCGCAACCCATGTCCAGCACCGAACGGCCGTCAAATTCAATAGACAGCATTTGTTGCATCATCACCGAGGTGGTATCATGATGTCCCGTACCAAAAGACATTTTCGGGTCAATCAGGATTTCATATTCAACCTTTTCTTTCGAAGGATGGAAGGAGGTGCGCACATAAATCTTCTTGTCGATGAAGACAGGCGGATAATTGCGCTCCCATTCTTCATTCCAGTTTTTATCTTCAATGGCACTTACGTTATATTCTATTCCCGCAAGCGCTTCCAGGCTTTTCAGGGTTTGGTCGAGGTCGCCGCGGTTGAAATGCTTGGCGGGAAGGTATGCCTTAAGTCCGCCATCATATTCTTCAAACATCTCGAAGCCGGCATCATCCAGCAGGGCGATCAGGATTTCAGCCTGCTCACTGCTTGTCTTAAAATTTACTTCCGTATAGTCCATTATCCCGGAATTTTATAAGCCTGGAGAATTTTCAGGAAATCATCGGCTTTCAGGGAGGCTCCGCCTACCAATCCGCCATCTACATCGGGACAGGAGAATAATTCCGCGGCATTCGAGGCGGTGACACTGCCGCCGTAGAGGATCGGGAGCCTATCAGCAATTTCTTTTGAATATTTTTCTGCCAGCGTCCGGCGGATAAACAAATGCATTTCCTGTGCCTGCTGCGGACTGGCCGTTACACCGGTGCCAATAGCCCATACCGGTTCATACGCCAGGACACAACGTTGAATGGCTCTTGCATCCAGGTGAAAAAGCCCGTTGACAAGTTGGTTTTTCACGGTTGTCGTGTGAGCCTGCGCTTCTCTTTGTGGCAGGGTTTCGCCACAGCAAAAGATAGGGGATACGTTATTTTCCAGCAGGCGGTTTGCTTTAGCAGCCAGCTGGCTGTCGGATTCATGAAAAATGGCACGTCGCTCCGAATGCCCGATGATGCAGTATTTCACGCCAATGGAAGCGAGCATGGATGCGCTGACTTCACCGGTGTAGGCTCCTGCGACATGTTCCGAACAATTTTGACCTGAAACCTGAATGTAGGGATGCTGCCTGGTTTTTTCGGCCAGGCGTTGCAGGTAAACGGCAGGAGGCGCCAGGATCATCCCGGCTCCATTGGCTTGTGTGAAATTGTTCAAAAGCGCATCCGCCAGCTTTTCAGCTTCCGGCAGCGTCAAATTCATCTTCCAGTTTCCCGCAATAATTTTTCTTCTCATTTCCAGGTGTAATCAAAGTTCCCGGTGCAGAATTAAAAATAATCCGGCTTTTCAGAAAGGAAAAAGCAGGCCATAAATGAATAGTTTTGAAATGAAGATGTTGAAAAAGTAGGATTCAGATAATTAGTACTTACCCTGGGCAGATTGCTTCGTCGGTTGCGTTAAT
>Ga0315912_10002463_pt1 | contig 19683 bp, 16 predicted proteins | sample VfabasoilMG_FD_204469 | JGI IMG/M metagenome (GOLD analysis project Ga0315912, IMG submission 204469) | Garden soil microbial communities collected in Santa Monica, California, United States - V. faba soil | ecosystem: Environmental > Terrestrial > Soil > Garden | place: USA: California...
CCCCCCACGAGGAAGCCCCCTCCCGAAGCCCTGCCGCTGCTGCACGCGTTCTTCGAGCGCAGCGCACGCGCGCATCCCGAGCGCGTCGCGCTCGAGGTCCCGGGCAACGCGCAGCGTCCGCGCCGCAGCTTGACCTATGCCGAGCTGGATCGGCGCGCTCAGGCGTTCGCCGGGCGCCTCGCGGAGATCGTGCGCTCCGAGTGCGTGGTGGCGATCCTCTTGCCGCGCGATTCCCTGGAGCTCTACGTGGCGCAGCTCGGGATCCTCAAGGCGGGTGCCGCCTACACCTGCCTCGATGCGTCGTTCCCCGACGCGCATGCCGCCTTCCTGCTCGAGGACTCGAATGCGGTCGCCTTGGTGACCGATGCCGATGGTGCCCGCAGGTCCCGTGCAGCGCGCTTTCCCGTCGCGAACATCCTTCAACTCGACGAGTCCCTGGATGGAGCTCCCTCAGGGCCACCGCCAGCCTGGCTACGGCCCTCGACGCTGGCCTACGTGATCTACACCTCGGGGACGACCGGCAAGCCGAAGGGTGTGCTGATCGAGCACCAGAGCATCGCGAACCTGGTGGCATCGGACATCGACTACTTCGGCCTCGCAGCCGGGGATCGCATGGCGCAGGGCTCCTCGCCCGCCTACGACTCCGCAGTCGAGGAGACCTGGCTGGCTTTCGCCTGTGGAGGAACGCTGGTCGTGCTCGACGACGAGGTCGTGCGCCGCGGCCCGGACCTCGTGCCCTGGCTCCAGGAGGAGCGCATCAGCGTCTTCTGTCCCCCGCCGACGCTGCTGCGCGCGACGGGTTGCCGCGATCCGGAGCGCGAATTGCCCGCGCTCAAGCTGCTCTATGTCGGAGGCGAGGCCTTGCCGCGCGACGTCGCGGACCGCTGGGCGCGCGGGCGCTGGCTCGAGAACGGCTACGGGCCGACCGAATGCAGCGTGACCGTCGTGCGCACGCGCATCCACGAGGGCGCGCCGATCACGATCGGACACGCGGTGCGCGGCAACCAGGCCTGGGTGCTCGACGAGCACCTGAACGAGGTCGCGGACGGCAGCACGGGCGAGCTGTGCATCTCGGGTGCGAGCCTGGCGCGCGGCTACCTCAATCGGCCCGAGCTCACGGCGGAGAAGTTCCCGGTGCATCCGCGCTTCGGGCGCATCTACCGCACCGGCGACCTCGTGCAGCGCGAGCCCGACGGTCAGCTCACGTGCCTGGGCCGCATCGACGCGCAGGTCAAGCTGCGCGGCCATCGCATCGAGCTCGGCGCGATCGAGTCCGTGCTCGCGGCGCAGCCGGGCGTGCGAGCCGCGGCCTGCACGCTGCAGCAGACCGGGCGCGGGCCGTTGCTCGTCGCTTTCGTCGTTCCGTCCGGTGTCGCGGAGGAGACGCGCTTCGATGTCCTGGAGCGCGCCTTGCGCGAGGCGCTCCCCGAGTACATGGTCCCGGCGCGGTTCGGCCTGCTCTCGACGTTGCCGAGGAACGTCAGCGGCAAGCTCGACCGGTCCGCGTTGCCGATCCTCGGCGCCCGGGAACAGGAGCGCGGACAGCCTGCGGCCCAGGCGCGCGACGAGCTCGAACGGCGCATCGCAGCCGTCTTCCGCACGGCTCTCGACCTTCCCGAGTCGCCGTCGGTGCAGGCGGACTTCTTCCTCGACCTCGGGGGTGACTCGCTCGCGGCCGCCGTCACGGTCTCGCTCCTGCGCGACGACCCGCTGACCGCGCCGCTCACGGTGCGCGATCTGTACGCCGCGCGCAGCGTCGCCGCGCTCGCCGAGCGCGCGCGGAAGGCGGAGGCGGATTCGTCCGGGACGTACCGCGAACCTCTGAACCGCGGCCGCGGGATCGAGCGCGCCTCGAGTGCGAGGCTCATGCTCACGAGCGCGCTCCAGGCGCTGTTTCTCTGCGGCGAGCTCGTCCTCGGCGCGGTCGTCGTGTGGGTCGCCGGCTTCGACCTCCTGCCGCGCGGGGTGCTCGCGCTCGGCCTGCCGCTGACGCTGCTGCTCTCGCCGCTCGTCCTGCTCGCGGCCTGGCTCGCGTACGTGCCGTGCGCGGTCCTGGTGCTGGTGCTGGCGAAGAAGCTCTTGATCGGCACCTATCGTCCGCTGCGCGTCCCCGTGTACTCGGGTTTCTACCTGCGCAACTGGATCGTGCAGCGCATCGCACGCTTGGTGCCCTGGGACATGATCTCGGGCACCGAGTTCGAGAACGCCGCGCTGCGCGCGCTCGGGGCGCGCATCGGTGAACGGGTGCACCTGCACCGCGGCGTCGCGGTCGTCGACGGCGGCTGGGACCTGCTCACGATCGGCGACGACGTGATGGTCGGCCAGGACGCGACATTGCGCCTCGTCGATCTCGTCGGCGGCAGTCTGGTCATCGGGCCGGTGACGCTCGGCGAGGGCAGCACGGTGGACGTGCGCGCGGGCATGAGCGCGCACTCCGCATTGGGTGAGCGCGCGTACCTGGGCGCGCTCTCCAACCTGCCGGAGGGCGGCCGAGTGCCCGCGGGCGAGTGCTGGGACGGCGTTCCGGCGCGCATCGTCGGCCGCGCTCCCGGCAAGTCGGCGCACGCGTCCACGCGCGAGCTCTCGCCCATGCTGCACGCGGCGGCACTCGCGCTCGCGCGCTGTGCCGCGATGCTGGTCTTCATGCTGCCGACGATCGCGACCCTCGCGGGCCTCGCCTGGCTCGCCGGGACCGATCCGCGGCAGCTCGGGCAGGCGCTGCTCGACGGCTCGTGGTCAGGCTTCTCGCTCGTCACGATCTCGATCGCGGTCGTCCTCGCGCTTCCGCTGGGCGTGATGCTCGAGGCGCTCTTCCTGCGCGCGCTCGGTCGCGTGCCCGTCGGCAGCATCAGCCGCTTCGACCCGGCCTATGTACGCGTCGCGCTCAAGAGCGAAGTCCTGGCGTCGGCCGGCGACTGGATCGCCGGCACGCTGCTCTGGCCCGTCTGGCTGCGCATCGCGGGCATGCGCGTCGGGCGCAATTGCGAGATCAGCACGATCATCGACGTCGTGCCCGAGTGCCTGGAGATCGGCGATGACTGCTTCCTCGCCGACGGGATCTACCTCGGCGGTCCGCGCCTGCACCGCGGCGTGGTCACGCTGACGCACACGCGCCTCGCGCACGGCGATTTCGTCGGCAATCACGCCGTGATCCTCGACGGCCAGGAGCTGCCGGAGGAAGTGCTCGTCGGCGTTTGCACGGTACCCGAGCCCGAGCACATGCAGGGCGGCACGTCCTGGTTCGGTCACCCGCCGTTCGAGTTGCCGCGGCCCAAGTACACGCCTTTCGCGCACTCGCTGACGCACAAGCCCAACCTCTTCCGGCGCGCGAACCGCGTCTTCTGGGAGCTCGCGCGCTTCCTCTTGCCCGTCCCCCCGCTCTGGCTCGTCTTCGCCGCCGCGTCGTGGGCTGCTTCGCGCACGGGCAGCGCCGGCGGCGCGCTCGGGGAGATCTGGACGGTCGCGCTGGCGACGGGCGCCGCCGCGGCGACGACCGTGTTCGCCGTGCTGGCGCTGAAATGGATCCTGCTCGGCCGCGTCCGGCCCGGCGAGCACGCGCTCTGGTCCTTCTGGTGCTGCCGCTGGGACTACCACTACGAGATCTGGTCCAAGTGGGGCCGGCCGCTGCTCTCGAGCCTCGAAGGCACGCTCTTCCTGCCCTGGTACCTGCGCGCGATGGGCGCACGCATCGGCAAGCGCAGCGTGCTCGCGGACGGCTTCGCGCACGTGGTCGACCCCGACATGCTCTACATCGAGGACGACGTCACCGTGCACGCGCTCTTCCAGGCGCACAGCTTCGAGGACCGCGTGCTCAAGATCGATCGCGTCACGATCCGCTCCAAGGCCGACGTCGGCAGCGGAGCCGTGCTCTTCTACGGCTCCGAGATCGGCGCCGGCGCCGTCGTCGCGCCGCACAGCGTGGTGATGAAGCACGAACGCCTCCTGCCCGGCCGCGTCTACGAGGGCTGCCCGACGGTGCTGAGCCAGGGACACGCCTCAGCGCGCGTCGAGAGCGAGCCCGGCTTGCACGCTGCGCGTGCGAACGAGATGCGCGTGCCAGCCCACGGGTAGCGCCTTCCTGGGCTCGAAATCGGCCGGCATCAGCTCGGCTTCGTAGCTCGCGAGCACGCTGTACTTGCCGGCGCTCTCGAGCCGGATCCAGTGCGCGAGGTCGAGTTCGAACACATCCGACTCGCCCGGCGCGAGCCGGCGATACACGCCAATGCCGCCGAAGTCTGTGAGTTCGCGCGTCGCGAGCTGTGCCCCATCGCGCTCGATCACGAACGTGAAGCGGTTGTCGCGCCCGAATTCGTTGCGCCCGCGGCCGCCGTCCATGAACCAGACCGTGACGGGACCGGTGTTAGTGAGCGTGAAGAGGAGCGGCTGGTGATCCGCTCCCGCGCTGAGCTCCCCCACGGCCTCGAGCTTGCCCGTGAGCTCTCCGCGCCACGGCTCGCGCTCGCGTGCAACCGTCTTGAGAGCCGCGGCAAATGAGCGCGCCTGCGCGGGCGTCGCTTGGAACGTGAACGAACCCTCGTCACCGCCCCAGCCCCACGACTGAGTGACCAGGCGCAGCTGGCCAAGCACGAGCGCGATCTCGCTCGGGTCATCGCTGGCGGCCCTGCGCTTGCCCGCGAGCGTGATCTCGTAGCGCTGGTTCGCGTCGTCAATCGAGAGCACCTGCGCGGAGTGGAACGCGGTCTCGGTCCCGTCGATCAGCAAGCGTGCGGACTGTGGCCTCGCACAGGCGGTACAGCCGAGCAGCAGCAGGAGGCGCAGCATCATGGCCAGTCGTTCCGCGCGCATGATACGCCTCGGGGTGCATGACCCGGCCCGTCCCGCTCGCTATCCTCTCGCCACCCGATGAAGAAGCGCGAACCCGTCCTCGTCGCGAACGGCCAGGGCTTCTGGGGCGACTCGCTCCTCGGCCCGGTGCGCCTCGTGCGCGAGGGCCCGCTCGACTACCTCACGCTCGACTACCTGGCCGAGGTGACGATGTCGATCATGCAGAAGCAGCGCGCGCGCAAGCCCGAGTCGGGCTACGCGACCGACTTCGTCAAGCTGATCGAGCGCGTCTTGCCCGAGCTGGTGAAGAAGGACATCCGCGTCGTCGCCAACGCCGGCGGCGTCAATCCGCAGGCCTGCATGCAGGCGGTGCTGGCCGTGATCGAGAAGCAGGGCGTGAAGGGCGTCAAGGTCGGCATCGTCGAGGGCGACGACATCCTCGGCCAGCTCGACACGCTGATGGGCGCGGGCGAGAAGCTCGCCAACATGGACACGGGCGCGCCGCTCTCGACGGTGCGCGCGAGCGTCACGAGCGCCAACGTCTACATGAGCGCCTTCCCGATCGCCGAGGCGCTCGATCAGGGCGCGCAGATCGTGATCACCGGGCGCGGCACCGACCCGGGCCTCGTGCTCGGGCCGCTGATCCACGAATACGGCTGGAAGAAGACCGATTACGACCTGCTGGCGGCGGGCACGGTCGCGGGGCACATCGTCGAGTGCGGCGCGCAGTGCACGGGCGGCAACTTCACCGACTGGCAGCGCGTGCCCGACATGGCGCGCATCGGCTATCCGATCGTCGAGGCGCACCGCGACGGCACGTTCGTGATCACCAAGCACGCGGGCACGGGCGGTGTCATCGACCTCGCGACGGTCACGCACCAGCTGGCCTACGAGATGGGCGATCCCAAGGCCTACCTAGGCCCCGACTGCAGCGCCGACTTCACCAGCTTCACGCTCGAGCAGGAGGGCAAGGACCGCGTGCGCGTGCGCGGCGTGAAGGGCGCCCCTCCCACGCCGACGTACAAGGTCTCGATCAGCTACCAGGACGGCTGGAAGGCCGTCGGGCAGCTCACGATCAGCGGCCCGGACGCGCTCGCGAAGGCCAAGCTCTGCGCCGAGATCGTCTGGAAGCGGCTCGAGATGGACGGCTGCAAGTACAGCGATGCCGAGCGCCTGGTCGAGTTCGTCGGTGCCAACGTGTGCCACGCCGGGATCGAGACCGCGGAGCGCCACGATCCGGCGGAGATCGTGCTGCGCCTGGGCGTCAAGGGCCGCGACCTCGCGAAGGTCGAGCGTTTCGGCTACGAGCTCGTCCCGCTCGTCACCAGCGGACCTCCAGGCGTCACGGGCTTCGCCGGCGGCCGCCCGCACGCGACCGAGATCATCGGCTTCTGGCCCGCGCTGGTCAGCAAGCCGCGCATCTCGCACAAGGTCACCGTCGTGACCGCCGGAGGCTCCTGATGGCGCTCGTTCCCCTCTCGCGCATCGCGATGGCGCGCTCCGGCGACAAGGGCGAGGGCTCGAACGTCGGCGTGATGGCGCGCAGCGACGTCGCCTATCGTTTCCTCAAGCGCGAGCTGACCGGCGAGCGCGTGCGCCAGCACATGCGCGCGATCAATCACGGCCAGGTGAAGCGCTACGAGTCCGAGAACATGCGCCTCCTGAACTTCATCCTGCAGGATTCGCTCGGCGGCGGCGGCTCGGCCTCGCTCAAGACCGACGCGCAGGGGAAGACACACGCTCTGGCTCTCTTGCGCATCGTGCTCGAGGTGCCGCAAGAGGTGCTCGACGCGACGCCGCATTCCTGATCGAACTTGCCCATGTCCCAGAACCTCGTCCTCGAGCTGCACGAGAAGGCCCGCCGCCTCGAGCGGCGCATCGTGCTCCCCGAATCGCAGGATGCGCGCGTGCGGCAGGCAGCCGTGCTGCTCGTGCAGCAGCGGGTCTGCAAGCCGGTCCTCGTCGACACGGGCAAGATGGGCGCCGCGCCCGCCGGCGTCGACGTCGTCAATCCCGCGCGCGATCCGCGCACGCCGAAGTTTGCTGCCGAGTACTTCGAGCTGCGCAAGGCGAAGGGCATGACGCTCGAGGAAGCCAAGAACAAGGTTCTCGAGCCGCTCGTCTTTGGCGCCTTCCTCGTGCGCTCCGGAGACTGCGCGGGCGGCGTCAGCGGCAGCGAAGCCGCGACGCCCGACGTCCTGCGCGCCGGCTTGCAGGTCGTCGGCCTCGCGCGCGGGATCAAGACGCTCTCCTCGTGCTTCCTGATGATCTTGAAGGACCGGGTCTACACCTACGCCGACTGCGGAGTCGTGCCCAACCCGACCGCCGAGCAGCTCGTCGACATCGCGCTCGCCGCGGCGGAGAACCACCGCAAGCTCGTCGGCGAATCGGCGCGCGTCGCACTGCTTTCGTTCTCGACCAAGGGTTCGGCGAGCCACGCGGATGTCGAGAAGGTCCAGAAGGCCGCCGCGATGCTGGCGAAGCGCGCGCCGAACCTCACCTGCGACGGCGAGCTGCAGCTCGACGCCGCGATCGTGCCGCAGGTTGCCGAAAAGAAGGCGCCCGGATCGCCGCTCGCGGGCAAGGCCAACGTGCTCATCTTCCCCGACCTCGATGCGGGCAACATCGCGTACAAGCTCACCGAACGCCTCGCAGGTGCGACCGCGCTCGGCCCGCTGGTGATGGGTCTCGAGAAGCCCTTCATGGACCTCTCGCGCGGCTGCAAGGCCGAGGACATCGTCGACGTCGCGGCGATCGCAGCGATCCTGGGCGGTTGAAGAAGCTGTAAGGACCGCACAGCGACTGGCGGCAACTCGCAGCGGCGGATAACTTCTTACTCCCGCGTCGCGCCGCGCCCCACGCGCGCAGGATCCAGCCATGAAGAAGTCCGCCTCCCGCTCCAAGCAGTCCAACGGACACGGCAAGTCCTCCTCCGGTCCCGTCGCCCTGCTCGTCGCCACGCGCAAGGGCGCGTTCCTGCTGCGCTCCGATCAGAAGCGCCGCGGCTGGCGCATCAGCCAGCCGATCTTCCTCGGTCACGTCGTGCACCACGTCGTGCAGGATCCGCGCGAGCCGCGCACACTGCTCGTCGCGGCGCGCACGGGGCACCTCGGGCCCACGATCTTCCGCACGCACGATTCGGGCAAGACGTGGAAGGAGGCCAAGACTCCGCCGGCGTTCCCGAAGGCGCCCGAGGGCAAGAAGGGGCAGGTCGTCGACCACACCTTCTGGCTCACGCCCGGGCACGCGAGCGAGAAGGGAACGTGGTACGCGGGAACGTCGCCGCAGGGACTGTTCCGCAGCGAGGACGGCGGCGAGACGTGGACGAGCGTCAAGGGCTTGAACGAGCACCCCGAGTACAGCCAGTGGATGGGCGCGGTCGAGAACGGCACGCCCGACGGGCCCAAGCTGCACTCGGTGCTCGTCGATCCGCGCGACAAGCAGCACATCTACGTCGCGATGTCGAGCGGCGGCGTATTCGAGTCGAAGGACGCGGGCGCGACCTGGGCGCCGCTGATCAAGGGCCTCGAGGTGGTCGAGCAGTTCGACGCGACGGTGCTGCCGTATCACGACCCGCACTGCATGCGCTTCTCGGGCCCGAACCCGGATCGCCTCTACCAGCAGAACCACTGCGGCATCTACCGCATCGACCGGCCGGGCGAGACTTGGACGCGCATCGGCAAGACGATGCCCAAGTCGATCGGCGACGTGGGCTTCTCGATGACCGTGCACCCGCGCGATGCGGACACGATCTGGGTCCTGCCGATGGACGGCAGCGGCGTCTGGCCGCGCACGAGCCCGGGCGGCAAGCCGGCGGTGTTCATCTCGCAGAACGGCGGCAAGAGCTGGAAGCGGCAGTCGAAGGGCATGCCCAAGCGCAACGCCTGGTGGACGGTCAAGCGCCAGGCGATGTGCTCCGACGGACACGATCCGGTCGGCCTCTACTTCGGCACGACCAGCGGCGAGGTCTGGGCCAGCCGCAAGGAAGGCGCGCGCTGGAAGTGCATCGCGCGGCACCTGCCCGAGATCTACGCGGTCGAGCCGGCGCACAGCAGCCGTTGAGGCGCGCGATGAAGGTGCGCATCCCGAGCCCGCTCGTCTCCTACACGGAGAAGCGCGAGGTCGAGGCCGAGGGGCGCTCGCTCGCGGAGCTCTTCGCGGATCTGGACCGGCGCTATCCCGGTCTGCGCTTCCGCGTGGTCGACGAGCAGGGCGCGCTGCGGCCGCACATGCGCGTGTTCGTGAACGGCGCGCAGGTGCGCGAGCTCGGGATCGAGCTGCGGCCGAACGATGAGGTTCAGTTCATCCAGGCCCTCAGCGGCGGATAGCCAGGCGCCGGCCGGCGCGCTAGGCTTTCCAGTGATGAGGCGCTTCCACGCAAGCCTGATGGCCCTCCTGCTCGGGCTTGGTTCGTGCGGGGGATGCAACGAGAAGCCTCCGGCCCGCGCGCTCGAGTCCGCGCCCCCGCCGGAGCCCCTGACCGAGACACCGGCCGCGCTCTCGCCCGCGGAGCTCGAGCCCGGCAAGCCGATCGATCTCGGCGACGGGCTGATCCTGCAGGTCGATCGCGCCGGCGGCGGGAAGACCGCGCACGCGGGTTCGCGCGTGCAGTTGCGCTTCGAGTATCGCGTCAAGGACGCCGAGACCGCGCTCGCTTCGAACGAGGACTGGGACACGCCGCTCGCGGTGACGCTCGGCGGCGGCGACGCGCCGCGGCTCTTGCCCGCGCTCGAGCGCGCGCTGACCGGACTGCGCGCCGGTTGCCTGGCGCGGCTCGAGGTGCCGCCCGCGCTCGGCTACGGCAAGAGCGGACCGCCCGGGACGGAAGACCAGACCCTCGTCTTCCAGCTCGAGCTCCTCGGGGTCGACTGATGAGGTTCGCCGCGCTGCTGGCGCTCTTCCTCGCCTGCACGGGCTGCAAGCACATCACGCTCGAGCCGATTCCGCTCGAAGTTCGCCGCCTCGAGAGCGTCACTGCCGGCGGCGTGCATTGGCACGACCTCTACCTGGGCGAAGGCCCCGCGGCGCAGCTCGGCGACGTGGTCGTGTTCGACTACACGATCTGGCTCGTCGACGGAACGCGCGTCGATTCGACGCTCGATCGCGGGGTGCCGCTCGAGTCCGCGCTCGGCAGCGTGCCGCTCGAAGGCCTCAACCAGGGCATGGTCGGGATGCGGCCGGGCGGACGGCGGCGGCTGAACATCCCGCCCGAGCTCGCCTACGGATCGGCCGGGAAGTCCGACCTCGTGCCGCCGGATTCCGCGCTCGACTGCGAGGTGCACCTGGTCGAGGTGCGCCCGGTCTCGCACTGACGAGTTGCCTGAAAAGGCGGAAGCCCGCCGCGTTCGCACGCGACGGGCTTCACGATTGGAATCGGGAGCGCGATCAGCCCTGGGGCTTCTTGGCTTCGCAGCAGGCCTTCTTTTCAGCGGCGCCGCCTTCGCAAGCCTTCATGCCTTCGCAGGACTTGGCTTCCGTGTTGCACTCGGCCTTGGGCATGTTGGCGCTGTTGGGATCCGTGACGGCCTGGTTGGCGTTCGACTTGCAGCCGAATGCACAGGCGATCAGGGTCGCGCCGAGGAGGAGGTTCTTCATGTGGGGCTCTTCTGCGGCCGCAGGCCGCGTGTAGGAATCGGATAGGTTCGAGGGGTGGGTCACACCCGCTCCCCGGGCCTGTCCGGCCCGCGGTTCGGGCCCCAGCCTACGCGGAACGCGCGGGTCCGGGGGTTGGAGGATCGTAACATGTCCGTCGTGCGGTCATCCAAGCGTACCCCGGCCGACGGGCCTTGGGATGAGCAGGAGGAGCCCCTCGTCCCCGAGGTCGACCTGCACGGCAAGCGCCCGGACGAGGCCCTGCGACACCTCGGGCGCGAATTGCACGCCGCCCGCCACCGGCGGCTGCGGGAGGTGCTCGTGATCACCGGCCAGGGCCTCGGGAATCGGCTCCAGCAGCCGATCCTGCGCACGAAAGTCGAGCAGTGGCTCAGCGGTCCGGAGGGCCAGCGTCTGGGCGTGCAGGGCTTCGAACGCGAGAGCCGCGGCGGCGCGCTGCGCGTGCGGCTCGCCGGATCGGGGCCGAACGGCTAGGCTGCGCGGTCCGCCACCCACCATGCGACTCCAATTGCTCAGCTCCTGCCTCCTCGCGCTCGCCGCCCTCGCGAGCTGTTCCACGACCTCGACCACGCTGCGCGGACTGGCCCAGGACCAGCGCGACGACGTGCTCACGCCGCTGAAGAGCAGCGAGGACGCGCTGGCGCTCGCTCAGCGCTTGCAGGAGCGCGGCGACAAGGCCCGCAAGCTGCTCGGCGAGAAGGACGCGAACACCGCCGCTGCCCACTACTACGCCGCGCTCGTGTTCGTGCAGTGCCAACCGGAGGCGGATCTCGAGCTGGCGCAGAAGGAGGCGCTAGCGGCGGCCGAGCTCGGGGAGCAGCGCGGATTCCGCGTCGCTGCCGAAGCGCAGGACAAGCTGCTGCTCAAGCGCGGCACGCTCCAGCGCTACGGCACGCAGTTCGTCTGGGAGCCCGTGCTGCGCGCGTGGCGGCTCTATCCGATCGATCCGCGCACCACCGACGAGGAGCGCAAGGCCATGGGCGTCCCCCCGCTGGAGCAGCTCAAGCAGCAGGAAGCCGAGCTCAACCAGGGCAAGAAGAGCGCTTCCAACAGCGACTGAAGTCACAGGTCCGCGAGGCACGCGTATACTCGCGTCCAATGCAGACCACCCAGATCGCCCTCGCCGTGCTGCTCTTGCACTTCGTTCCCGCGCTATCCGCCTGCAGCAGCGGAGAATTCCAGAACCAGGAGAGTCGACCCATGGCTTCCGCACCGAGCACCACGCCGCTGCTCTCCAAGTCCGGCTACGACCTGCGCGCGCTCCCCAAGGAGCGCATCGCCGAGATCGCGAAGACGCTGACCCCCGAACAGGTCGAGATCACGCTCCACGCGGGCACCGAGCGGCCCAACTCGAGCCCGCTGGTCAAGAACCACGCCAAGGGCACCTACGTCTCCGTCATCGGCGGCCTGCCGCTCTTCCGCTCGGAGGACAAGTTCGAGTCCGGCACCGGCTGGCCCTCGTTCACGCGCTCGTTCGACCCGGCGCACGTCGTCGAGCGCCGCGACACGAGCGCCGGCATGGCACGCGTCGAGCTGCTCGATGCGCGCTCCGGCGCGCACCTCGGACACGTGTTCGAGGACGGCCCGGCGCCGACCGGCCTGCGCTACTGCATCAACGGCGCCGCGCTCAAGTTCATCCCCGACGGCGCGGCGCTGCCCGCGGAGTCGCAACCGGTGAAGCTCGAGAAGGCCTACTTCGCGGGCGGCTGCTTCTGGGGCGTCGAGGACATCTTCCAGCAGATCCCGGGCGTCGTCGGCGCGGTCTCCGGCTACATGGGCGGCAAGCTCGAGAAGCCGACCTACAAGCAGGTCTGCAGCGACACGACCGGTCACGCCGAGACGGTCGAGGTGAGCTTCGCTCCGGCCATCGTCGGCTATGGCGAGCTGCTCAAGGTCTTCTTCGACAACCACGACGCGACCACGCTCAACCGCCAGGGCCCCGACTACGGCTCGCAGTACCGCTCCGCGATCTTCGCGGCGACACCCGAGCAGAAGAAGCTCGCGCAGGCCTGGATCCAGAAGCTCTCGGGCACCGACGAGTACCGCGGCCGCCCGATCGTCACGAGCATCGAGCCGTTCGTGACCTTCTGGCCGGCCGAGGAGTACCACCAGGACTACCACCTGAAGCACGGCGGCTCGTGCCAGGTGAAGCGCTAGGACTTGCGGCGCGAGGAATACAGGAAGCCGCAGACGCAGAGGACCAGCGCGCAGGCGCAGAGCTCGCCCGGAAGACCTGTGACGAGCGTTGCGCGCGACTTCTCGACCACGCCCAGCGAGACCAGCGCCGCCAGAAGGATGCCCGTCAGCGCCTCGCCCGCGACGAGGCCCGACGCGGCCAGCACGCCGGGGTCGCTCTCGCCGCCGGACTTGCGGCCGCGCTCGTAGAAGGCCCGCGCGCAGCCACCGACGAACAGCGGCGCCATCGAAGCCAGCGGCAGGTAGACGCCGATCGCGAAGGCCAGGCCCGAGACGCCGCACAGGATCGCGCCGATCGAAAGGCCCGCGCCGCCGAGCACGAGTTCCCAGGGCAGCTGTCCCGCCAGCACGCCCTCGATGATCGTCTTCATCAGCGTCGCCTGCGGCGCGCCGAGCTCCTTGCCTCCGAACTCGTAGACGTCGGCGAGCAGGAACAGCGTGCCCGCGACGGCCCAACAGGCGAAGCAGGCGCCGATCAGCTGGCCGAGCTGCTGGCGCGCGGGCGTCGCGCCGACGAGGAAGCCGGTCTTCAGGTCCTGCGCGATGTCGCCCGCCTTCGAGGCCGCGATCCCGACGATCGTGCCGACCGTCAGCACGGCCGCCTTGGCCTCGGGGCCGGTCCAGCCGTTGGCGACGAAGATCGAGGTGATCCCGACCAGCGTCAGCAGGATGATGCCCGAGGTCGGCTGCGACGAGACGCCCACGATCCCGACGATGCGCGCCGCGACGGTGACGAAGACCACGCCGAAGACCCCCACCGTCACGCCGGACACCAGGCGCTGGGCTTGCGGCATGTGGCCGGCCAGGAGATCGGGAACGAAGGACGCCGCGCTGACGACGAGCAGCACGCCGAGCACCGGGAACCAGCCCGGGAGGTCGCGGTCGGTGCGCGCCCCGCTCGCGGCGAGCTGGACTCCCTTCGCGCGCAGGCTGCCGAGCACGCCCGCGAAGGCGCCCCACATCGCGGGCATGTTCTTCAGCACTGCGAAGATGCCGGCTGCGGCCACGGAACCGGCGCCGATGTAGCGCACGTATCCCTTGCGGATCTCCTCGGCGCTCATCGCGGAGACCAGCTTGACCTTCTCCGGAGCGAGCGGCTGCAGGAGGCCGGACCCGAAGTAGGCGATCAACGGCACGATCACGAGCGCGGCGATGATCCCGCCCGCGACGCACACGCCCGACTGCCGGAAGCCGAGGATGAAGCCCACGCCCAGCAGCGCGGGCGCGATCTCGAGCGCGACGCGCGCCTTGGGCAGGTAGGCCGGCAGCACGTCGGCGCTGATCTCGCTCGGCAGCAGGAAGAAGGCCGCCAGCAGCAGCTTGACCAGCGCGCCGATCAGCATGCCGCGGAAGATCCAGGCGGCGCCGCCGGCGCCGCCGGCGGTCGCGCGCAGCACCTCGGCGCAGGCCGTCCCCTCGGGATAGGGCAAGTTCGCGTGCTCGTGGACGATCAACAGGCGCCGCAGCGGGATCATGGCCGCGATCCCGAGCACGCCGCCGCAGAAGCAGAGCGCGACGACTTGCCAATACGGTGGCGTCATCCCCCACAGGAAGAGCGCCGGGATGGTGAAGATCATCCCCGTCGCGAGCGAGGTCGAGGCCGAACCGATCGTCTGCGAGAGGTTGGCTTCGAGGATCGTCCCGCGCAGACGCAGCGCGCGAAAGAGCGCCACGGTCATCACGGCCGCGGGGATCGAGGCCGAGACGGTCAGGCCGACCTTCAGTCCGAGGTAGGCGTTCGCCGCGCCGAACACGATTCCGAGCAGCACCCCGGAGACGACGGCCTTGAGCGTGAACTCGGCCAGGTTGCTCGGGGGGGCGGGCGGGCTCGGCTGCATCGTGCGTCGTCCCCTGCGCGGGGACGAGGTGCACCATGCTAGCGAAGCTCGTGGCCCTTCTCGTACTCGTCGCGCTCGTCCTTGACGCGCATGGCCTCGAGCATCAGGGCGGTCGCGTTCAAGCGCAGGCGCTCCTGGGAGAGCATCAAGGGCCCGGACCAGAACGTGAAACGCTCCATCGGCTCGGCGGCGAGGCGCTGGAACAGGACGTGGATCTGCCGCTGCAGCGCCTGGAAGAGCTGTTCGACCTTCACCAGGCCGTTGGCGAGCAGCAACTCGCCCACGCGTCCGCGCGGATTGATGCGATAGGCCTCTTCCACCGCGAGCCGGTCGACGACGCCCATCTCGACCAGGATGTCGCCCAGTCGCTCGCCCTTGCCCGGGCGGTTCGACTGCAGGTGCGCGACCTGCCCGCCGTCGAGCTCGAACGTGAAGACCTCGTTGGGCGTGCGGATCTCGAGCACGCCGGTCTTCTGCTGCACGCCGAGGAACGACACCAGGTCGGGCCCCGCGAAGATGCCATCGGAGCCGCTCAGCACCTTGGTGTGGAGCGAACTCGGCGCGCGCTCCTCCGAGCGCGGCGGTACGGGAGTCTCCAACTCGGGTCCGCCGCTCTGCAACATGCGCAGCGCGAGCGCGCGCTCCGCCGGTTCCATGCGGAACATGCCGGCCGTGGACGCATTCTCGCCGCGCGCCATCTGCTGGAAGAGTCCGCCCGCGCGGTCGAGCAGTGCTCCGAGCGTCTCGATCTGCTGAGGGCTCGCGCGCACTCCGCCGAGAGCGAAGAAGCGCATCTGGCGCGCGAGCTCCTGGCAATGATCGGCGAGCGACTCGACGGTCGGCGTGGAGGACTTTTTGATGGCGTCGCGGGGGATCACGGGGAGTGGAATCGCAGGTCCGATCTATCGGACGCAGACCGGGGGACAGTCTGAGACTTCCGCCGCGCTTTTCCGCGCACCTGCCGCGAATTCCGGACTTGGTCCGGATCCCCGGGCCGCCCTACCGGGAAGGAAATTCCGCCGCGAACGGCTCAGGGGGCCTTCTCGAGCATGCGCGGGAGGGGTAGGCCGTCGCGCAGGCGCTGCACGAGCTCGAGGCGCTTGCAGCCGGGCACCTGGATCGAGATCGAAACCGGGACATCGAGCCACCACTCCGGCGGGCGCGGGAGCACATCCGGCTCGAGCGGTGTCGAGAGGTGCAGGCGCCCGAGGTTGAGCGCACTCCCGTCGGGCAGCGTGAAGAGCCCTTCGAAGCTGCCCTTCTCGACCAGCAGCGCGCGGTAGCGCAGCTCCTCGCGCGAGTCGAAGCGCAGCGTGCCGCCGACCGTGCCGTGGTCGGGCACGCGCAGCAGGAACGTGCGCGTCGTCTCGTACAGCCCGCCGTCCTCGCGCTCGCGGCCGAGCGAGAAGCCGTGCGCGCCGCGCTTCAACTTGCGCCAGCCCTGCTCGGAGCTGCTGCTGTGGAACCCTCCACCGATCCCGCTGCGGATCTCGCTGCCGTCCTCCGCGATCTGCGCGCGCAGGCGCAACCAGCTCGGCTGACGCGCACGGCCGCTGCGCGAGGAGGGCTTGAACTCCGCCTGTTCGAAGAGCTGGCCGCGCACGTCGAAGATCTCGACCCAGGCCTCGCGCTCCTGCGGCCCGTCGACGCGCAGGACGGTCTCCGTGCGCGGTCCCTTGAGCTCGAACTCGGGCAGGTCCGGAGCCGTGCCGGCGTGCGCATCGCTCGCCGCGCGGTAGCGGCCGGGAGCGAGGTTCGGGATCTCCAACCCCTCCTTCGGGACCTGGAAATCCCCCACGTGCTCGTCGCCCGCGGTCCAGCCCTTCTCGGCCGGGATCCCGAGGCGCCAGAGCTGGATCTGTCCCTGGCGCGGTTCGCCCGACGCACGCTCCCGCAGTTCGAGGCGCAGCGTCGACTGACAGCCCGGGAGAGAGGTGAGGGCCGAGAGGAGCAAGCCGAGGAACACGGCCAGAGAATACCACTCCCGCGACCCTGGAATGCCGATATCATAGTATCCGAATGCCATGATTGGACTCACCACGACCTCGCGGCTCCTCAAGGCCCTGGCCGACGAAACCCGCCTGCGCGTGCTCAACCTGCTCGCGCAGGAGGAGCTCTCGGGCACGGACCTGATGGAGATCCTGAACCTCGGACAGAGCCGGGTCTCGACGCATCTCGCGTTGCTGAAGGAGGTGGGGCTGGTCAACGACCGGCGCCACGGCCGGCGCACGCTGTACACGCTCGCGCCCGGGCCCGCGGGAGTCTTCGTGCAGGACCTGCTGAAGGAGAACCGCAGCGCACCCGAGTTCGAGGCCGACCTCGCCGGGCTCGAGGCCGTGCGCGACCGGCGGCGCGATGCCGCGCGCGCCTTCTTCGACCGGATCGCGGCCGGCTTCGACGAGGAGGTCCTGCCCGGACGCACCTGGGAGGGACTCGCGCGCGGACTGCTGCAGATCGCGCCGCGCGGGCGCTACGCCGACCTCGGCGTCGGCGACGGCCTGCTGACCCTGATGCTGGCCGAGGTCGCGAACAGCGTCACGGCGGTCGACATCAACGCCAACGTGCTCGAGCAGCTGCGCGCACGCGCGCAGGCGAAGGGCCTGGCGAACATCGAGACGCTGCAGGGCGAGATCGAGGACCTGCCGCTGCCCGACGCGAGCTACGACGTCGTGGTCATGAGCCAGGCGCTGCACCACGCGCGCGAGCCGTTGCGCGCGCTCGGCGAGGCGCGCCGCACGCTGATCCCGGGCGGGCGCCTGCTCGTGATCGACCTCCTGGCGCACAACGAGGAGTGGGTGCGCGAACAGTTCGGGCACGTGCACCTGGGCTTCACCGAGGCCGGCCTCGGCGCGCTCTTCGAACAGGCGGGTTTCGAGCGCGTCGGCGTGCAGCGCGCCGCGCGCGATCCCCAGCCTCCCAACTTCCTGACGCTGGTCGCGAGCGGCCAGCGACCTCACCGCTCGGCATGAGCACGCCGGCCGGACGACCGGGAGCGCAGCGGCCGGCGCTGCGCGAGGCGCTCGAGCGGCGCGTGCTGCTGCTCGACGGCGCCATGGGCACGCAGATCCACTCGGCCAACCTCGAGCTCGAGCGCGACTACCTCGGGCACGAGAACTGCGTCGACCTGATCTCGCTCACGCGCCCGGACGTGATCGGCGCGATCCATACGGCCTACCTCGAGGCCGGCGCCGACGCGGTCGAGACCAACACCTTCGGCGCGATGCCGCACGTGCTGGCCGAGTTCGGCATCGAGGGCCGCTGCCGCGAGATCAACAAGGCCGCGGCCGAAGTCGCGCGCAGCGCCTGCGCCAAGCTATCGACCAGCGCGCGTCCGCGCTTCGCGCTGGGCTCGATGGGTCCGGGCACCAAGCTCGCGACGCTGGGGCACATGGGCTACGACGCGCTCAAGGCCTCGTACAAGGAGCAGGCGCGCGGACTCGTCGAGGGCGGCGTCGACGGCTTCCTGATCGAGACCTGCCAGGACCCACTGCAGATCAAGGCCGCGCTCAACGCCGCGCTCGAGGCGCGCGGCGAGGCCGGCTTCGACCTGCCGATCCTGGTCAGCGTCACGATGGAGGTCACGGGCACGATGCTGGTCGGCACCGAGATGGGCGCCGCGATCGCGCTGCTCGATCCGTACCCGATCGACGTCCTGGGCATCAACTGCGCCACCGGTCCGCGCGAGATGGGCGAGCACGTGCGCCTGCTCGGGCAGACCTGCCGCAAGCGCACGCTGGTCTACCCCAACGCCGGCCTGCCGCTGCTCGTCGACGGCAAGACGAGCTATCCGCTGACGCCCGAGGAGCTGGCCGACTGGCTGGCGCGCTTCGTCGATGAGGACGCGATCAACATGGTCGGCGGCTGCTGCGGCACGACGCCGGCGCACATCGCCGCGGTGGCGCGCCGGCTCGGGACACGCGAGCCGCGCCCGCGCAAGCCGGCGCACGTGCCCAGCGTGACCAGCAACTACGCCGCCGTCACGCTGCGCCAGGACAACTCGATCCTCTTCGTCGGCGAGCGCTCGAACGCCAACGGCTCGCGCGCCTTCCGCGACAACCTGCTCAAGGGCGACGTCGACGCGATGGTCGCGACCGGCCGCGAGCAGGTGCGCGAGGGCAGCCACGTGCTCGACCTGTGCACCGCCTACGTCGGCCGCGACGAGGTAGCGGACATGAGCGGGGTGGTGCAGCGCTACCGCACCGAGGTCGCGAGCCCCTTGATGCTCGACTCGACCGAGCCGCCCGTCCTGCGCGCGGCGCTGGCGCTGACGGGCGGGCGCTGCATCGTCAACTCGATCAACCTCGAGGACGGCCTGGAGCGCTGCGAGAAGGTGCTGCCGCTGGTCAAGGAGTTCGGCGCGGCCGTCGTGGCGCTGACGATCGACGAGCAGGGCATGGCCAAGTCGGCTGAGGACAAGCTGCGCATCGCCAAGCGCATCTACAAGATCTGCACCGAGGACTACGGCCTCGCGCCCGAGGACCTGCTCTTCGACGTGCTGACGTTCACGATCTGCACCGGCAACGAGGACGACCGGCGCCTGGCGCTCGAGACGCTCGAGGGCATCCGGCGCGTGCGCGACGAATTGCCGGGCGTCAACCTGCTGCTGGGCGTCTCGAACGTCTCGTTCGGCCTCAATCCGGCGGCGCGCCACGTGCTCAACTCGGTCTTCCTGCACCACGCGACCGAGGCCGGGCTGACGGCCGCGATCCTGCACGCCGCGCGCATCGAGCCGCTGCACCGCATCGACGCACGCGCGCGCGAGGTGGCCGAGGACCTGATCTTCGACCGCCGGCGCGAGGGCTACGACCCGCTGCAGGAGTACCTCAAGCTCTTCGAGGGCGTCGACGTCAAGAAGAAGGCCGCGCGCGTCGTGCCGGAGGAAGTGCTCGAGCGCCTGCGCTGGCGCATCGTCGAGGGCGAGCGCCCCGGACTCGAGGACGACCTCAAGCTCGCGCTGGAAAAGAAGAAGCCGCTGGCGATCGTCAACGAGGACCTGCTGGCGGGCATGGCCGTCGTCGGCGAGCTCTTCGGCCGCGGCGACATGCAGCTGCCCTTCGTCTTGCAGTCGGCCGAGACGATGAAGACCGCCGTGGCCTTCCTCGAGCCGCTGATGGAGCGCGCCACGGGCGAATCGCGCGGGCGCATCGTGCTCGCGACCGTGCGCGGCGACGTGCACGACATCGGCAAGAACCTGGTCGACATCATCCTGACCAACAACGGCTACACGGTCTTCAACCTGGGCATCAAGCAG
>Ga0315912_10002464_pt1 | contig 19674 bp, 14 predicted proteins | sample VfabasoilMG_FD_204469 | JGI IMG/M metagenome (GOLD analysis project Ga0315912, IMG submission 204469) | Garden soil microbial communities collected in Santa Monica, California, United States - V. faba soil | ecosystem: Environmental > Terrestrial > Soil > Garden | place: USA: California...
TCGGCCTCGGCAGCTCGCAGAGCGCTCGGGTTCGGGTCGGGGGTGCCCCGCTGTGGCGCCCGCTCTGGGACGAGGCGCGCCAGCGCGTGACGGTGGCCGCGGGCAGCGGCGCGCTGGTATCGATCGACCTCGGCGGCTGGCTCGCGGAGCCGGACGCGAGCCGCTCCCAGCCCCCGGGCGCGGCGCCACCGGCAGTTCTATCTGCGGCAGCGCCGCGAGGGGGAGCGTGACCCTCGCCCAGCGGCTGGCCCGTCTGGTCTCGCCCCCGGGCCCCGTGGCGCTGGACCCGGACCCGCCGCTGCGAGCGTCGGGGCCGCCGGCAGCCGTCGGTGCGGCGGAGGCGTCGCCCGGCCCGGGGGGGGTGCGCCGGCAGCTGCAGGCGCTGCTCGAGCGCAGCGAGCCTGTGCAACCTCGCCCCGCGCCCGACCCCGGGCCACGTCGGCGCGCGGCCTGGGAGCGCCTCCCCTTCGTCGCGCGGGACACGCCGTGCGGGCCATTCTGGCAGCACCTCGAGCGGCTCACGGGGAGCCATCGCGTGGGCAGCGTCGCGCTCGAGCAGCTGGGGCTCGCGGACCCGCACGTGCTCGCCGAGCTGGCGCTGGATCCCAGCATCGCCGGCTCCTCCCCCTCGAGCTGGTTGTTTCTCGACACCGAAACCACCGGTCTCGGCGGCGCCGGTACGCTCGCGTTTCTGGTCGGCATGGGCTCGCTGGACGCGGACGGGGGCGCCGTGCTCGAGCAGCTGGTGCTGCGCGATCCCGGCCAGGAGCAGCCGCTGCTCGAGCGCGTCGCCGAGCGCTTCCACTCCGCCAGCCTGATCGTCAGCTTCAACGGCAAGGCGTTCGATCGCCCGCTGCTCGAGGGGCGCTACGTGATGAATCGGCTGCCGCCGTTGCCGCGGCGTCCCCACCTCGACCTCTTGCACGTGGCTCGCCGGCTGCATCGCGAGCGGCTCGGGAGCTGTAGTCTCAAGCGCCTGGAACGCGAGGTGCTGGGCTTCGAGCGCGGGCCCGATCTCGACGGGAGCGAGGTGGCCGCCGTGTACGGGCATTTCCTGCGCTCGGCCGACACTTCCGGAATGGCCGCCGTGGTCGCGCACAATCTCTGGGACGTGGCATCGATGCTGGCTCTCGTCGGCTTGTACGGGCAACGCCTGCCGCCGCTCGCCGGCGTGGACCTGGCGAGCCTGGCGCGTACCCTGCACCGGGCGGGCGCCGCGCGGGAGGCGGAGCGGACCGCGGACGCGGCCTGCCAGAGCGGAGGCGGGGTGGACGCCTTGCGCGTGCGCGCGCAGCTCGCCAAGGCGCGCGGCGACGCGGCGAGCGCGACCCGAGATCTCGAGCTGGTCTGTGCCGAGGTCGACGACCCCGCCGGCCGTCTCGAGCTGGCCAAGTTGTACGAACATCAGCTGCGCTCCCCAGCGCGCGCCCTGGAATGGCTCGGACGAGGCACGACGGAGTCCGAAGATGCGCACGCCCGGCGGCGCGCCCGGCTCGCGCGCAAGCTAGGGCTCTGCTAGACGGGGTAGACCATGGTCTACGATCACCGCTCCATCGAAGAGCGCTGGCAGAAATATTGGGAAGAAAACCAGAGTTTTGCGACCGTGCGCCGGCCCGGGGCGCCCAAGGCGTACGTGCTCGACATGTTCCCCTATCCCTCGGGGTCCGGGCTGCACGTGGGGCACGTGGAGGGCTACACGGCGACGGACATCGTGGCTCGCTACAAGCGCATGTGTGGCTACGACGTGTTGCACCCCATGGGTTGGGATGCCTTCGGGCTGCCCGCCGAGCAACACGCGCTCGCCACGGGCACTCATCCCAAGCAGACCACGCTCGACAACATCTCCAACTTTCGGCGGCAGCTGCGCCGGCTCGGCTTCTCCTACGACTGGTCCCGTGAGGTCGATACGACCGAGCCGGGCTACGTGCGCTGGACGCAGTGGATTTTCCTCGAGCTGTACCGGCGCGGCCTGGCATTTCAGAGTGAGATCCCCGTCAACTGGTGCCAGGCGCTGGGCACGGTGCTGGCAAATGAAGAGGTGATCGATGGCGTGAGCGAGCGCGGCGGTTACCCTGTGGTGCGCAAGCCCCTGCGCCAGTGGCAGCTGCGCATCACCGCCTACGCCGATCGGCTGGCAGCCGATCTGGAGGGCCTCGACTGGCCGGAGACCAAGCAGAAGCAGCACGACTGGATCGGGCGCAGCGAGGGCGCCGAGGTGCGCTTTCCGATCGTCGGGCGCAGCGAGCAGCTGCGGGTCTTCACCACGCGCCCGGACACGCTGTTTGGCGCGACGTACGTCGTGGTCGCCCCCGACCACGCGCTCACACTGTCCATCGCCAGCGCGGAGCAGACCCCGGCCGTGCAGGAGTACGTGGCGCGCACGGCTCGCAAGAGCGATCTCGAGCGCACCAGCGCCAAGGAAAAGACGGGCGTGTTTACCGGCGCCTACGCTGAAAACCCGGTCAATGGGCAAGCCTTGCCCATCTTCACTGCCGACTACGTGCTCGGCAGCTACGGCACGGGCGCGATCATGGCCGTGCCCGCGCACGACGTTCGCGACTTCGAGTTCGCGACCGCCTTCGGCTTGCCGATCGTGCAGGTGGTCAGCCCGGACGGCTCGCTCTCCGACGCCCTCTCCGAGCCCTTCGTGGGGGACGGCGTTGCGGTGCGTTCCGGGGAGTTTGACGGCCTGTCCAGCGCGGAGTTCAAGAGTCGCATCATCGCTCACCTGGAAAAGGCCGGGCTCGGGGAGCGGCGCGTGAACTACAAGCTGCGGGACTGGGTATTTTCGCGGCAACGCTACTGGGGGGAGCCCATTCCCATCTATTTTCCGGTGCACACCACGGGCGATCCGCGCCGTGGGGCCCCAGCCACCGTGGACTACAGCCAGCCGATCGCGTGCGAGGACAGCGAGCTGCCGCTGCTCTTGCCGGAGCTCGAGAACTATCAGCCCGGCGACGCGCAGGGCCCGCTCGCCAAGGCTCTCGACTGGCGCTTCTTCCAGAAGGACGGTCGCTGGTTCGCGCGCGAGACCAACACCATGCCCCAGTGGGCGGGGTCCTGTTGGTACTACTTGCGCTTCATCGATCCGCACAACACCAGGCAGATGTTCGACCCCCAGGCGTACGCCGACTGGATGCCCGTCGACCTGTACGTCGGCGGTTCCGAGCACGCGGTGCTGCATCTGCTCTACGCCCGCTTCTGGCACAAGGTGCTGTTCGACGCCGGGCTCGTGAAGGACTCCGAGCCGTTCACGAAGCTGGTGCACCAGGGCATGGTGCTCGGCAGGCAGTTTGGCTACCACGTCGTTCGGGACGGCTCAGGCAACGTGGTGCGGGCGCTCGGCGCCGACGTGAAGGTGGTGCGCGGCAGAGAGCCCGGCTCGCTCGTCACCGAGAGTGGCGAGGCGGTCGAGGCCGCCATCGCCGAGCAGGTGGAGTGGCGCGACAGCAAGCCCTACCACCCCGAATATGGAGTCCTGCTCACCGCCATCAACGAGAAGATGAGCAAGTCGCGCGGCAACGTGGTCAACCCCGACGACGTGATGGCCGAATATGGCGCCGACAGCCTGCGCCTCTACGAGATGTTCATGGGGCCATTGCAGGCGGACAAGCCCTGGCAGACCTCGGGTATCCAGGGCGTGTATCGCTTTCTCGATCGCGTGCACACGCTGGCGCCTCGCTGCACCGGCCTCCAGATGGATCTCGAGACGAGCAAGCTGGTGCATCGCACGATCAAGAAGATCGGTGCGGATTTCGACGCGATGCGCTTCAACACCACGGTCAGCGCGCTGATGATTCTGACCAATCACCTCACGGAACTGGCAGAGCCGCCGCGGGAGGCCTTCGAGAAGTTGCTGCTCTGCCTGGCGCCGCTCGCGCCTCATCTCGCCGAGGAGCTGTGGCAGCGCCTGGGCTCCCAACGCGGCAGCATCTCGCGCGCGGCGTGGCCCGCCTACGACGAAGCGCTCTGCGTCGATGACGTCGTCGAGGTGCCCGTTCAGGTCAATGGCAAGGTGCGGGGCAGGGTCGTCTTGTCGAGTGACGCGAGTGAAGCCGACGCGCGGGCAGCGGCGCTCGGGGATCGAGGCGTGCAGCTCTCGCTCGAGGGCAAGACCATCGCCAAGGTGGTGTACGTTTCACGGCGCGTGTTGAACATCGTCGCCAAGTGAGCGGCCCCCCGAGCCACGCGGGGCCTCCGAGCGCCGGTGGCCAAGCCGTGATGAGGCTGCTGCCGGTGCCGGATCCGGCGCCGGCAGCGACCGAGAGGTGCTCGCTTCAGGCGGGAAGCGCCGTTCGGCTCTCGGGTAGGCGGCCGGAGATCTGAGTCGTTTTGCGCCACATTTCAACCAAAATTACCACATGGGTTAGGCCCGGAGGTCTCGCTAAGGTCAGCGGGTGTGTTAGGTTCCGCCCCGTATGATCACCGTTGGATGCTCCGGCTTTGCGGTTCCAGCGACACGCTACTTCAAAGAATACGAGTTCGTTGAGGTGCAGGAGACGCACCGAGCGGTTCCCGGGCCGGGCACCATCCGTCGCTGGCGGCGTGAGGCCCCCGACGGTTTCAAGTTCGCCCTGCTGGGGCCCCGAGAGATCGCCCAGGAGAGCTTCCGCTCCGGCAAAGTCATCGAGACGTCACTGAAGAGCCTGGAGCTGGTGCAGGAAGAGCTGCACGCGCAGGTGGCTATTTTTCTCGCTGCGGCGGATTTTACCTGCTCGCGCCCCAACAAGTCGGCGCTGCGAGACTTTCTGACCGTGGTCCGCACTCGCTTCGAGACCGTGGTGTTCGACGCCGGCCCCGCGTGGAATCCAGAAGAAGCGGACGAGCTCGCCGAGGAAACGCGCAGCCTCGCCGTGCGAGATCCCTTGCAGCACGGGCTCTCCAAGCGGCTCCAGGCCTACTATCGCTTGCCTGGCCCTGCCGGTCACAAATCGCGCTACGAGGACCCGGCGATCGAGCGACTCGCGGAGATCGCCAAAGAGGCCACGCACGAGCACGCCCACTACGTGTTCACCAACGTCGACATGTTCGCCGACGGCCGTCGCTTCAAGCGAGCCGTCGGGCTCTAGTCTCGCGCCCGGTGTCCCAGCTGATTCTGCGCTAGATGCCCCCCTCGCCATCCGTCCTCGCGCTGCGCGCTGCGGGCGGGTGGCTCCCCCCAAATCGCCCGCTGCGCGGGCTCAGGGGGGAGAGCCAGAGGCCCGCCACCGAGCGAGCTGTCGCCGAAGGCCCGTGCTGGCCTCGTTACGGGCTCACTCGAGGAAGATCTCGTGTCCGAAGCACGCTTCCTGGCAGCGTGCGCTGGGGATACCGGCGTCGCCCTCTGCCGGGGGGACTTCGTTCACGCATTCCATGAGCGCCTGGGTGTTGACCTGCAGGAAGCCATCGCCGGCGGCGGAGCTCATCGAGATGCAGTCACCATAGCTTTCGCTGTCGAGGACGTCCGGATCAGAGGCACAGTCGACGACGTCGACCAGCTCGGTCTGACAGCTGTCGTCGTTGCAGCCCTGCCACTCGGTGCAGCACTGCTGCTTGATGCACTCCATGCAGGCGTCATCCCCAGCCTCGGCCGAACAGGTCGGAGTGAGCACCTCGCCGCTGCCCGCCGAGCCGCCGCTGCCGGCCACGCTCTCGCTGCCGGCGCTGCCGCCCTGGCCCGCGCTGCCGGCGGAGCCGCTCGAACCGCTCGAGCCGCCTGTACCAGCGGAGGTGCCCCCGGTGCCACCCGTCTCGTCGATCGGGTCGTACGGTCCGTTATTCACGCTCACCTCACAGGCGAGCGGCCACACCACGCACAGGCCAACGAGTACCGTGCCAGTCCAAGCCCTAGTCATCTATCCTCCTAAGTGCTCGGGGGGGGCGGCCATGCGCGCGCCTGCCGAGAACATCATCGTGTCATACGCTCGGTCTTGCTCCAAACTGCCTGCCTCCGAGGGTGGTGTTTAGAACAACCGGCCGCACTCATTCGGTGCGCTTGATGATGTGGAAGCCAAAGTTGGTCTCGACCACGTCGCTGATCTGGCCCGGCTGTAGGGCAAAGGCGGCATCCGAGAACGGCTTCACCATCTGCTGCCGGCCGAACTTCGGCAGGGCTCCGCCTTCGATGCCCGAAGGACCATCCGAGGAATCCCGCGCCAGCTTGGAGAAGTCGGTTCCGGGCTGGCGCGCCTCGGTCGCCAGGCGCGCTGCGAGTGCGCGGGCCTCGTCTTTGCTGCGCGTGACGGTGGGTTTGGCCCGGGTGGCGCCTCGGTACGCGACCAGAATGTGCGAGGCGCCAATCTGGTCGGCGGGGGCATCGGCGCGCTCCGCCGCCCCCAGGGTGGGCCCCTGTGGGGCGGGCGCTCCCGCAGAGGGGAGCAGCGGGGAAGGCAGGACGGCGGGCGCAGGCGGGGCGACGCCCGAGGTGGCGCTGACGGCGGGGCGCAACGCTGCAATCGCCGAGGCCGAGAGCAGGCGGTGCGCCGGAGGCCGCGTGAGATCGGCGCAGCCCAGGCTCGCCTGCACGTGCGCCAGCGAGAGCACCACCACGCCATGACGCCAGCCGCCGCGAACGATCCCTCGGGCGCGCGCGTGAACGTCGAAAAAGGCAGCGACGCGTGCGAAGTGGCAGGAGAGTGGACTGGCTCGGCGCGCCATCGGAGGTCAGACCTACGGGGTTTTCTTGCCTCGTGGCAAGAGTTTGTCGACACCAGGCTTGCCTGCTCGGGCGCGAGCGGACCATGATGGCCGCTGAATGGCGAGGATTCTGCACATCGAGGACGATTCGGCAAATCGGCTGCTCGTGCGAAAAATCCTGACTCCCGCCGGTTTTGAAGTCGTCGACGCCGCGGACGGCGTGGACGGCATCCGGAAGGCCATCAGTGAGCATCCCGACTTGGTGCTGGTCGACATCGCCATCCCCGGTCTCGACGGTTACGAGGTGACTTTGCGCCTGCGCGCCGAGCCACACCTGCGGCACGTGCCGATCGTGGCGATCACGGCCGAGGGCAATCGAGAAACGAGCCTCGCTGTCGGCTGTGATGGCTTTTTGCAGAAGCCCATCGATGCACGCACTTTCGTCGATACGATTCGCGGATACCTGCTCGGGGTCAAGGACAAAGGCGATCAGACCAGCAAACACCTGCGTCTGCAGAGCCAGCGCATCGTCACCCACCTGGAGGAGAAGCTCGATCAGCTGAGCCTCGCCAATGCCCGGCTGATGGAAATGGATCAGGCGCGCAAGGAGTTCTACCGCAACGTTTCCCATGAGCTCGCCACGCCGATGACGCCCATCGTGGGCTACGTGCGGCTGCTGCTCGACGGGGAACTCGGCGATCTGACCGTCGCGCAGACCAAGGCGCTCACCGCCATCGATGACTGCGCCGCGCGCCTGCGGGGGCTGATCGACAATCTGCTCGACGTGACGGCGCTGGAAACGGGCCGCATGCAGTTCAAGTACGACGAGTACGACTTGGCGCAGGTCGTGCTCCAATCGCTGGTGCGCAACGAGCCGCGCTTTGCCGAGAAGAAGCAGCGAGTCGTGCATGAGATCCACGCGCAGATGCCCGGCGTCGGGGACCCGGCGCGGCTGGGCAGAGCCATCGACCAACTGCTCGACAACGCCCAGAAGTTCACGCCGGTGGGCGGGATGATCGGCATCCGGGCACGACCGCTGGCGGACCGGCAGTTCGAACTGTGCGTGGCCGACACCGGCCCCGGTGTGCCGGAGAACGCAGCCAAGCGCGTGTTCGAGCCCTTCTTCCAGGCGGATGGCTCCGAAACGCGCTCGTACGGCGGCGCTGGCGTCGGCCTGGCCGTCGTGCGCGGCGTGGCGCGCGGCCATGGCGGGTACGTGTCCACCAAGTCCCCCGCGGACGAAACGATGGCCGACGTCGGCTTCGCAGGAGCGGGCTTCACGCTGGTCATCTCCCAACGCGCGCATTCGTTGGCATAGAACCGGGTGCGCGGGCTCGCCTCGTGATCCTCCTGCCTCTGATCCCCTGCCTGTGATCCCCCCGCTGTATTGGGATTGGAACGCCACGACGCCACCTCATCCCGAGGTGCTGGCGGCGATGCAGAAAGCCCACGCGGAGGCCTGGGCCAATTCCTCCAGCCCTCATCAGGCGGGCCGCGCGGCTCGGGCGCGGATCGAGGACGTGCGCGAGCGGATCGCTGGCCTGCTCGCGGTCGATGCCCGCGACGTGCTGTTCACGGGCAGCGGGACGGAGGCCAATAACCTGGCGCTCCGCTCGGCCGCAGCGCTCGTGGTCAGCCGTCTCGATCACCCGTCGATCGTGCGGGTCGCCGAGGCCCGGGCCCGAGCGGGAGTTCCGGTCGCCTGGGTTCCCGTGCCGGAGGCGGGCCGCCTGGATCCCGAGGAGGTCCTGCGCGCGGCCCTCGGGCTGCCGGGCGCGCAGCGGCAGGGCACCGTAGTGGCCATCACGGCCGCGAATCACGAGACGGGAGTGATCCAGGATGTCGCTGGCATCGGGACCCGCCTGCGCGAACACGGGATGCGGCTGCACGTCGACGCGGCGCAGGCGCTCGGCAAGCTCCCCCTCGAGAGCTTCGCGGGCGCCGATAGCTATACCGTGGTGGCCCACAAGGTGCGCGGCCCGCAGGGTGTGGCCGCGCTCGCGTGGCGAGGCGAGGCTCCGGCTCCGGTCCTGCTCGGGGGCAGCCAAGAGCGGGGCTTGCGGCCCGGGACGCAGAGCGCGCCGTTGGTAGCGGGGTGGGGGGCAGCGCTCGAGCGCTTGGATCCGGAGCGCTACCTGCGCCTGCAGCCGCTGCGCGATCGGTTGGAGCGGGAGCTCGCCGGCTACGCCCGCGTCAATGGCGAGGGCGCTCCGCGGCTGAGCCATGTCTCCAATCTCTCCGTCACGGGCTGGTCGGGGGAGCGCCTGGTGGCGGCCCTCGACGTGCGCGGCGTCTGCGTCTCCACGGGGAGCGCCTGCCGGGTCGGCACGGCCGAGCCCTCGGCGGCGGTGCTGGCGATGCTCGGCCTGGAGCGGGCTCGCAGCGCGGTTCGGATCAGCCTGGGCGAGGACTGCGACGAGGACCAGCTACGCCGGGGGATCAGCTTGATCTCTTCGCTACTTGCCGGTCAGTCTTCAAGTGCTTCAGGTAGCTCGAGAGGGATCGTCTAGAGGCTCAGAAGTCAGGCGCGAGGTTCGCACCTAAGCAGCCGTTCCTCTGAGATTTTTCGTCGTCGGATAGGCGCGCGCGTCGCGTCTACTGAATGGATCGATGCCGCGCGCTGGCTCACCCCCGCCGAGAGCCGAGTCGCGTCTGGGCCGAGCGTTCAGGGGGCGGGCGAACGGCGCTGCCGGTCCGCTTCGTACAGAGCGATCGCGGCGGCCACCGAGGCATTCAGCGAATCGAGGATGCGGGTCCGGACCACCGCCGCCAGGCGCGTGCAAGCCCGCCGCACCGATGGCTGCATGCCCTCGCCCTCGTTGCCCAGCACGAGCACCGTGGGGCCTCGCAAGTCGATGCTCGACAGGAGATCGGGGGCGTCCGCCGTCAACCCGATCACCTCGGCGCCCGCGTCGCGGGCAGCGGAGAGTGCATCCTTCAGCGACGCGACGCGGCACAGCGTGGCGTGCTCGATGGCGCCCGCCGAGGCGCGAAAGGTCGCCGGGGTGAGCGGAGCGGAAGCGTGTTCTCCCCAGACCAGCGCGGCGTCCCCGGTGGCCACCGCGCTGCGCACCACCGCCCCGAAGTTCTGTGGATCCTGGACGCGATCGAGCGCCACCGCGAGCAGCTGGGGCCGGAGCACGATCTCGGCCCAGGGGCGCAGCGTGAGCGGCGGCGCCACGGCCATCACGCCCTGGTGCTGGCCTCCCTGCGCGCGGCGATCCATGTCGCCGCGCGAGAGCCGCTGCACGTTGCTCACGCCCTGGGCGAGCGCGAAGCGCTCCAGAGCGGCGAGCTTGGGACTGTCACCGGCGCGGATGGCGAGTTCACTGATCTCGGCGCCGTGCACCCGCACACACTCGCGTACGGGCTGGAGGCCCATCACCAGCCGACCAGCGGTGTGCGGCCTGGAAGCCGCGTGGGGAGCAGACGAGCCGCCCGGCGCCGAGCCGCCTGCCGACGAGCCGCCAGGCGCCGAGCCCTCGCCCGCTACAGACACGAGCACAAGGGATCACCCGGCCGGCAATCGCAGGGCTTGGCGGGTTTGGCGGGTTTGGTCGGCTTGGTCTTGCCCGCCGAGCTCCCCTCGACACCGAGGCCCTTGAGGCGAGCCTCGTTGCGCTGCTGCTCGATACGCAAGGCCTGCCGCTCGTTTTCGCTCTTGGCGGTGCTGAGCGCGAGCTCGATGCGCTGGCGGTCCTTCTCTGCGTCCGCAATCTGCTGCTCGAGCTTGGCGCGCTCGGCCTCGATGCGCTTGGTTTCTTCCTGCGCCTTGGCCAGCTCTTGCGCCGCCTGCGCACGTTGGGCCGCCGCCAGCTCTTGGTCCTGCTTCCACTTGAAGCCGAGCCCCGCCATGCCGATGCCCAAGATGGTGATGGCGACCGCGGCTGCGATCTTGATCTGCTTCGCGGACGACTGCTGCCGGATCTTGACCAGCTGGGCCTCGTGCTCGCGCTGCGCCGCCACCGTCTGCAGGTGCGCGCGGTGCTCGGCTTCTGCCTTCGAGCGCTCCAGCTCCGCTTGCTTGATGGCCTCCAGGCGCGCCGCGTCCTCGCGCTGACGTTGCTCCGCTGCCCGCCGGGCTTCCTCGGCTTCGCGAGATCTCCGGTCCTCTGCGTCGCGCAGCGCCCGCTCCTCGGCTTCCCGGCGCTCGCGCGCTTCGCGCGCCTGGCGCTGCTGGCTCGCCGCTTCCTGGGTGATTCTCTCCTGCTCGAGGTTCATCAACTCCTTGAGCGAAAAGAGAACTGAACTTTCCTTCTGTTCTGCCATCGGTGGCATGCCTCCTCGGGGCTCCGTCATGTCGCGAACTATTCTTAGCTGCGGATTTCAGACAAGGATATTGCCGATTGTATCCGCGCGCATACTAAACCAATTCAAATGGCCCGAATTGCCGGCGAGACGCCGGATCGCGCGGGGCGACTTGCCCACGCAACCCTGCTGCCTCCCTGCCAGGCCCCTGCTGCCAGGTGCTGAAACGTTGCTGCACTTCCAGCGTACCACCTGAACGGCCGACGAAAAGGAACACCCAACGCCACCCTGCGAGTATTATCCGCTCTCATGGCGACAGAGGTGACGGCCCACATTACGGGCACGGTGTGGGAGATTCGGGTCCGTGTCGGAGAAACGGTGGCGGCAGAGCAGGTGCTCGTGGTGCTCGAGTCGATGAAAATGGAGATGCCGGTGGAAGCGCCCACTTCCGGAAGAGTTGCGAGCATTCAGGCGACGCAAGGGCAGGCGGTCGAAGAGGGTGAGGTTTTGCTTACCCTGGAGTGACCGTTTGTGAGGGTGGCCCCGCCGCTGCCACGTGCCGTGGTCCCGGTCGCGGGCAGCGGAGACGTCATGCGGAGCGGTCACTGGGCTGGCTGGTTGGGACTACTGAGCGCGGGCCTGGGCTCTGTGTCGGGGTGTGCAGGTTCCGCCTCGCCCGGGACGGAGAGCCACGCCTGTTTCCGAGCGCTCGATTGCGCGGCGGGTCTGGTGTGCGTCGAGGGCCGCTGCACCGCCGACCTGGGACCGATCGTGCCCGAAGGCGCGGGCCAGGCCCCCGAGGGCGCGACCGCGGCCAGCACCAGCACGCCGGACGCGGGGCAGTGAGCGACCTCAGGCTCCGGACTTGCTGACCAACTCCGGCGTAGGCCGGCGCTTGGCGCGCAGCCACAGCACGAACAAGAGCGCCACCATGGACACGTTGAGCGCCGCCACGCACGCGATCATCCAGCGTAAATAGGGCAGAGAGCTGCGCGTCGTGGTCAGTGGGCCGAGGCGCACCAGCTCCGTCCCCGTTCTCTCGACGGGTTCGGCCACGGCCTTGAGCACCACGGTCACGTGCTCCGCCGTGAGCCCCTGGACGGCTCCCGCCACCAGCTCGCTGACTTCTCCCGCGGTCAGCGGAGCGCTGGTGCCCCCATACTTGAGCAGTACCGAGGCGGTCGGCACCACGGTAGGCGCGGTGGGATCGAGGGGATCGCTGCTCGGTACGGCCAGGTGCACGCGGGCGGAGATCACGCGATCGAGACCGAGCAGCGAGCGCTCCAGCTCGGTGGCGGTGCCGACCAGCAGCCGGGCTCGCTCGTCGCTGCGGCTCGGAATGAACGAGGGTTGCCCCAGCGTCTCGGAGAGGCCCGGAGTCGCCTGCCGCGGCAACTCCTCGCGCGCCATCACCGATAGCGCAAAGCTCGCGTCTCCGCGGCCCACGTCCACGCTGAAGCGCCCGTCGCTGTCGGGATCGCGCTGTTTGTCGGCGGCCACGCCATTGCGGCCCAGGGCGGCCACGACGCGGTTGGCCGTGGATTCATCGAGATCGTTGGCCACCGGTACCGAGCAGCCGACAGCGGCGGCACACAGCCACCCGAGAGCGAGCCGCTGCCGGAGCACCGCCCGTGCGCCCCGGGCGCGGCCGACGTGCGTGGCGGGTTTCGGCCCGGGTCGAGGCGAGGAACGGCTCACCCGGGCGTTCTACTTTGCTTTGGCGAAGCAGGGAACCCTCGTCGCCAGGCGCGAGATCTGGGAGGCTATTGAGCGGCGAAGCGTGTGCGCGTCACGTCGAGCTTGGGGTGGGTGGGGAAACTCAACCCGCGGACGGCACTGGCGATGCACGCCGCCTTCTTGGCATCGCTGGGCTGCGTGGTGACCGTGACGCCGACGGCCCGCCCGTTCTGCACCGCCGCACAGATGTTGACGTTCATGCTGAAGGGCACGCCGCAGTGAGAAAAGTACCCACCGCCGTTCAGCACCCGCCCGTATTGGCCCTCGGTGAGGTCGGCTTGCCCCTGCTCGCCCATGGACTTTTCCTCGTTGTACGAGTCCATGGCGGCCTCGCAACTCTGGCCCCCCGCCACGATCGGGATGCCTCCCGCCGAACCGGCGCGGCGCCGCGCCTTCTTTTTGCCCTTGATGGAGAGCGCGCCGTCGGTCTCGACGTTGGTGGCCTCGTCCTCCGCGATCGCGACCGAATCGTCGCGTTCGCCGCTGGTGGCGGTGTACCAGGCTCCGCCCACGGCGAGCAGACCCAGCACGATCAGCACGCCCACGAGGGTCTTGCTGCGCGTGCTCTTCTTCTCGAGCGCGGCGACCTTGACGATGTCCTTTTGCCGTTGCTTGAGCTGGCGTTCGCGCTTGGCGTGCTCGGCAAACAGGGCGAACTGCGGCCAATCGGCGAGGGCCGCGCGCTGGCCATCGACGCTGTCCACCACGTGGTCTTCGTCCGTAAACGAGTGAGAATCGATCTGCCGCACGAGCTCCACGGCCGTGAACGGGCCGTGATCCATGCCGCCCTTGACCACGAAGTAGCGCGGTCTCGGGTCGCTCTCGAGCTGGGCCTTCAGCTCGGCAAACTGCGCCGCCTGAGCCACTTGTACCGCGGCGCCCTTGTCCGGCGCGGCCTGCACCGCCACACCGTAGCCGTTCATCGACGAGGAGGGCGGCGGGCTCGCGACGGCCCCGTTGGAGCCATGGTGCACGGCCTGGCTGATCACCGGGCTGGGCGTCGGCTGGATCAGATGCACCGGCGCTCGCGCGGCAGCGGGCTCCGGTGGGATCAGGGACAGCGATACATCCACGCTCAGCGATGGACTGTTGCGAATGCTCAGCGCCTGCGGCCCGGGCATACCGGGCATGCCGGGGAGCCCCTGTAGCGTGGCGCCCGGCAGCGCTGCGCGCGCCGCCGCAGGCAGCTGTTGGATCGACTGTGCGAGAGCTCGCAGGTCATCTGGCCTGCGCTGCGCGTCCGTGAGCGCGACCGACAGCACGCCGTCGAGCGCGGCGGGCAAGCTGGGGATCAGCTCGTGCGGCCGCCGCATACCCGGGCCCACGCTGGCGCCGGTCAGCAACTCGTAGAAGATGGCACCGACCGCGTAGACGTTGGCCCGCGCATCATTGAGTTGCTCCGGCTGCGTCTCGGGCGCCAGGCACGCGCGATCGCGAGGATCGGTGGGGAAGTCCGTCGCCCTCTCCCGGGCCAAGACGAGGCTGCCGTCCGTGGTCTCGGTGATGCTCGAGGGGTGCAGGAAGAAGCCGTAGCCTTGCGCATGGATCTCGGCGAGCTCGAGGCAGAGCGGGACGATCTGCGCGACGGCAGCCTCCAGCCCGAGGCGGTGACCGAGCGAGGCTCGCCGATGCATCGCGTCTCGAAGCGTGCCCGCGCCCCCGAGTGGTACTGCCCCCGGCTGTCCGTGGTAGGGATGAGCGGCGTTCATGGTCGCGGTACTTTAGTCCCAGCGGAGTATTGGGAAGCAAGACTTTGTCGGGTGCGACAGGCTCGCACCTGATGCTCGTCCACCCGCTGCGGCAAACGGCTGGCCAGCGTCGCGACATAACAGAGCCGGGCTCGCCGGATCCCCCGGCAACCGCGCGGGGTGAACCGCCCAACGGAGGACGCCAAGAGGAAAGAGTGCCCGACACCCCACTCGGCGGCCTTGGCGGCGTGGCGGTTCAAAGACCGGTGTGATGACAGCATCACGTTGCTGCGACGACGGATCGCAGTCGTGCCTGCCGCGCCGTCGTCAGATGGGCGTCTCGTCGGAGCGCGATCCGCCACGCCACGGAAACCGACGATGCGTGCCGACGTGCTCCACGAAACTTTCCAGTACGGGCGCTATCTGTTGCGGGGTGTCTTCGTCCCATTCGCCCGCGTGCAGGAAGTCGAGCGGTGTTCCCTCTCGAGACAGCGGAGCGAAGCCGGGCAAGTCTGCGACGGGCAGCTGCAGGTCGACGAGCTCCGCATTGAACTGACTCACGTTGACCCGGATCAGCAGAGTGTGGGCGAGGGCCCGTTGGAGTCGGCCCTGTTTCAGGGCTTGTGCCACTCGCTCGCACCGCCGACACTCCGTCGAGACCAGCCATAGGACCGGCGTACGCCCTTTGGAGTACGCCAGGTAGGCTTGCTCTTCGAGCGTCACGCTCAGCGAGGTCACGCTGTCGCCGACGTCGGTGACCGGGACTTGCCCGAGCTGGCGGCGCGACGTGGACTCCGCCAGGGCGCCGTCGTTGGCGAGGATCGGCAGCGTCTCGAGCTCCGGAAAGTCCTTGAAGCGCGGCGTCGCCACCATCGGTTGAGTTGCAAAGGGCAGCGTGATGTCCTCTGCTTCAGCGCGCGCTGCGGCCGGCGATCCCGGGGGTTCGAGCGTGATCCACGTCCACGCCGCGAGCCACAACGTGGAGTTGATCACGCCCACGCCAATCGCGACATTCGCCCAGCGCAGCCCGTGTGTTTGATTGGCCAGGGGCTGCAGCCGCTGACGCGTGATCCAACCGAGCGCGGCCCCCACGGCGGCGAGCGGCCCGAACCCGCACGCAGCCAAAGTCAAGGCGGCGGCGAGGAGTTGTTTCAATCGCGTGCGGGGTGCCGAACAGCTCGCGCCGGCGCCCCGAGGTAGTACATCACACGCCGGGCCAGAGGCTCCGGTGCGTTCGCGATGCGTGACTTGCTCGAGGGGGCTCTTGGTGGCCCGGAGAGGTTTCCCAAGCACTCGAAAAGTATAGTCTGGCCGTGGCACTTGCGCTCGTCCATCGAGCGACTTCCGTGACCCGGGTTCGCGTTGCAGGTCGTCCAGACGGCGTGCTAGCTTACCGCCGCCATATGGAAACTCAGGACGATCTCGAGGCTCTGGTGCGTCGTTTGGTGGAGAACCCCCACGATCAGGCAGCGATCACCCAGGCTCACCGTTCGGGGCAGAGCGATCCTCGGGTCTACGCGGGTTTGCTCGAGCGGATCGGCAAGGAGACGCCTGAGCCGTCGCTGGCCAGTCACTGGTACACCGAGGCCGCCAATGTATGGGTGACCAGCCTCGGAGACGCCCATCAGGCGGCGCGCGCGCTCATGCATGCCATCGAGCGGGATCCCACGGACGCGATCCCCGCGGAACGCCTCGCCGCCTTGTACCGCGAGAAGGGCGACGCCAAGGCGTTGGTCGCGCTGCTCGAGCGGCGCGCGCGCGCGCTGGCATCGGTGGTCCGCAATGATCCCGGGCTGCGTCCTGCCGTGGTCTCGATCCACGAGGAGCTCGGACGTCTCTGGGCGGAAGCGCCGCTCGGCAATCCCGGCAAGGCGCTCGACAACTACAGCAAGGCGCTGGAGTACGATCCCAAGAGTGAGTACGCGATCTATGCCACCCGCGAGCTGCTCAAGGCCGGCGGTCGATTCGGCGAATCGATCCCGTACTTCGAGATGGAGCGCGCGCTGTCCAACGATCCGGTGCGGCGCCTCGCGCTCTATCTGGACGAGGTAGAAGTCTGCAAGGCCGCCGGCGAAGAAGCGCTCGCTGCCAGTGCGCTGCGCAACGCGCTCGCGCTCGAGCCGGAGAACGCGAACCTGCGCCAGCAGCTGGGCACGGTCGTGCTCGAGCTGGTGCGCAGCGGTCGCTCGGTGGACGCGGGTGAACGGCAGGAGGCTGCCGAACTGTTCGTGCTCCTGGCCGAGGAGTACCTCGAGCACGGCCTCGAGTACTCGCTGTGCGCGCTCGAGCTCGTGGTGGGTCATGACCGCGCCATGCAGCTGGCCCTGCATTACGGCGGCGAGCTGGGCAGGCTGGAGGAGGTCGCGCCGTTTGCCGCTGCGTACGTGCAGAGCAACCGCAGCGGAGCCTTCGTAGACGCTGCGCGCGCGGTGGCGGGTGACCTCCTGGCGAACGCGGCGGCGGGGTCCGACGTGTCGTCGTCGGAGCTCGAGGATGCGCCGGCGAGCTCGCCGAGCGCGACGAGCGCTGCTGAACCGAGCGGACGCAGGTCGTCGCGGGCGGCGCGCAACCGCGCGGCGTCGGAAGCCAAGGCCGCTCGGGGTCCGGCATCGAGCCGCAGCGGAGCAGAAGAAATCAGCCCGTTTGCGCGCAGCACTGCGCCCGAGGCGGACGCGGAGCTCGACGAGGAAGAGCAGGCGCTGGCGGCACTCTCCAACTTGACGCCGCGCCCCGGTGACATGGCTGCCATGACCGGCAATGCCACCGGCCCCGTGCGCGAGTTCCTGCAGGCCGCAGCCACGCTGATCCAGAAGAACCGTCGCAACGAAGCCGCGCAGAAGTACAAGGAGGCGCTCGCCATCGAGCCGGCGCAGCCGATCGCGATCGAATACCTGCAGACCTTCTTGCGCCGGACTCGGCGCTTCAACGAGCTGCGCAGCTTGCTTGCTGCTGCCGCCGGCGTACAGGGGGTCACCTATCAGCAACGCGCCAGCTGGTTGCGTGAGGTGGCGAGCCTATCGGAAGGGCAGCTTCAGGATCTGGACGGCGCCTTGCAAGCCTGGCGCCAGCTCGCGGAGCTGGGCGCAGGGGATGAGTCGGCAAGCCAGCTGCGGCGCCTGCTGGAGCGCGCTGGCCGCTGGAACGAGGTGGCGGAGCTACTGCGTACCCAGGCGGATCAGCAATCCGATCTGGAGGCGCGCATTGCGGCCGAGAAGGATCTCGCGCGTCTGCATCAGGCCAAGCTCGAAGATCCGGTCGCTGCCGGCGAGGCCTGGGCGCGCATCGCGGGCCTCACTCCGGGCGACGACGTCGCGATCGATACGGCGGTCAAGCTGTTCGAGTCGGGCGAACGACAGGACCTGGCCATCCAGGTGATCACCGACAACATCCACAGCGTCGAAGATCCGACGGCGAAGGTGGAGTTGCTCACCCGGCTCGGCACGTTGCGGCTCGAGGCAGGCGACGCGAGCGCTGCAGCGCAGGCGTATTCGGAGGCGGCATCGACGAGCAATGATCTGGACCTCTGGGAGCTGACGGAGACCAGCTACCTGCAGGCGCAGCAGCTGGAGAACGCGGTCGCGGCCAACAGCGAACGGGTGCGGCTGCTCGCGGATCAACCGCTCAAGCAGGCAGCGCTGCTGATCAAGGCGTCGGAGTACCTGGCGGACGCGGGCGATCAGGCTCGCGCGCTGCAGAGCCTGTACCGCGCTACCGAGCTCGATCCGGGCAACGATGACTACGCCGAGGCGGTCGAGAAGCAATTGCTCTCGAGCCGGCGCGGCAGCGAACTGCCCGCCTTCTTGCTGGAGCGCGCGGCGCGCATCACCGACAGCCAGAAGCGCGTGGCGCTGCGCAAGCGCGCCGCCAAGTATCAGAGCCATGAGCTGGGCGATTTCGATGCGGCGCGCCGCTCCTACGAGTTGGTGCTGCAGGAAACGGACGACGCCGAGGCGCTCAGCCTGCTCGCGGATGACGCCGAGGGGCGCGGCGACGCGCAGACGGCAGTCGGCTATCTGCGGCGCCTGATCAGCCTGCGCGATGAGCACCGGCGCGTACCGCTGCTGCTCCGTGAGGCGCATCTGCGGCACAAGGGCCTCAAGGATCTCGACGGCGCCGTGCGCAGCTACGAGACGATCCTGCGTGAGCTCGATCCGAAGAACCTCGACGCTTTGTCTGCCCTGGCGGATCTGGAGCTACAGCGGGGCAAGCCGGACAAGGCGGCAGAGGCGCTCGAGCGTCAGCTGGAGCTCGCCACCACGGCGGACCACAAGACCGATCTGGGCGTGCGCCTCGCCGATCTGTACGAGAGCGACCTGAACGACGTGGAGGGCGCGCTGCGTGTGCTGCAGATCGTGCACGCCACCGACCCGAACGACTTTGATGCCGTGCAGAGGATCTGCGAGCTCTCGGAGCGCTCGGAGAACTGGGGGCTGTTGGCCCGGCATCTGCAGAGTCTGATCGCCATCGAGGGGGACGAGGAAGAGGTCAGCGCGATGACCCGGCGCCTCGCCGCCGTCTTGCACGAGCGCCTGGAGCGCAGCGACGAGGCGCTCAAGTATCTCGAGCAGATCGCCGATCGAGGGGACGAGGGCTGTCGCCAGCAATTCGTGTCCCTGGCGGATGATCTGAAGAAGCCCGTCGTGGCCGCCGAGAAGCTCGTGCAGTGGTACGCGCCGGAGATCGGCAGTCCGCGCCGAGCGCATGCTTTGCACGGTGCGTTCACGCGCCTGGTCGCTGCGGGTGACGACGAGCGCATCGTCGCTGTCGCGAAGGAACTCGCACGCACGCGCTCTGCCGACGTGGACATCGCCGAGCCGCTGGAGCGCGTCGCCATGAAGACGCGCGATCTCGACGTGCTCAACATGGCGCTGGAGCTCAAGGTGCGCGATCTCAGCGGCGTGGCGCGTGCGGAAGAGATGGTGCGTCAAGCCGAAGTGTTGGCTGCGGCGGGTCTCGACTTCTCGCAGGCGATCATGCACGGCGAGCGGGCGCTCGGCAGCGTGGCGCCGGATCGCGTGGAGCCGCTCTTGCAGCGCTTGGCGGCGCTGGCGAGCAGCGCCGAGCACAAGATCGACGTGTACGAGCGCCAGACGGACCGCTGCAAGGTACCCGCCGAGCGGCTGTTCTCGCTCAGCCGGGCAGCCCAGGTGGCCTCGGATCAAGGCGACTTGAAGCGCGCGCGGCGCTTCTTTGATCAGGCGCTCAACGACGGCGTGCCCGAGGGCGGCCTCGAGATTCTGGAAAAAGCGGCGCGCGCGTCCGACGCCGGGCGCGGCAACCGGGACACGACGCTGCGGGTCGTGCTGGCGGACGCGCTGGCCGCGGGCGGTCAGGGCGCAGGAGTCAGCGCCACCGCACGCAGCGTGCTGCTCTGCCGAGCAGCCCT
>Ga0315912_10002465_pt1 | contig 19665 bp, 13 predicted proteins | sample VfabasoilMG_FD_204469 | JGI IMG/M metagenome (GOLD analysis project Ga0315912, IMG submission 204469) | Garden soil microbial communities collected in Santa Monica, California, United States - V. faba soil | ecosystem: Environmental > Terrestrial > Soil > Garden | place: USA: California...
TCATCGACGAAATTGACGCGGTCGGTCGTGCGCGCGGCGCGGGCCTGGGTGGCGGGCATGATGAGCGGGAGCAGACCCTCAATCAGATGCTCAGCGAGATGGACGGGTTTTCACGCAACGATCACACGATTGTGATCGCGGCGACCAATCGACCTGACGTGCTCGATTCAGCACTCTTACGCCCGGGGCGTTTCGACCGGCGCGTGACTATTGACCGTCCCGAACTCAAAGCGCGCAAAGCTATCCTCAAGGTCCATACCCGCGACAAGCCGCTGTCCCAGGACGTGGACCTGGACGCCATCGCCAGTGATACGCCCGGGTTTTCTGGCGCTGATTTGTCCAATTTGGCCAACGAAGCGGCCCTGCACGCCACGCGCCGCGACGCCGATGAGGTCACCGACGCGGACTTTCGCGCTGCGTACGACAAGATCGTTCTGGGTGACGTGCGCGATTCCAAGCTCGATCCAGAAGAAAAGCGTCGCGTGGCGATTCACGAGGCGGGGCACGCCATCGTCGCGCACTTTTCGCCCCATGCTGAGCCGCTGCGTCGGGTGACCATCATTCCACGCGGCATGGCCTTGGGGGTGACGCAGCAATCGCCCCCCGTGGAACGGCACATGATGACTCGTCCTGAACTGGAGGCGCGTTTGCGGGTGCTCATGGGTGGTTACGCCGCCGAGAAGGTGCAGATCGGCGACACGAGTTCCGGTGCCGAAAACGATTTGCAACGCGCTAGTGAAATCGCGTTTCGCATGGTGGCGCATTGGGGCATGAGTGAGACGATTGGTCCGGTGTACTACGAACATCGCACCGAGCACCCGTTCTTGGGTCAACGCATGGCTACCGATGGCGGGACGTCGGACGCTACGGTCCACGCCATTGAAAAGGAAACGCGCACGCTGCTCGTGCGCGCCGCGCAAGAGGCGGAGAAGATCATCGTGGAGCACAATGGCCGGCTGGAGGCGTTGCGTGACTACTTGCTCGACAAGGAGAGTGTCGAAGCGGCTGAGCTACTCAACCTGCTTGGTCCCAGCGTGAAGGCGCACCCGGTAGGTGAGACCGACTCACTCCATTGAGTGCTCTTGTGATGACTCAGGCCGCCCGCAAAGCCAGGCACAGCCGTGGCTCAGGCTGACACGGGCGGGCGAAACCGACTCTGTAGGGCGTCGATGAGCACGCGCAAGCTGTTGTGATCCAAAGCGGACACGACCAACGTGCTCGGCTCCTGCCCCAGGGCCTCGGCCAGGACCGGCTCAATGCGATCCGCCTTGTTGTAGACCCGCAACTTGGGCACATCTTGGAGCTCCAGCTCGACAATGAGCTTTTCAGTTTCTTGCTTATGCGTGCGTTCCTCTTCGTCGGAAGCATCCACGAGCTCCAAGAGTAGGTTGGCGTCGCGTGCTTCCTCAAATGTGGCGCGAAATGCTGCAAACAGATCCTTGGGCATGTCGCGGATGAACCCCACGGTGTCACTGACAATGACCGTGTTGCCCTGAGGCAGCGCTAGGCGCCGGGAGCGGGTGTCGAGCGTGGCAAAGAGCTTGTTTTCCGCCACCACCCCCGCGTTGGTGAGCGCATTGAGCAGCGTGCTCTTGCCGGCGTTGGTGTAGCCGATGATGGCGATCACGGGCACATCGTCACTCTGACGGCGTCGCCGTCGCTCGCTGCGCTGCTTGGCTTGCTCTTTGAGCTGCTTTTCCAAGCGCTCCAGTCGTTCCCGGGCGCGCCGCCGACCGATTTCGAGCTTGGTCTCGCCTGGTCCCCGCCCGCCGATGCCACCGGTCAAGCGACTTAGGCTGTCGTCCTTTTGACCCAAGCGGGGCAGCGTGTACTTGAGTTGCGCGAGCTCGACCTGAAGCTTGCCGTCTTTGCTCTCAGCGCGCTGCGCGAAAATATCCAAGATCAACTGGGTTCGATCCAGCACCCGCAAATCGGTGCGGCTGGCGATGGTGCTGGCCTGGGTGGGCGTGAGGTTTTGGTCAAAAATGAGCGTTTCTACGTCCAGATCAATGGCCTTGATCAACACCGACTCCAGCTTGCCCTTACCCAGCACATACTTGGGATCGATGTTGTCGCGCAGCTGGATGACTGACTCGACCACTTGTACCCCCGCAGTGGAGGCCAGTGCCTCGAGTTCCTTCATGCGTATTTGGGCTGTACGAGCGGCGCCGGGGCGTTTTTGCCCCACATGAACGAGCATGGCCCGACCATCTTTCGCTTCGATGGGGCGATTCTTCTCGATGCGCGTAAATTCAGACTCCAGCGCTTCAATCAGTTCGCCAAAATTGGGTTGGGGGCGCCCCCAGGGGACCGGGTCGACGACCTCGTAGCCGCGCGTGCCGCGCGCCGCGTTGTCGGGCTTGGGGATGTTGTACGCCCAAGTCATTGCTCGCGGCTCACCCTCGGGCGTGAGCAAGACTGCCGCGACCATGTCCAAGCGCAGCCGCGTGAGATCGGTGAAATCGTCCTGATTGAGCGGTTCGTTGAATAGATGGGTGTGCACGAGCCGCAGCGCGCGAAACCGCCCCTTGGCGGCGCGCAAGCGCCCAATCTCTGGCAACATGATCCCGCTAGGGCTGCCCACCATCACGTAGTCGACGACGCCGGAACGATGAACCAGCGCGCCCACTTGCCGTCCGCATTCGCGCGAAGCATCGGCCAAGCTGCGCACCAGCTCCGGCGTTGCGATCGTGTCGAGCGGTACGCGCCGCCGATAGATGCGCTCCAGGGCCTTCAAAGCTGACGGGGAGAGCCCAGAGATTTCGCCAAAAATTTCCATAGTGGTCGCTTGTGCAAGCGCCGTCTAGGTCTTCGTCAATCAACCGGCAAGCCAAACCGCTGTTTTCTAGGCGCTCGTGGCGCAAGGTAGGCCCCTGAACCACAAAAATCACGGGGGAGATGTCTCAGCCTGTATGTTTTGGCCCCACTCAAGTGGGTGTCGGTCCAAGGCAGGGATGGACGTTCCGGGCCGGGGTGCTAACTTGGCTGCTAGCGTGAGCCATATTCCCCCTGACTCATTGAACCACAACGAAGCTCCCCCCACCCAAGCGGTTTGCGCGACGCAGGCACGGGTGCGGGGCTCGTCGCGCCGTGGGCTCGGACAAGGCGTGCGCCGCGCGGCCACGCGCTTGTTGCAGGTCAGCGTGCTGCTTGGTCTTCCGTGTTGGTTTCAGTGGTCGACCGCTCACGCCCAGCGGCAAAATGCCGCAGCCTCCTCCTTCGTCTCCCCGGACGAGGGCGGGTATCAGGGCAGCTCGGCGCTCGAGGGTAACGACAATGCCGGCCTTGGGGGCGCTGGCTCTTTGGGCCAGCCGCTCATGGTGGGGGGCGAGTCCGCACCGCAGCTCTGTGATAGCCGTGCGCCGCTGGATGTGTTGTTCATTGGCAATAGCTACACACATTTTTACGAGATGCCGCGCCTATTGGAGGCGATGGCTGAGTCGGCGGGCTGCGTGCTGCACGCGGAGTATGTTGCGCCCGGTGGGGCCAAGCTGCATCAACACGTCGCGTCGGGCGCGACGCTGAGCGCTATCGGTGCGCGCAAATGGGACGCAGTGGTGCTGCAGAACTACAGCCAGCTGCCCAGCCAACCGTTGCCGGTCGTGCGTGAAAAGACCCTGCCCAGCGTGCTGGGGCTCGTCAGTGCCATTTTTCAAAACAACCCGGATACGGCCCTCTACTATTACGTGACTTGGGGTCGTCGTGACGGGGACAAGAAGTCTTGCGCCGCGACACCCGAGGTTTGCACCTTCCAAGGTCACACAGAGGCCCTGTATCGCGGCTACAGCTTTTATCGCGACCAAACGGGCGGCAGCCTTGCGGACGTGGGCGGCGCTTGGGCCAACGTTTATCGTGACAAGCGTAAGCCCTTTGCCTTCAAGGAACTGTACAACCCCGATGGCACGCACCCCAGCCTCAAGGGCTCCTACCTGGCGGCGTCCGTGTTCTTTGGGGCCTTGTTCAAAGCGTCCCCCGAGGGGCTCTCGTATCCGCAGGGGCTGAGCAAGACGTCAGCCGAATACATTCAAAAGGTGGCGGGTCGGCTTCCGATTTCCGGCGTCTGATCTAGCCTCCGTCGCCTCATGGCGATCCTGACCCAGCTTCCCTTTGATGCGGCCCGTGAACTGCTCTCGGCCTACGATTTTAGGCTACTTGAGCTTCAGCCGCTGGTCGCCGGTAGCGTCAACTCCAATTTCTTCGTGCGGGTGCAGGAGGTCGACGGGGCAGAGCGGCAGCTGTTTGCTCGTATTTACGAGGAACAAGTCGGGGCCGGCGCGGAGTTTGAACTGCGGCTCAATCAGGCGCTCAGTCAGGCCGCAATTCCAGTCGCGCGCCCGGTAGTGGCACGTTCGGGACGTCTTTATTGCGAGTACCAGGGTAAGCCATTTGCTGTTTATGAGCGCCTGTCCGGGGAGATTACATGCCAAAAACAAGTAAATGCGTCCCGCTGTTATTCGCTCGGTCGCGCCCTTGCCCAGGTCCACTTGGCGCCGCTTTCGGGCCTTGTCCTTCAGCCGAGCCGTTTTGGATTTGAACAAATCAAACAACGTCTTGTCACAGTGATCGCTTCAGCCCGGCCCTCACTGGTGCCTGCCGCACGGGAACTACAAGTTGAATGCGAGCGCCTGGAAAAGCAGCGCGATTTGAGTCTGCCGGCTGGCCTCATTCACGGTGACTTGTTCCGGGACAATGTGCTGTTGCGTGACGATCAAGTCACTGGACTGTTGGACTTCGAGAGTGCTTCGCTCGGCATGTACGCCTACGATTTGATGGTGACCATTTTGGCCTGGTGTTTCGGCGATGAGCTGGAGCCGGATCTGGTGGCCGCGGTGCTTGCAGGGTACACCTCGCTCCGCCCACTTACGCCCAAGGAACGGAGCGCTCTGGTACTCGAAGGCGAGGTGGTGTGCCTCCGCTTTGCCACAACCCGGCTGACGGACTTTTCTTTGCGCGTTGCGGAAGGTCAGACCCCGACCCGGGATTATCGTCGCTTCTTGGCGCGCAAGGCCGAACTCCGTTCGCCCGCCATCGAGCGACTGTTCACGCAAGCCTAGCGGACGCTCCGGGGGGCATGGTACTCGCCTTCCGCCCTCAAGGGCCCCCGACCCCAGCGAGCAAGACCACCCACCCCGCTAGCAAGCCACCCGATGTGGCGAAGCCACGAGACGCGGAAAACCGCCGCCGACTATGTAGGAGGCGCCGGATTTTCCGGCGGAAGTGGGGGAAGGAGCCGGAATTCACTTCCGGCGACGTGGGGGGCCGCTGCCCCCCAACAAGCCCCTAGCAAACAGCGGCCTCGCATTCTATGGCCACGGCCATGACTGTAGCCCGCGGCGGTAGACTTCCTGATTCGGTGGATGAGGCCATGCAACAACTCAACACGAGCGTGGACGTGGACTCGGCCTTGTGGAAGGTGGACATCGCTGGCTCACAGGCGCACGCCCGCGGCTTGGCGCGCGCAGGCGTGATCACGACCGAGGAGGCGAGCATCTTGGTCGCCGGCTTGCAGCAAGTCGCGCAAGAGATTGAATCCGGCCAGTTCGTTTGGCACGCCGCGCGCGAGGACGTGCACATGAACATCGAGGCCCGGCTCACGGAATTGGTGGGGCCGGTGGGCGGTAAGCTCCACACCGCGCGGTCGCGCAATGACCAGGTGGCAACTGACCTGCGGCTCTACTGTCGTGACGCAGTGATCAGCGTTCGGCACGCGCTGGTGCAGCTGCTCGACGCCATCGTCGAGAAGGCAGCGGTCGAGATTGACGTGCTCATGCCCAGCTACACGCACTTGCAGCGCGCGCAACCGAGTCGGCTCTCGCACCACCTGCTGGCTTGGTTCGAAATCTTGCGTCGTGATCATGAGCGTCTCGGCGACGCGCTGGTGCGCGTCAATGCGTCTCCGCTCGGGGCGGGCGCAGTAGCTGGCAGTGGTTACCCCCTTGATCGCGAGGGTGTGGCCAAGGAGCTCGGCTTTGCCAGCGTGATGCGCAACTCTTTGGACGCGACGGCAAGCCGGGATTTCCTGATGGAGGTGGTGTCTGCTCTGGCCATCCTTGGCGTGCACTTGAGCCGTATTTCCGAAGAAATCGTGATCTGGAGCACCACGGAATTTGGGTTTTTGCGGCTGTCGGACGGTTTTTCAACCAGCTCCAGCATGATGCCCCAAAAGAAGAACCCCGACGTAGCCGAGCTCGTTCGCGGCAAGGCGGCGCGCCTGATCGGGCACGTGACGGCGCTCTACACGCTGGAGAAATCGCTGTGCTTTGGCTACGGCCGTGACCTACAGGAAGACAAGGAACCACTTTTTCACGCAGTGCGCGATGCGATGCAGTCACTGCGCGCGTTGTGCGGCGCTATCGCAACGGCCACCTTCGTCAAGGAACGATTGGAAGGGGCGCTTGCGCAAGGCAACGTGTGTGCGACGGATCTGGCCGATTTTCTCGTGCTACAGGGCGTGCCATTCCGTGAAGCACACCACATCGTGGGCGGCTTGGTGCGTGAGGCGGAAACGCGCAACGTTCAGTTGGACGGTCTCGACCAGGCGCTTCTCCAGCAGGCGCACCCTAGTTTGGGAAAACCAGAAGCCAGACAAGCGCTCGATCCAAGCGCAGCTGTGGAGCGCCGCAAGGTGATTGGGGGACCAGCCAAGGAACGCGTGCTGGAGGAAATCGAGCGCGGGCGCGCCTTTTGTCGCAGCGCGCAGTGATCGCTGCAGTCCACACAGATCACCACCGCTCGCCCTGATCACCGCAGCCAATTAGTCAGTGTGCACCAAAATGTGAGGAAACGGCGGTGGCCCCGCGTCCCTTCCATGGGCGCTGTAGCTGCTCCAGTGGGCGAGCTTTCCTGCATCGCGTGGGTTCTGTCGGGCGACGATGCGACGCTTTCGGGTGTCTTCGGAGCAGCTCAGATAATAAACCTGCACCAGCGTCCCCATTCGATGCTGACAGACGCTCAAAAACTGTGGGTCCCGCCGCTCCTGAGTAAAGGGGGCAACGATGACACACGGCCGATGGGGCAAATTTTGTTGGGCGATGTTGAACAGCGTTTCGTGGATCGCATCACGATAGATGGTCTTGAATTGGGGTGAGTCCCGGTCGTCTGGGTCCATTCCGTTACTCTGTAGCCCGGCCCTGACTAACTGTTCGCTCACGGTGTCGATGTCGAGCAAGACTGCCTCGTGCTCTTGCGCCAATTTTTCACCAAACGTCGTCTTGCCGACGCCGGCGTTCCCACACACGATGAACAATGGCCTCATGCGCCGTGTGTCCCAATGAAGTGCAATGTCTCCCGCACGGCAGTGGCGCGCGAAATTTCATTGGACAAAAATAGATCATGAAGTCCGTTTTCGATCTCGCACGGCTCCACCCGCTGTCCGAGCAAGGGCGCAAGCTCCCGGATATCCTTGACATTCAGGACCGTGTCCGCAAAAAAATCGTCTGGACTAGGCGGATCGCTGGGAAACTTGGAGCGGCTGGAGCGCATGGCCAAGATGGGCAGGGTAAGCCCTAGGCCGTGGCGAACTTCGGCCTGGGCGCGCATGATCATGCGAAACCACATGGGATAAAATGGAAAGCCGTAGAGCGGCTTGTAGTCCAGGTTGTAGTCCCACTCACCCATCTGTGACTTGTGCAACGTCTTGCCGTAGCCACCTGAGATCTTTTGCGGCAGCTTGTAGTAGGGGAACAACCCACCGCCCGCCGCTACCAGCTTGGCCAGCGCAGTCTCCTTCGTCGGTAGATTGAATTTGAGGAATGGGCTGTTGAGCACCAAACATCGGACGCGCGGTGTGTGATCCGGGTCTTGGAAGTGGCGACTGGGCTGCTTGAAGTAGTGGCTGAGGATGAGTCCGCCTGTGCTGTGTGCGATGGCGCTCGCGATGTAGGGATGACGCTGGGTGATGAAGTCAATCGCCCAGTCAATTTCCATGAAGTAGTCGGAGATATCCCGGGCTTGGTTGGGGCGATTGCCCGGCGCAATGGAGCGACCGTAGCGCCGCAGCTCCAGTGCGTAAAAACGGTAGCCAGCACTCTCAATCGCCTCACAAAGATGGGTTTGAAAGAAGTAATCGCAAAAGCCATGGACGTACAGTACTGCGGGCCGAGCTTGCTCCTGCGGTGTGGTGTCGTCAGCGCTCTTGCGCACCAATGTCGCCCAAAGTGCGCCATCGTCCTCACGTGGTAGCGCGTAGCTGAGGCGCTGGTAGCCCGGGATTTCATCAGGACCGAAGGTCGAGCTGAGGGAGTGTTCTGATGCCATGTGTTCTCGCCTGAAAATGCGTCGGGATTGCGCCCGCCGCAAAATTGGGTGCACGTTACCTAGCGGAATCCGGTGTGCTTATCTAACTTTTGCGCCTGCAATTTTTCCGCGGCGGCTGCCTTGCGGGGTCGCGCTGCGTGGTACCCTAGGGTCTGCTTGAACTGCCCGCGGACGTCGCGAGCACACTAGGAGCCTTGTCGTTGTGCAGCTTGATTTCGCGACCAAAGAACTGACGATAAAACTCGTCTATTACGGGCCTGCGCTCAGCGGGAAAACGACCAACTTGCAGGCTCTGCACGCGGCGGCAGCAGGTGAGGTGAAGGGGCGCCTGATGACGCTCGACACCAAGGACGATCGTACGTTGTTTTTCGATCTCCTCCCGCTCAGTTTCGAGGACAAAACCGGGCTATCGGTGCGCCTCAAGGTGTTCACCGTGCCCGGTCAGGTGATCCACGCCTCGACCCGGCGTTTGGTCGTTCAAGGGGCCGACGGGGTGGCGTTCATCGCCGACTCTCGGGTGAGCGAGACCGACACCAACGCGGAATCATTTCTGGATCTGCGCGACAACTTGCGGGTCCAAGGCATCCGCCTCGAAGAGATGCCCCTGGTGATCCAGTTCAACAAGCGAGATCTGCCAGGGGTGCGACCGGAGGCGGAGGTAGCACAGATGGCCGCTGGTGGCCGGGAACCGGTCTACCTGGGTGTGGCCACTCAAGGATTGGGTGTGGTCGAGTGTTTCATCGGACTCTTGTTCTGTACTTGGCAGAAGTTGGAGCAACAGAACGCGCTGTCAGAGAAATTTGGTTTCGACGGAGAAGCGTTCATCGAACATGTGGCGCGCCAGTTGGGTTCAACTACGCCGGTAGCGGAGCTGCTGGCTCAGGCCGTGGGCGGCAATGTGGCTCTGCGCAAGGGGAGATCAACTTGATGTCCCTGATCCACAAGAGTCTCAATGAACTCACGATGCAACAGGAGTTCACCTTAGAGGAGCTGCTGGACGTGGCTGTGCTCTCTGAGATGACGAGCAGCTTTGAACAGCTGTTCGGTGTCGCCGTCCGACTCTATTCTGCCGGTGGTTCGCTGCTGGCGGACACTCGGACCCCGCCGCGCTTTTACGCTTGCTTGGACGAGACCAAGCCTGGTCGTCAGGCTGTGCAAGCCGTCATCTTGGCAGTGCGCTCCCAGGTGGTGAAAGTGGGACAGCACGAGCTCATTCCCTGTCCCTCAGGGGGTAGTTATTTGATCTCCGCCATCGCTCATGAAGGAAAGGTGATGGGAAAGATCATCCTGGGGCCCTTCCTTTCGCCGGATGCACAGGCTCCACCGGAGTCTACTTGGTCGCTCGTGATGGAGGCCTCGCACGACCAGGCCCTGCTCGCTTGGCAGTCGATACCCAAGTTGGAAGCAAAACAGGTGATGAAGCTCGACCAGCACCTCAGAAATACCCTAGATTTGCTGATTTTTAGCGGGCTCAAAGCCCATCTGGCGTCGAGCATGCACATGAATACGGTGCAAGAGAACTTTCGCGAGCTGAGCGACAAGAACAAGAAGTTACAGGTCGCTTATGATCGTTTGAAGGAACTCGACCGGCTCAAGAGTAACTTCTTGGCCACTGTGTCCCACGAGCTGCGCACGCCGCTGACCAGTATCATCGGCTACAGTGAGATGATGATCGAAGGGATCTCGGGAGAGATCAACGAGGAACAGCGTGAGTTTTTGAACACCATCCATGAAAAGGGTGAACAGCTACTCGAGCTGATCAAGAGCCTGCTCGATTTGTCCAAGTTGGAGAGCGGGACCATGAGTTTGCGTCGTGCGCCCGTGGATTGCGGACATCTGGTGGAGCAAGTGGTCAAGACACTCACGCCTGCCGCGCTCAAACGAGGAGTGAAGCTGGTCGCGGAAGTAGAAGTGGGAGTGCCCTCACTCCAAGGTGACGCGGACCGCCTGCGTCAGGTGCTGAACAACCTCACGGAAAACGCCCTCAAATTCACGGCCGAGGGCGGCATGGTCGTGGTCTCGACGCGCAACGTGGGGCTGGTCGCTGATGATATGGGTGGTTTGGGCGGTGCGTTGCTCGGGGCCACTCAGCGACCGGCCATTGAACTGCGCGTGACCGACACGGGGATCGGCATTCCCGAGAGTGAGCGCGAGCGCGTTTTTGACGCGTTTTATCAGGTAGACTCGAGCTCGACACGGGAGGTAGGCGGGACCGGCCTCGGCTTGTCCATCGTCAAACGCCTGGTGGATGCCCACGACGGAACGGTCAGAGTCGAGTCCAACAAGCCCCGGGGATCGTCCTTCATCGTCGTGCTCCCCATCTTGCACCGCGCACCATAGCCCTTTCATCACGCGCGTGCATTGGCTAGAGCAGAGGTGTGGCCATCACCGAACGTCGTGCCCTCGCCATCCTGAAGCAGCAGCTGGCCGCGTCAGGGGCAACACCGCGTTGGCTCGCGTTGGGCATCGGCGATGATTGTGCCATCTTGCGCGGCCCGCTCCAGAGCGCGGTGTGGACCACCGACGCGTGCGCCGAGGGGAGCCACTTTTTGTGGGAGTGGATGGCCCCCGAGGACATCGCCCACAAAGCATGGCACGCCGCGCTCAGCGACGTAGCGGCGATGGGGGGGGCCCCGCGTGGGGTGAATGTTCATTTGACGTTGACTGAGCGTGTAGGGGACGCCTTTCTGCGACGCTTTGCGGCGGAACAAGCCCGTTTGGTGCAGTCGACGCGGGCCGTCGTCACCGGCGGTAACATCACATTTGGTTCCCATTTTAGCGTGGTCACCTCCGTGCTCGGCGACGTGCGGGGAGCGGCCCTGCGTCGAGGGACCGCGCGCGCGGGCGATGAGCTGTGGTTGTGCGGCGAGGTGGGGTTGGCCCGAGCCGGGCTGTTGCTCTTGCAACGTGGGCAACGCGGTCGACCCAGCCCTGCGGAGCAGCATTGTTTGCAGGCCTTTCGTCGCCCCGTCGCGCAATTGAAGCGGGGCCCGCAGCTGCTCGGGCGGGCCCGAGCGTGTTTGGATGTGTCCGATGGGTTAGCGCGCGACGTGCAGAACTTGGCTAAAGCCAGCGGCGTGCACATCGCGGTGGATCGGGAAGAACTACGTCGCACCTTGCATGCTGATTTGGTCCAGGTGGCGGATGAGCTGGGTGAAGATCCACTCGATCTCGCGTGGACCGGCGGTGAGGACTATGCGCTGCTTTCGACCGGGCCTGCCGCAAAGCGCCCCAAGTGGGTGAACGTGATTGGCCAGGTGCACAAGCGCGCTCGATGACCCGCGCGAGGATCATGCGGAATGCAGATGAGGCAGGGGTGCGGATCAGGCAAGGGTGCAGATCAGGCAGGATGCAGGCCGTCCGCGGCCTCTTTCAAGCGCAAAGCGGGCTGGTCCGCGATGATCTCATGGTGCGAGACGACGACCCGCGCCAGGCCTGGTGTCTGCGCGAGCTTTCGCAAGTCGTCGGCGGCTTCCGCCGCGCTGCTTACGACGGCGAGCTTGGCGATGCGTGAGACCCGGGGGCCTCCGCTGGATTTGGTCACGTGACGCAAGGTAAACCCTACGAATCCCGGGACGTGGGGCATGTTGAAGACGATGTCATTGAGGATGAGGGAGCTTTGCTCACCGTGCTGGACGATCAATACGCCCTCACGCTCCTTAGTGCCCTTCAGATGACGTAGCTGAATGTCCGAAGACCGAGGGAAATGATCATAGTCGAAGTCGACCGGGACCACCTGCTCGACCTTGCGCCGTGCTCCGCTCGGACACACGACTTGCGCGTGCGGATAGCGTGCCTTGTACTTGCCGCAGTCAGCGCGATGGTACGCGTTGGGCACCACGATGTAGCGGGGCTCACCCCATTGCTCGAGCCGGGCCATGGATGGTTCATCCAAAGCGATGGCGCTGTGAATGACCAGCCCGCCGTCGCTCATTCGTGCGACAGCCATCACGCGCCGCACGGCCATGTTGGGCACGGGAGCCTCTACTCGCCACAAGTTGGGTGTGAGCTCTTCAATTGGATCGTGGGGTGCAGCAGTCCAGGCGTGGGAAGTCGGCATGGTCAATGGCGAAGGCTAGAGAGACGATCGCGATACTTGGCCTGAACTTGGTTGTAGTCGCTTTGACTCAAACCTAGAGCGGTACACAAGTTGCGGACGTTGATCACCTCCTCATGCGTGATCACCCCGTCCGCGGCCGCCATCGCCAAAAGAGCATCCAGCACTTCGCGCCGCGATTCAATGTCCAAGTTTTCGCGCAGCGTGCGCGTCAAGCGCGGTACGAAGGTGGCGCTCAGCCGCAACGCGTGCTTGGTCAACAGCTGAGCGACGGCGTCGACGTGATCCGCGGAAAAGCCAACGATGCGCGCCAATTCCGCGCGCAAATGCAGCACCTCCTGCTCAGTGATGCTGCGATCCGCGTACGCAACCGCGCCAATCAGACCCACGACCGCGGTGATGATGCGCACTTGTTCGGTCGACGCGGCGGGCAACGCCGCCGTGACGGCCTGTTCCAACAGTTGATCACTGTCGATGGTTGTCCTGTTGGAAAAGGGCTTCACGGCGGGTTCAGCGCGATTTTCTGTGGGTCGGCGTGGTTCGGAGTAATCAGCGCGGCGGTTTGCTGACTTAGCTGCAGCCCATGCTGTTGCCGCAGTTGAGGCATTTATAGCACGCGCCGTTACGCACCGTGATGTGACCGCAACCATCGCACACCGGCGCGTCGCCCATCATGTCTTCGAGCTGTGCGTCCAGCGCGCCGTGAGCCGTGATCACCGTGTCCTCTTCGACTGCGGCGGACAAACCGTGACGCAGCTCCGGAGACTGCTCTTGTTCTGGTGCGCGACGACTGTCGCTCAGCAATTTCTTGGCACCAGGATCTTCAATGACCTTGGGCTCCTCTTGCACCGGCTTGACCTGAGCGAAATCGTAGCGTTGCAGGTATTCCACTCCGAGCACGCGGAACAGGTAATCTACGATGGAGGTGGCGAACTTGATGTTGGGGTGACCGCTGACCGGGCCATGAGGTTCAAAGCGCGTGAACGTAAACTGCTCGACATACGTCTCGAGCGGCACTCCGTATTGCAGCCCCACAGACACAGCCATGGCAAAGCAGTTCATCAGTGAACGGAAGGCTGCGCCCTCCTTGTGCATGTCGATGAAGATCTCTCCCAAAGCGCCGTCATCGTACTCCCCAGTGCGGAGGAATACCTTGTGGCCGCCGACCAGTGCCTCTTGTGTAAAGCCGCGGCGTTTCTTGGGCAGCCGTACGCGCTCGCCGTGGGCGAGTTTGGGCACGCCCTCAAGGGCTTTGGCCACGGCGCGTTCGATGGCTTCCTTGGCCGCTTCAGAAGGTTCCTCTTTCTGTTTGCCGGCGTCCGTGGACAGCGGCTGTGAAGCTTTGCAGCCATCGCGATACAGAGCGACCGCCTTGAGGCCCAACTTCCAACCGGCCTCGTACACCTCGCGGATGTCGTCCACCGTTGCGTCATTGGGAAGATTGACCGTCTTGCTGATAGCCCCCGAGAGGAAGGGCTGCGTCGCCGCCATCATCTTGATGTGGGACATGGGGGCCAAGTAGCGCTGGCCCTTCTTGCCGCAGCGATTGGCGCAGTCGAACACTGGATAATGAGCGAGAGCCAAATGCGGCGCGCCTTCGATGGTCATGCGACCAATGATCACTTCATTGGCCACATCGATCTGCTCTTTGGAGAAACCTAGATGCTTGAGCAAGTTGAAACCTGGCTTGGCCATGGTCTCCGCCTTTACACCCAGACGCTCGTAGCACTCACTTCCGAGGACCCACGGTGCAAAAGCTAGCGATAGATCAAAGACGCCGGGCAAGGCCTGCTCGACCTTGGACAGTTCCTCATCCCGCAGGCCCTTGTCTTTGAGCACTGCGCGAGAAACGTGTGGAGCTCCGAGCAAGGTGTTGGTGCCTGAGACGTACGCGACGATTTCGCGCGCCTGGAGCTCAGAGTATCCCAAGCGACGTAGCGCCTCGGGGACGGATTGATTGACGATCTTGAAGTAGCCACCGCCAGCGAGCTTCTTGAACTTGACCAACGCAAAATCAGGCTCGACGCCGGTGGTGTCGCAGTCCATGAGCAAGCCGATAGTCCCCGTGGGGGCCAAGACCGTAGCCTGAGCGTTGCGGTAACCGTGGGTCTCACCCAGGGTCACGGCTTCATCCCAGTCGTGGGTGGAGGCTTGCCACAGATCGACGGGGCACTCATCGCGATTGATCGCGTAGGCCGCGTCTCGATGCATGCGCATCACGTTGAGCATGGGTTCACGGTTCTTGTCGTAGCCCGCAAATGGCTTTTTTGAGCCGGCGATGCGCGCGCTTTGAGCGTAAGCGCGTCCACACATGATGGATGTGAGCGCGCCGGCCATAGCGCGACCTCGGTCAGAGTCGTAGGAGATGCCGAGCTGCATGAGCAAAGAGCCCAAGTTGGCATAGCCGAGGCCCAGCGGTCGATAGTCGTGTGAATTCTGCGCGATGCCCTGGGTGGGGTAGCTGGAGAAGTCCACCAGGATTTCTTGTGCGGTGAAGAACACGTCGATCGCGTGACGGTAACCCTCGACATCGAAATTGCCCTGTACGTCGAGGAATTTGGTGAGATTCAGCGACGCCAAGTTGCACGCCGAATCATCCAAAAACATGTACTCTGAGCAAGGATTGGACGCGTTGATGCGCGCGGTGTTGGGGCAGGTGTGCCACTTGTTGATGATGGAGTCGTACTGCACGCCCGGGTCGGCGCACGACCAAGCGGATTGCGCGACCTTGTTCCACAATTTGGCTGCATCCAAGGTGTCTACGACTTCCCCCGTGGTGCGCGCGAGGGTCTGCCAGGTGCCGCCGCTCATCGCCGCGCGCATGAAGTCATCACTGACGCGGACGGAGTTGTTGGAGTTCTGTCCTGAGATGGTCTTGTACGCTTCGCCGTTGAAGTCGCTGTCGTACCCCGCTGCGATGAGGGCTTGAGCTTTGCGTTCCTCGCGGCTCTTCCACTCGATGAAATCCTCGATCTCCGGATGATCCATGTCGAGGCACACCATCTTGGCCGCGCGGCGCGTCGTCCCACCACTTTTGGTCGCGCCCGCGGCACGATCAAACACTTCCAGAAAGCTCATCAAGCCGCTGGAGGTTCCACCCCCGGACAGTTTTTCCTGACGACCCCGGATGGAGCTGAAGTTGGAGCCAGTGCCCGAGCCATACTTGAACAAACGGGCCTCGTGTTTGATGAGATCGTAGATGCCCATCAAGTCATCGTGCACGCGCTGGATGAAGCACGCCGAGCATTGCGGTTGCTCATACGCGTTGGCTGTCTGTCCCACTGCATCCAGGCCCTGCTGGTATGCCCAATTTCCGCCGGAGCCCGTGATGCCGTACTCGGCGTACAGGCCGCAATTGAACCACACGGGCGAATTGAAGGCGCCGTATTGATTGACCAAGAGCCAAGTGAGTTCGGCTTCGAACGTATCGGCTTCCTTCTTGCTCGCGAAATACCCGCCAAACTGTTCACCCGCGGCGCGGATGGTGTGAGCCACGCGGTGCACGACCTGACGTACACTTTGCTCGCTCTCCGTCTTGTCACTCCCGAGCCCCGCCTTGCGGAAGTACTTGGACACGACGATGTCTGTGGCCAGCTGTGACCAGGAGCGCGGGATCTCTGCGCCTTCCATCTTGAACACCACCGACCCGTCGGGGTTGGTGATGACGCTCTGTCGCCGCTCCCACACAATTTCATCGAAGGGGTGCGTCTTTTCGCTGGAGAAATAGCGGGCAAAATTGAGGCCCTTGGCTTTCTTGGCCCGTGCCTTCTTCCCCGCGGCGTCAGCTGGGTCGCGTTCGAGGTCGGACTGCTCCTGGAGGTCAGACTGCGACTCAGCAGCCTCCGGCGCGGTCAACGTCGCCTGCTGAAAGTGATGGGGCGAGGGTTCGTTGGTTCCAATGAACGTGGTCTGGGACATCCCTGGTTCTCCTACTTGGTCCGGTCGGGCAGTTTTCTGGTTGGGGATCTTGGGGGGCGTCTCACTCATCAATTCGGTAGTTTTGCAGGTCTCTGGAGCAATGCAGTCGGAGGGACAAATGCGATGTTCAGAGCAGGAGGATGGGGGCAACAACCATTTCCGAGAGTGAGACGAAGGCAAAGGGCAGCGGCGGGCGGCAAACGGGCAGCTGTGAGCAGCGGCGGGCTTTTCCAGTCAGATTGAATATCCGTTCAGGTGCTCACGGACGACGTGATGGCAGGACGGACTATTCGTTCGGTCAGTACTGGGAGTTGAATTTCGAACGGGTTTCTGAGCGGCATGGGGCAGATTGCAAAGTGCGACGACTGATCGCTGACTACATTTGCCCTCCATGTCGGGTGCACTCCCTCCCTGCGAAGACCCCGGGGAACTCCAGGTCCCGTGACGAACGAGTTCTCCCTGTAACCCCAAGCCGGACTTGGTTTCAAGAACAAAAACCACAATCTGTTGGGCTATTGAAGCGCCGGTGCCCTAACTGTTGGGGTATGGATCTTGCTGAGGCGCGGCGCCCCAAAACCAAATTCTTCTTCTGATCTCCATCGAGTGGGCACATTTTGTTCAGGTGGGACCCAAACGAATCAGATGGTCATTTGTTAAGTGCCAGCCGCCCCAAAAAAGTGTCCGCAACTGAACAAGGGAGTGCCTGAACAAACCTGTAGGCCCTCGTCCCCGCTGAACACAAATTCGCCTCTGCTTGTTCAGAGTTCGCCCTCATCTTCTCCACGAGTTATCCCCACACTCGGCGTGGAATTGTAGTGCGAGCAGAAAATCTAGCCTGGCGGTTGTTCACAATCCACCGGGATACCCACCCGTTCAACAACAAGTTGTCCACAGTCTGGGGACAAACGGGCTGCGGCTGCGCCGTCGTGGCTAAAGGAACTCTTCGCTGGGCTTGCTGTGCTCGGCGCCCCAAATGATGATCTGGGGACGTCCCCAATGGGGGGTCGATGCCTGACCTGGCTGCACGCTGCTGAGGGCGGGCCCGGCGGCACACGGCACTTTCGGTGGCGAAGTTGTTGGGAGGGAGTCGGCGGCGCTTGCGCGCTGAGTCGCCCAGGCATCGACTTCGGGCCCGAGCTGGAGGAGCGTGCTGTAGCTCGCCGCCACACGGAGCGCGGGCCGCGGGGTGATGCCGTTGCCCTCGTGCAGCGTAGTGAGCACGCTCGGATGACTTGTTTTGATGTGCTCGGCTAGGTGGGCCAGGGCGGTCACCGCTTGGTGAGCGTTTTGTGGTGTGACGGTGGGCCACGTCAAAAGGAGTTGCGCGTCCGGGTAGCGTTCGTCGGCGACGCGGATAGGTGCGGTGGGGACATAGCGCGGGCTTTGCCGGGTCGCTGCGCTTGCCTTGAGCCGCAGTCGAGCGAAGAAGCGTTGACCCAGCGCCTGCGCCGCATGCGGAGCAAAAATGGACACTTGGGTGGCCGGAAGTTGAGCAAGCAAGGCCTGATGGGCTATCGTCGGCGCGACAGCGAGCAGCGCGCCGGCGCCCAAAGATGCATCGAGCGCGGGCAGCTGCGTGGCGTTTTGGGCCGAAATGCGGCCCGAGAACAAGGCTTCGAGCAAAGCGTGCAGGCGGAACGTGGACGAACGTTGGTAAAGCTCGTCCAGCCGGTCGAGCGCTCCGGCCTGTGCGGCAGGGAAGGTCTGGACGCTCGCCGCGTTGAAGAAATCCGCGAGTTGATCGATGGCTTTTTCGGCGCGGTCTTTGGCAAATGCGACGCAAAACAGACGGTCCTCGCAGCCGGGTGCGGCGTACGCGCCGGGCTCACGCGCGGACTCCCCCAAGGCGGGCGCGAGGGTGGCGGCCAACCAAGTACGGAGCAGCACGCGCTGCTCTGGCGCTGTGTAATTGGTCACGTCCACGGCGAGGAACACGTCGGCGAGTTCGGGGCGCTGTTGGGCGCAAATCGACGTTCCGCTCGGGTGACTGAGACGGCTCTCCTCCAAGTCGTGCCCATCGGGGTGAGAGGCAGGCACAGGGGGAGGGGGAGCCTCTTCGCGCGCTGGTGCGGCGCTTGCTCGCTGTGGTGTGTCGAGCGGGCCGAGCAGCTCGCTGGTTGCGGCGGATCGGGTTGCTCGAGCCTCGGCGTGAGGGTGACACCCGCTTCCCAAGAGCAACGTCAAGGCGGCGCACCGCGGCCACAGCTGGCGCACTGGGCGCACGAGGCCCACGCGAAGAGTTCGAGACTCTTGGTTCATGAAGCTTGAGCCAAGAGTCCAAGACGCTCGAGCATCGGCTCCAGGCGCGGATCCCTTCCCATGAATTCACGGAACAAGTCTTGCGGGTCCGCGCTATCGCCACGGGACAAGATGGCGTCGACGAACGCCTGTCCAACCGCTGGGTTGAAGATCCCCTCCGTTTTGAAACGCGAAAACGCGTCGGCATCCAAGACCTCAGCCCACTTGTAGCTGTAATAGCCCGCAGCGTAGCCGACGGCATGGCTAAACAGGTGGCCAAACGACGCGATCATGGCGTAGTCCTCGGGGAGTTGAACCACGGCGTATTGCTGCAAAATTTGGTTGGCAAACTGCAGAACATCACCATCTGAGTTCGGATTGAATTCGCGGTGCAGAGCGAGATCAACGGCGGCGAAGCCCAATTGTCGCATTTGCGCGTTGGCTGCGCGAAAGTGTCGTGCCCGGAGCAAACGCTGAATGAGTTCATCGGGGATGGGTGCGTTGGTTTGGTAGTGAGAGGCAAAACGATTGAGCGCGCTGCTCTCGGTGCACCAATTCTCCATGATCTGCGAAGGTAGCTCGACGAAGTCTTGCGCCACCCGTGTACACGACAAGCTGCGCACCGGCACCTGGCTCAGACAATGGTGAAGCAAATGGCCGAACTCGTGAAAGACGGTCTCTACGTCGCGGAAACTGAGCAGCGACGGAAGGTCCTTGGTGGGTGGTTGGGCATTGAGGCAGAACAACGCCACGTGTGGAGCAGGTGGGGCTGAAGCGACCAGCCCATGCATCCATGCACCATCGCGCTTGGATTCCCGCGGATAGAGATCGGTGTAGAAGAATCCAAGCTCGTGGCCCGTGCGGTCAACGATGCGGTGAGAACGCACAGAGTCGTGCCACACGGGCAAGGACGCCGACTCAAAGGTCACACCGTACAGGCTGGTGGCCAAGTCGAACGCGCCCTTGAGCACCTTGTCGGCCGAGAAGTAGGGGCGGAGCTGCTCTTCGTCGAAGTCGTACAGAGCCTTGCGCTGTTTCTCCGCATAATAGCCCACGTCCCACGGCTTGAGTTCGGGCGCGTCAGGGCCCTCGAGACTGCGTCGATAGGCCAAGAGCTCCACGTTCTCTCGACGATAGGCGGCTTCCGTCTTCAGCCGTAGGTCCGCCACGAAGGCCGCGGCGTGCTCGCCTGTCTT